>Ga0164290_1000647_pt1 | contig 97235 bp, 88 predicted proteins | sample Micstemetagenome_FD_108782 | JGI IMG/M metagenome (GOLD analysis project Ga0164290, IMG submission 108782) | Contaminated culture microbial community from soil near Moab, Utah, USA - Microcoleus steenstrupii SON62 (Illumina Assembly) | ecosystem: Environmental > Terrestrial > Soil > Soil crust...
CGCCGACGATGGATGAGGTCGAAGCCTTCCTGGCCGACACCGCTCCTGATGCTTACGAGCAGCTCGTCGATCGGCTGCTCGCTTCGCCTGCCCATGGCGAACGTTGGGGCCGTCACTGGCTCGACGTCGCTCGCTACGCCGACACCAAGGGCTACGCCTTCGCGCAGGAGCGGAAGTATCCGTACTCTTACACGTATCGCGATTACGTGATCGGGGCGTTGAACAAGGATTTGCCCTACGACCAGTTCCTCACCGAACAACTGGCCGCCGACCTGTTGCCGCCGCGCGAGGACAACCTGCACCTCGCCGGCCTCGGCTTTCTGACGGTCGGTCGCAAATACAACAACCAGCACGATGATGTGGACGATCTGATCGACGCCACCACCCGCGGCCTGCTGGGGCTGACCGTCGCCTGCGCTCGCTGTCATGACCATAAGTACGACGCAATTCCAACGAAGGACTATTACTCGCTCTATGGCGTTTTTGCCAGCGTTCAGCAGCCCGGCGAGCTGCCGCTCATCGGCACGCCGACGGAGACCAAGGAATACAAGGCGTTCCTGGACGAGCTCAACAAACGCAAGGAGGACCTGAATAAGTACCGCCAGGACAAACGGAATGAGTACGTCGAACTCGCCCGCAAGCAAGCTCCCGATTATCTGGCCAAGGCTCTCGCTGGCCGAACGGAAAAGCTGCTCGAGAAGCTGAGCTTTCTATCGCTCGATCCCAAGGACCTCAAATCGAAGCTCAGCGAACGCTGGCGCGACTATCTGAAGGACCGTGCGAAGCCGGAGCATCCCGTGTGGGGCGTGTGGCATGAGCTCAGCAAATTGCCGGATGACCAGTTCTCGCAGCAGGCTGGTCCCACGATTGTCAAACTCTTCGAGCGCCCGGAAGGGAACGAGCCGAACCAAATTAACCCGGTCGTCAAAGCGGCGTTCGCCGCAGAAGCGCCGGCCGCGCGCATGGACGTAGCCCGCATCTACGGCAAGGTACTGCACGCAGCGCTGGAACAGTGGAAACAGCAGGGCGGAAACGCCGAAGCACTAGGCAAGCTCCCGCCCGAACAGCGGGCGTTAGCCGAAGTGCTCGTTGGCGGTGACTCGCCGACCGAGGTTCCGCTCGATGATGTGAAGAGCCTCTACAACCGAGCCGATCGCGACAAGGACCGGGAGTTTCAAAAGAAGATCGAGCAGTACGAGGCCAACTCATCCGCCGCTCCGCCCCGGGCAATGGTCGTCAATGACAAACCCGAGCCGCACAATCCTCAAGTGCTCATCCGCGGCAATCCGGCGCGGCCGGGCGAAGGAGTACCGCGACAGTTTCTGCTGGTGGTGGCTGGCGAGCAGCGGAAGCCGTTCCAGCAGGGGAGCGGTCGGTTGGAACTGGCCCAATCGATCGTGGCCGCGGACAACCCGCTCACGCGCCGCGTGATCGCGAACCGTGTGTGGATGCATCACTTCGCTGAGCCACTCGTCGGCACGCCGAGCGATTTTGGCATTCGCAGCGATGCACCGACGCAGCCCGAGGCTCTCGACTACCTCGCCGACCGGTTGCTCGAAGAAGGCTGGTCCCTCAAATCGCTCCATCGCGAGATCGTGCTCTCGAGCACCTATCGCCAGGCGAGCCACGATCGGCCTGAGTGTCGGCAAGTCGATCCCGAGAACCGGTTGCTGTGGCGCATGAACCGTCGACGGCTCGAATGGGAAGCAGCCCGTGACTCGCTCCTAGCCGTGGCGGGACGACTCGATACTCGCATGGGCGGCCGGCCTGTCGAACTCACCGGCGGCAAGCCGTCGCCGCGGCGAGCTGTCTACGGCTTCATCGACCGTCAGGATCTACCCGGCCTGTTCCGAGTGTTTGACATCGCCAGCCCCGACCAAAGCAGCCCCCGCCGGCCTCAAACCACGGTGCCGCAGCAGAACCTGTTCCTGATGAATTCGCCGTTCGTCGTCGAGCAGGCCCAAGCGCTCGCCGCACGCTTGCCGCAAGGCGAAGGGGTGGGGGACGAGCATCGAATCGCCACGCTCTATCGGCTGGCACTGCAGCGCGACCCACTCCCCGCCGAAGCCGAGCTCGGCAAGCAGTTCGTCACCGCGGCGGAAGGCGATACGGAAGCGAAACTGAACGTGTGGCAGCAGTATGCTCAGCTGATGCTGCTGACGAATGAGTTTATGTACGTTGATTGATACCAACGCTCGGCCCTAGCGCTAGACAAACGGCCCGCGAGTTTGAACCATGACTTTCGCCGATCAACCAATGTTCAATATGCCTCTCTCCCGTCGCGACATGCTCCGCCGTAGCGGCACCGGTCTTGCCATGCTCGGCCTCGCCGGTGTGCTGGCCGACGATCGCGGTACGGCTCGCGCTGCCGAAGCGACCGACAGCTATCGCAATCCGCTCGCTGCGCGCCCGGCGCATTTTCCGGCGAAGGCCAAACGCGTCATTCACATCTTCTGCAACGGCGGGCCGTCGCACATCGATACGTTCGATCCCAAGCCGATGCTCGACAAGTACGCCGGCAAGCTCCTGCCGACCGAGAACCTTCGCACCGAGCGAAAGACCGGCAACGCATTTCCTTCGCCGTTTAAGTTTCAAAAGTATGGCCAAAGCGGCATTGAGGTCAGCGAGCTCTTTCAGCACACGGCCCAGCACATCGACGACATCTGCGTCATTCGCTCGATGCACGCGGACGTGCCGAATCATGAGCCGTCGCTCATGCTCATGAATTGCGGCGAATCTAGGCTGGTCCGCCCCAGCTTCGGTTCCTGGCTGACCTACGGCCTGGGGACCGACAATCTTAACCTGCCCGGCTTCATCGCGATGGTGCCCGGCGGCTATCCGATTGTCGAAACTCAGAACTGGCAATCGGCCTTCCTACCGGGTGTGTATCAAGGCACCTACGTCAACACGCAGCACAAGGAAGTCGACAAGCTCGTTGAGCATGTGCGCAACGAATGGCTCTCGAAACAATCGCAGCGTCGCCAGCTCGATACGCTCGCTGCTCTCAACAAGCTTCACCAGGAACAGCGCGGCCACGATCCGGCTCTGGAATCGCGAATCCACTCGTTTGAACTCGCCTATCGCATGCAGCAAGAGGCGAGCGAAGCCTTCGATGTCACCCACGAGCCCAAGAACATCCGCGAGGCGTACGGTGATGGCACCAACGGTCGGCAGCTGCTCATTGCTCGCCGCCTGATCGAGCGCGGCGTGCGCTGCGTGCAAGTCTGGCACGGCGCCGGTCAGCCGTGGGACAACCACGACGACATCGAAGTGAACCACCGCAAGCTGGCTACTGACATCGACAAGCCCATCGCCGCGCTCCTGACCGACCTGAAACGGCTCGGCCTGCTGGAAGAGACGCTCGTGCTTTGGGGCGGCGAATTCGGCCGCACGCCCACCGTCGAGCTACCGACACCGGGCGCCAACGCGGGCAAGATCAACGGCCGCGACCATAACCACTGGGGCTTCACCTGCTGGCTCGCAGGGGGCGGCGTAAAGGGTGGCACCGTGTACGGAGCAACCGACGAGTTCGGGTTCAAAGCGGTCGAGAACCCTGTCCACGTGCACGACCTGCACGCGACGATGCTCAAGCTGCTCGGCTTCGACCACACCAAGCTCACCTACCGCTACGCCGGCCGCGATTTCCGCCTGACCGACGTGCACGGCAAGGTAATCGACGAAATCATCGCCTAGTCAGCTGCCGGTGATCGGATCTCGCTGCCGACTTCGGGCGTCTGGTATATCGCTCACCAGCCAGGCGGTAAATCGCCGTAGCAGCAGCGTCGCAGGGACAGTCGCGAGATACGCAACTGTCAGCGTCCACCACGAATAGCTCAGCACCCAGCCGTCGAACGTAGCACCAATCCATAGCACGGTACACGTCGCAGTAAAGCCTAGGAGCACAACTAGCGCGGGCATCTGAACCGTCTGGAAGGCGAACCGCTTCCAGCCATGCTGCAGATCCATCTGCATGGCCGTGAGCGACCCAAAGGTCCAGACAAGCACGAACGCCGTGACGAGCGGGATCGCTAGCCCCACTGGAAGCCTGGTCGTCACGACTAACGCTACACCCAGTTGCACAAACACCATCAATGCGAGAAAGTCGACGATCTGAAATCGGTTGCGCCGCTGGACAACTCCGAGACGAATCACTGGGTGCAGCGCAATTCGCACTACAAGGGCGACGGCAACTGCAGCCGCGATGAACATCAGGAGCTTCATTCGCCCTTCGCCTAAAGGCTCGAGTTCCTTCGATCTCTGCCGATCGAGCAGCCGACGCCTATTTCCGCCCCAGCCCGAGCGACTTGCAGTAGCGGATGCTGCGCTCCACTTCGGTCTTCTGATACGCCTGCTCGGCCGCTTTGCGATCTTCGCCCGGCGGCGGTGACCAGGGCTGGCGTGGCTTGCCCTGCTTGGCGATCGCGAGGAAGCGGGCGAACTCGTTGGCTCGGGCCTTCGGCCATGCTTTCCAAAAGTCGGCCTGCAGGTACGGCAGTTCACGGTTGAAGCCGGAGATCGTCTCGATGTTCACCGGTGCGTTCGGGCAGAGTTCGGCGAAGCGAGCGAAATACGTTTTCAGGTCGACGTTGCCGTCCCCCATGGCCGTCCACTGAATGGTCGCCCCTTTCTCGCTCTCCCAGATCGCCGAATCGCGGAGGCTGGTCGTTAGCACGTAGGGTGCGAGGTTCTCAAGATTGACGAGCGGGTCTTCCATGGTCCAGGTTGCATTGCCGCTGTCCATGTTGGCGCCGACGTAGTCCTTTCCGGCGTCCTCGATCAGCGTGACCAGTTCCCACGACTGCATGTCGCCACCGTGGTTCTCCACGGCGATCTTCACACCCGAATCGATCGACTCATTGCGACACGCCTTCAGCACCTTCACCGTGTCGGCGATCCGTGCCTCGATGCCGCCGGGAGTGGTACGGTCGCTGCCGTTGCCGAGGATCACACGAAGCACGGGAGAACCGAGCGCCTTCGCCGAACGAATGCCTACCCGGAGATGTTCTTCGGCGGTGCCCCATTTGTCCTTGAACGTCGGCGAGGTCGGGCAGATGCTCCAGGTGCCGAGCAGCAACTCCACGTCATTGTCAGCTGCCAGCGATTTGATCTCCGCCAGGTGCTTCGGCTCCAGGCTCTCAAACGCATCAAGGTCGGTGATGAACAGCGTGTCGACCTTGAGCGATGCTGCGTAGTCGATCAGGGCCGGCGCCTTCCAGTTCATCGCCCGCACGGCAAAATTGTCGATTCCCAGGCGAATGCCTTTGTGCTTCGCCGTTTGATCCCCGGACGCGGCTGGCTGCGCCTCCTGAGCCGAGGCAACTGAGGCAGTTAAACTGACTCCCGCTGCGGCCATCCACTGGTTGAAGTGACGGCGCGAGAGAACGGGGGAGGGTTCGTGAGGATTCATGGCGGGATGCAAGTAGGAGAGGGCGCAAGCGGAAACCGAGTCCAGGCCAGCTGATTGTAATTCAACGACAAGCCAGGGTGAAATCGGGCTGGCTGCGGCGCAGAATAGGGCACCGCAGCGCATCGTAGCATTACCGGTTGTTGTCTACGGAGATTCGCACATGGCTTTGACTGCACGCCGTTCGCTCGCCACTCTCGCATTGCTCGTAAGCAACGCCATTCTCTTTGCCGGCCCAATCGGTTCATGCTGCTCGGCAGCGGAGGCCCAAAAGCTCAACGTGCTGCTGATCGCGGCCGACGACCTGAACAACTCGCTCGGCTGCTATGGCCACCCGCAAGTGAAATCGCCGCGGCTCGACGAACTGGCCGCTCGCGGAGTGCGATTCGACCGGGCTTATTGCCAATTCCCGCTCTGCAATCCCAGCCGAGCTTCATTCCTCACGGGCTTGCGGCCGGATCAGACCGGAGTGCTGGAGAACGCCACGCAGTTCCGCAAGAACGTGCCCGACGTCGTCACGCTGCCGCAGCTATTTCAGCAGAACGGTTATTTCGTTGCTCGAGTGGGCAAGCTGTACCACTATGGGGTGCCGACCCAGATCGGCACCAGCGGACTCGACGATCCGCCGTCGTGGCAGCAGACAATCAACCCTCGCGGACGTGATAAGGACGACGAGGACAAGATTTTCAGTCTCGTCCCCGGCCAGTTCGGTGGCACACCAAGCTGGCTGGCAGCCGAGGGAGAAGACGACGAACAGACCGACGCCAAAGGTGCATCCGCGGCGATCAAGCTACTCGAAGAGCACAAGGATGAGCCGTTCTTTCTGGCCGTTGGTTTCTATCGCCCTCACACGCCGTACGTCGCTCCGAAGAAGTACTTCGACGAGTACCCGCGCGACGAGTTGAATCTGCCCAAGCAGAAGGAGGGGGACCGTGACGACATCCCTCAGCCAGCCGTCGCCCAGCACTCGGCACGTCACAACATGGATGAGAAGCTCACTCGCGAAGCGACGCAGGCCTACCTCGCGTCAATCACCTTCATGGACCAGCAAGTGGGCAAGCTGCTCGATGCGCTCGATCGGCTGAAGCTGCGCGACAACACGATCGTCGTGTTCCTCAGCGATCACGGCTATCACCTGGGGGAGCACGGCGGCCTCTGGCAGAAGCAAAGCCTGTTCGAGCCGTCCGCCCGCGTGCCGCTGATCATTTCGGCGCCGGGGATGAAGTCTTCTGGCAAGGGAACGAAGCAGATCGCCGAGCTGATCGATGTTTATCCGACGCTCGCCGAGCTGTGCGGCCTGAAAGCGCCCGAGAATCTACCCGGCAAGAGCCTGAAGCCGCAGCTTGAGGACGTCAGCGCGCCAAGCAAGGGCTTTGCACTAACGCAGGTGCGTCGTGGAGTAGGAGGTGGCGGCAAAGGGAAAGCGAAAGGCAAAGCCAAGACAGAAGGCGGAGCATTCCCGGGTTACAGCCTCCGCACTGATCGCTTTCGTTACACCGAATGGGACGGCGGCGAGAAGGGAGTGGAGCTCTACGACCACGAGAACGACCCGCAGGAGTTCCACAACCTGGCGAGCGATCCCGATTACAAAGACGAGATCGCAGAACTGAGCCAACAACTGCACGCGCTAGTGAGAGCGGCGAAGGGAGGAGAGGGAAGACCGTAGCCACGGATGGAACACGACAGACGCGGATGAGAGGGGTGTGGCGAGCTGGTTCGCCACGCCGTTCCGCCGGTTAGCGACGCTTCTTAGAATTGCTCGCGTGACGTCCAACTTGCGAACGCTTCTAAGAAGCGGCGCTAACCAGAAGACTCTTGTCCCTCATCCTTTCGCTCTTACCCCTTTGCTCTCCTGCTCACCGCCGAGCGCGCTTGTGCTTCAGCGGCAGCCAGGCGCCGTTTTCTTTGCTGCTGGCCACGCACTGCTCGATGAAGTACATCCCTTCCACGCCGTCGTTGATGTTCGGGTAGATGGTGTTCATCTTCTCGAACTGCTTGCCAGTCGCTCGCAAAACCATCGCGTCGTACGCCGAGCGATAGACGTTGGCGAACGCTTCGAAGAAGGCTTCCGGGTGGCCGCTCGGCAGGCGGACCGATTGGCCTTGGAGGTCGCCGAGGTAAGGGCCGCCGTTGCGCGTGTAAAGCTTGTGCGGCTCGCCGTTCTTGCGAACGATCATCACGTTCGGCTCTTCCTGCCGCCATTGCAAGGCCGCCTTGGTGCCATCGATCTCGATGAACAGATCGTTCTCGCGGCCGTGGCTGATCTGCGAAGCCGTGACGGTGCCCAGCGCGCCGTTCTCGTACTTAATCACGGCGGTGCCGTAGTCGTCGAGGGCCCGACCTTCTTCGAACGTCTTCAGATGGCAGCTGATCTGATCGGGCAGCAGGCCCGTCATGTAGCGGCCGAGGTTGTAAGCGTGCGTGGCGATGTCGCCGAAGCAGCCGGCAGCGCCGCTCTTGCTCGGGTCGGTGCGCCAGGCGGCTTGCTTTTGATCGCTCAGCTCCAGGCGGGTTCGCAACCAGCCCTGAATGTAGAAGACGCGGATCGCGTTGATCTCGCCGAGGTCGCCATTAAGGATCATCTCGCGCGCCTGTCGCACGAGCGGATAGCCGGTGTAGTTGTGCGTCACCGCGAAGACCACGCCCGACTTGTCGACCGCTTCGGCCAGCTGCTCCGCCTGCTTCAGGTCGAGCGTGAGAGGCTTGTCACAGATCACGTTGAAGCCAGCGTCAACCGCGGCCTTGGCAATCTCAAAATGCGTGTGGTTCGGAGTAGCGACCGAGACGAAGTCGACTCGCTTGTCGTCGCCCAGCTTCTTCTCGGCGGTGACCAAGTCGTGAATGCTGCCGTAAGCCCGATCGGTGGGAACATCGTACTCGGGTGCTGACGCCTTCGACTTCTCAGCACTGCTCGAGAACGCGCCGGCAACCAGGGCAGCCCGGTTGTCGAGCACGGCTGCCGTGCAGTGGACCCGGCCGATAAACGACCCAAGCCCACCACCGCACAGGGCCATTCGCAGTTTACGATTCAAGTCGCCATTAGTCGGCATGAGAGAGGTCTCCGAGAGAGTTGTATGTTTTGTGGATGATTGCTTCGAAGTAGCTAAATTCGCCAGACTTCAGACGGGTCTCAGCTGGACGCTCCACTCGCGGGTTGGATTCCGGCGAGTTCAGCTACGTGGGGTTTCACCGCGAAGGCCCCATTTTTAACAGATCGCCGCTCAGCTTCCAGTCGGCGAGCCGGCGAGAGAGAATGCCGCGGGACAAATCAACCTTTGGGGCTCACCGATGACGAAGTTCGATTGGTTCTGGCTGGTATTGCGTAGTGCCGGATTATATCTGCTGGTGCAGGCGGCGCTCGTCCTACCCAATGCGGTCAGCTACACCTTTATGCTGATCTGGATGAAGGTGAATGAGACTTCGGATGTGATTCGCTCCGCAGTAGACGAGCGAGTCGTCCTCCATGCGTCGACTTACGGGATTCAATTCGCCATGTATTCCTTTCTTGGGCTCTATCTGATCACGGGAGGGGGGCCGCTACTGAAGCTGGCGAATCGCTCGTAGCGGTGTAGGGTGGGTCGAGCGCTTGCGAGGACCACCCTACAAGAAGACACAAGCGACGCTACGACTTCTCTCGCTGCAGCATGTCTTCCAGCAGGGCGTCGTAGACCGGTTTGATGCGGAGTTGGTCGGCAGTGAAGGTGGCCGTGTAGGCGGCGACGGTGAGGGGAATCACCAGTTCGTAGTGGCCCGTCATTTCGATCATCAGCACGATGCCGGCGAGCGGGCAGCGGACAACGCCGGCGAAGAGAGCGGCCATGCCGGCCGCCGCGAAGGCCATCGGTTCGTGCGGCATGTCGGGGAAGAAGCCGACGAAGAGCTTGCCAAGCAAGAGGCCCATGAGCCCGCCGAGAGCGAGCAGCGGCGCGAAGATGCCGCCAGCGGTACCGATGGCGTAACTGCCAATCGAGAGGAAGAACCGCACAAGCAGCGTGCGCGAGAGCCAGGCGATGGTGCCGTTGCCGCTAAGCGTGCGATCGCTGAGTGCATCGCCGCCGCCAATCAGGTGAGGATCCGTCCATCCGACAACGCCGATCACCATTCCCGCCACGGCCACTTTCGCCGCTTGCAGCCAGTTTGAGCGGAACGCCAGCACGCGAGTCAGCCAGGTCAGCGAGCCGTTGTACAAACCGCTCACGAGCCCGGCGATCAGTCCCAAGAACAGGAAAAACGGCAAATCGACGAGCGAGGGAATCGTCGGCGCACGGCCGACGTCGATCACGGGCATCTGCCCCATCAGCGCACGCGTGACGATGTCGGCGGTGATCGAAGCCACCAGCGCGGCGAAGAACGCAGAATCGGGCATGTTGATTCGCAGTTCCTCGAGCACAAACAAAATGCCAGCCAGCGGCGCGTTAAACGCGGCAGCGAGCCCGGCGCCCGAACCCGTAACGAGCAGTGCCCGCCGCTCCTCGGACGATCGACCGGTCAGGTCGCCAAACATGGCACCGAGCGCCGCTCCCATCTGAATCGTCGGCCCTTCACGGCCCAGCGCGAGACCACTGGCGATGGCAAACAACCCACTAAGAAACTTGATGGGTAGGATTCGAGCCCAGCGAATGCGAAAGTCGCCTTGCAACACCATCTTCAGATGTGGGATGCCGCTGCCCGCCGCTTCGGGACAGAGCGCCCGCACTAGCCACAGCGCGACGCCGATGAGCACCGTTGCCACAACGATCCAAAGTACGCCGGTCCAATCGCGATGCTCTTCGAGCCACGAAGTGCGATAGGCCTGGCTGGCCTCGAGAACGAGTCGAAAGGCAACGGACACCGCGCCGACCAAAGCTCCGACGATTAAAGCTTGAGGGAACAGCCGCGAGCGCTGGCGAAGCATCTGCTCGCCGTGCTCTTCGACGCTGGCTACCGCATCAGCCCGCTCGGCTGGCGTAGCGCCGGCGCCGGCCAAGGGGGTGATCGGTTCGTCCGTTGCCATGATGAAAGTCTCGTGTCGGATCGGTTCGCCAGCTAGAGCGGTTGAGTTTAGGGGAGACCGCCGCGGCTGCCGACCCGGGCCGGGCGAAGGCTCAAGGCAAGACATGCCCCGTCAGCGCTCGCTTGCCGCTGCGGTGCGAAACAACTCTTGACAAATTAATCACCAACCCATACAATGCGACACACAAAGACTCCTCGCCGGAAACGAGCGGCGTGGGGCGTTTGATGCTGCGCGGTGGTTGGATCGCTCCCTGGCGACGCTCGTTGATGACGACACGCGCAAGGGGTTGTGGCGTCGCATCAGCGTCGCCGATCTTTGAAAACTCGGTGGGTGGAAAGGGGTTGTAAAACCCGGTCACAACGTGCGCGAAAAGGGGTTGTGAAGAATTTGGCCCGCTTTGGCGTAAGCCCAAAGAGCAGTTGGCTTTTGGTGTTTTACAACACTCGCGCAAGGGGTTGTAAAACGGTCTTTGGCGGCGGCACGGCTAGCTGTTGTGGTTTCGGCTGGCTAGGGCGCGGTTGTCGGCGTGCGGTTGTGTTTCAGCAGCCCGGCTGGCTGCGAGCAGCCGGGCTGCGTTAGGAGATTGCCCGGCGGTCGTGAGTAGCCTCGACACGCCCTGCACTTCGTCCTGGGGGCGCGCCAGACTGGGCTTTGATTGCCAGCTTAGAGATTCGGTTTGCTCGTGAAGGTGCCTTGCGGGCACGAGAGGCTGGCGACTTTGAAGCCGGCCGATTCGACTGCCGACCAGAGTTTGGCGGGCGACACGGCTTTGCCTTGTCCGGGCATCACGTAGGCCGTGTTCTTTGGCACGTCGGCACGCACTTCAACTACCCCGGCGACCTTGTACAGCTTGCCGGCGATCTTGTTCGCGCAGTTCTGGCAATGCATGTTGTGAACGACGATCGTCGTGTACGCCGGTTGCTGCGCGGGCTGCTGTGCCAGGGCGGTCATGCCGGCGGCAGTCGTCAAGCTGGCTCCGGCGAGGGCGAGCAGGGCAGAGCGGCGAGTGAGGCGGAGCATATCGGTTATTCCTGTGCTTGATCGGTTGGCGGTGTCTTGTGGCAGGCGTCCGAATTCTGGCGAATTCAGCTACGTGAGCACTCGGCCTGCATGTTTACTCGCGAACGTGGACGCCGCGGGCCTTGATAATGAGTTGGCCGATGGCGTTGATCTCGGCTGGGCCACGGACGACGACGAGCTGACCTTCTTTCAGGGGCAGCAACCGACGAGCATCGACTTTGGGCACGTTGCCTTGAGCATCGGTGAGCATGACGATGGCAGTCGAACTCGTTGTGTCGTGCTTGTCCTTGCAGAAGGGGCAGTTGTCATCGACGCAGACGTGCTTGCCTTCCGGCGGCTGATAGGAGGGATCGGTCAGCATGAACTCAGCCGAGGTCGGCGACCAGATTTGCTTGCCACCGCCGATGCGGCCGAGCAGCACGAGGTCGTCGCTCGTGGTTTCGCCACTTTCGCGAAACTCGAGGATGCCCAATAAGTTGTCCGGCTCTTCGGTCAGCAAGAATTGCTTGCCCTCAGGCAGTGGAGCCTGGCCAGCCTCGCTACGGGAGGAGCAGCCCGCTAGCAAAGCGCTCGAAACGAGTAGCAGCAGGGAAAAAACTTGACGCATGTCAGGACTTTCGCGAGGCTCAATGCAGTTTCGGCTGTGCGTGAGCGCAGCAGTATCGTTATTGTCGGCAAACTCGGCCGGAGAAGTTTGGCCGAAACTGGGTGTAGTAAATTGGCCCTCCTGTTTTGCCGCCGGCCGTTCTACCGAAAGGGGTGTGGCATGAGAACTAGTACTAGCATGAGGTGGATCGCTGCTTTGGCGTTGGTGCTGGCGGTTGGAGCGATCAACAATTCACAGTCCTGGGATGACAACAGCGGCAAGCCCACCGAAGGTGGAGCATCGGCTACGGCCCGGCGGAACGCGGAGATACAGGAAACGTTGATCGATCTGGCGGTGCAGACGTTCGCCGAGAGTGATGCCCCGCTCACTCGGGCACGCAAGGAACGGTACAACGCGGCGCTCGGCCAGCTAATGAATCAGCACCAGTTGTTCAAGACGGGTACCGCTTCGCTCGGGTCCACGTTGGAACCGCTCGACCGCCTTGTTCGGGCCGGTGAGCCGGTGCTAGAGCGTGAGGATTATCTGCGGCTGCTGTCGGAAAGCGTCCGAGTGGCCAAGACGCTCGAGGCCCAGGCGAAAGCGATGCACAAAGGAGGGATTGTGGCGATGGCCGACGTGCACGACGCGACGTTCGTGCGGGCGGATCTAGAAGCTCGCCTGCTGGAAGCACAAGCGGCGGACAAGAAGTGAGCGAAGCCGCAGCGAATCTCTTTGCGGCTCGTCTGGTTGCTTTTGCGCGAACTTGTTGGAACCAAAGAAAGCGCTCGCTTGTAGAATGCGCGGCTACTCAGCAGAACCCTCAAGCTTCAGCTGAGTGGAAAGTTCAGTTGATCGGTGTTGCTGTCGATTCTCGCTTCCAGCGATGTGCGAGCGTTGTACTGCGATGGGATGTACATCTCGACGATGGGCACTTCTTCACCAGGGTTCGAACGATCCACTTTGCCAGGGACGTCGCGATAGGCGCTGATCTGCACTTTGTGCGAGCCAGGTGGGACTTCTGCTTCGTAACGGCCGTTTGCGATGGCGGACGCGATGCTCTGCTTGCCGTCGGTGGAGGTGAATATAATTTCACCCTTTTCGATCGGTTGTCCTTTGAAGGAGACGTCGCCAGCGACTTTCACGATTCCGTCGGTGCCGCAGCCGGCGGCAATCGCAATCAGGCAAGCGGCGAGGGTAGCAGTGATACGATTGGTCATATTTCAAATGTTCCAGGCGTGGGACTGAGGAAGCGAGGGTTGCGAGCTTAGAAATCGCCGATGGTTTCGCCCTGGCCGGCCGTACCGAGAGCACGGTAGGTCGTCAGGTCGATCGTGTTTGAGATCATCCGCGTGCTGCCATCGGCAAGCGTGGCCATGACACCGGCGGGGTGATAACTGCGGGCGAAGTTCTGGGTCTGGTCGGTGCCAGTCAGTGAGATGCAGGGAGCCTTAGGGAAGGTGGTGCTCTTGCACTGGTAGACCTTGTCGGCCACGGTCGTGTTGGGAGCTTCGAGTGTGGTGAAGCCATAGCCACCCCAGCGGGCCCCACCCCAATAACCGCCCGCTTCGCCCCAGCCGTTGGTCGCGCTGCCGCGAATTTTGGATTCGCTAAAGACGAGCGTATTGCTGGTGCCATCGGTGATGGTTCCAAAGGTGCTGCGAGACAACTTGTAGAACACGCCTCGGAGCTGCGCGGTGTGCAGCATGATGCCGTCCCCCGTGCAGCCGACATAGTTGCCTTGAAAACCGGCTCCGCCGGCCCGAACGCCGCCGCTGGCTCCGGTGGCTGGACCTGCGCCGTCGGAAGGGCACATGAGCGCTTTGATCGGCTGGTCCTTCAGTGTGCCGGGGATGTCCATGATCCATTCGACGTTAGTCTGCATGTACTGGTCATACATGTTATTCATCTCCATAAACGGCATGATCTGCTGCACCCAGCAGTCCCGCTTGTGGAGCATGCCTTCTTCCATGTAGCCGTAGGGGAAGACTTGGAGCGTGTCGTGATAATTGTGTAGGGCGATGCCGAGTTGCTTCAGGTTGTTTGAGCAAGACGATCGGCGCGCCGCTTCACGAGCGGCCTGAACGGCCGGAAGCAACAAGGCAACAAGCACGCCGATGATGGCGATCACTACGAGCAGTTCCACCAGCGTAAAGCCGGTGCGTGGGCGCAAACGAGTGCGGTCTGTCATGGAAGCGAAACTCCAACAGGTAATGGATCCACAAATTCGAGATCCGCAGCGCAGCGGCGAACCGAGATTCTCGAATGGGTGTCGTCAGGTGGGCGCGCACTGGTGCGCGAGTGTATGGCAATCGCTTCGTTGCAGCATGCGGAAAGCTCAGAAGAGCTGTGCTGCAGTGAGACAATCCGAGAGAGGAGGATCGCCTTCGGCAGGATGCTTGGTTGAAGCGACGCTCAATGCAAGTGCAGGGCCAATGGCTGAGGCAGCCGCCGAAACGGCGCGAAAATGTAACTCACATTGCGGGAAGTCGTAAAACAACGGCCAGCTATAGCTCAGAAGGTGGGATCCGTTTGCGTAGCGAGCGTGCACTCGATTGCCCAATGCTTTTGCAACTGCTCTTGGCGACGGATGACGCCGAAAGGCGGGGCGGGTGACAGCGTAGATTTCCAGCGTGAGAGAGAACGCTCCGCCAATTCGCTTGTCATTGCAATATCGTCAGAGTCGTCTCCTGTGCGGCCTGCCGCTTGCTGGGTGAAGGCTGGGGACGGGCATCAACCACACTTTCAATAAGAGGTCGAACTATGAAACGGATTTTGGCTCTGACACTAGTCGCGATGCTGGCCATCGTTGGCTGTGACAATAGCGGAGGAGGCGCTGGCACCGGCGGTGGCGGTGGAACAGGCGACACGGGCGGGACTGGTACGGGCGGTGGAACAGGTGCAAGCACCACCGGCGGGATGAGTGACGATGCAACTGGCGGCGCGGGAACAGGTTCAAGCGGTGCTGGCGGCACAGGTGGTGCTGGTGGCGGGGCGAGCGGCGCGAGTGGGGCCGGCGGTGGAGACACCGGAACCGGTGGAGCTGGTGCTGGCGGAACGGCTGGCACTGGCACCGGTGGGACGAGCCCCTAATAGCAATCCGATCGTTGGCGCGACGATGCGCACAATAGGCGAATGCCCACGCGTGCGAGCGCGTGGGCATTGAGATTGGTGAGCCTCTCGGCAGTTGATCGTGTGGCGCTCGACGAGCCATTCAGCGATCACTACTCCACTACGACCGGCAGGGCGTAGAGTTCGTCCGACTTGGGGATGAAGTACGGAATGTTGAGTTCGCCGATGCGATACGAGAGGCTGTCAAGCATGCTCTTCCGGATGTTCGCGTCGTTGATGTCTTCTTGAAAGCTGCGGGAACTGCTCGCCGAAATGGTGTCGCGCCAGAGGGGCTGCGGTTCACCCTCGACAACCATCTCAAGCACCATGTTCCCTTTACGTTCGGTGGCGGTGCGGCCTGTATCATGACCGCGGAAGTCGAACGGCGATTGGCGCTCGTAGATGGGCAGGGTGTCGCCGGCCGCTTCGCTGAAACGAACCCGGAAGACCGTCTTCTGGCTGCTGGCGAGGGTCAGCCCGTCACGCTGCAGGCGACGCGTGAAGGCTTCGGTAAGAATCCGCATCGTTTCAGCCTGATCACCGCCGAGGCCGGTTAACTGCATCTGCAGACTCACTGCCTGGCCGGGAGCGAGATGGGCCGGCTCTTTGTCGGCGAGCGCTTTGAGCGACTTATGAATTTCCTGCCAGGGAATCTGAATCGTTTCGAGCGCCCCAGCGTTGCGACCGTAGGAGGCGAGGAGGTGCTCCTTGTCCATCACCCAGATGTGGTTGTCGCTGCCAAACTCCTGGCGGAATCCCATCACGATGCGACGCGTGGCCCGATCGTAAAGATGCCCTGTCACCAACCAGCCGCTATTATCGGGCAACCACTGAATCGAATGATTCCAAAATGCGATGCCCGGCGGCAGATCGAGCTTCTCGTCCATGATGATCTTGCCGCGGTTGTCCCAGCACATGAGCCGGGGCACTGGGTGGGTGCTGATGGCAGCGAGTTCCTTGTCGTCGGGCGAGAACTTCATTGCCTGCAGCCAGGCATAAACAAAGGTGCCGTCCGTACCGCTACGGATGCTGGTGGAGCGGACCTTGGGGTTGCGAGGTCGAATCGCGGGAGCAGCAGCAACCGACCGCTGGCCGTTGCGGTCCATTTCGCTCGGCGGGCTCATGATGACAACCGGCTTACCCGTGGTGGTTTTGCAGACACCTAGCTCGCCCCCGGCAGTCACCGCGTAGTACTTGCCATCGCTGGTGAAGGCGATCTTGCCCTTCTCGATCTTCGGGCCGGCGTTGCCGGCGGTCTCGATCAGCTTGATCATCTTCCCCGCTTGGAAATCCCACACCTGGATGTCGGTCGACGTCCGGCCGCCTAGCAGCAGGTACTTGTTGAGCGAGAAAGTGACGAAGTCGGTGTAACGATCGTCCTGGCCGGGTACTTCGAAGACTTCCTCCCCCGACTCGGTCGAGAAAATGGCGATGGGGTTGTTGTCGGTATTATGCCCCTGTCGGCCGTAGGCCAACCAGCGACCATCGTCGGAGAGCACGGCGGTGTGGTTGGTCTGATGGTCGAGGTCGAGCGTTTGGAGTAGGCGACCGTCTTTGATGCTCCAGACTTTGCCATCGACTACGACCACGGGACATCCGAGTGGACCGAAGGCGACGGCGCTATTCGACTTGAGCGGAATGCGGAGGTCTTTGCCGCCCGCACCGCCGAAGGCTTCTTCCGCGGCGCCGAAGCCGCCTTTGTCTGGCTTGTCCGGAGCGTTGGCTTTGAAAGGATCGTCGTCCTGAGCAAGTAAGGTCGGCGGGCTCATCACTGCGAACAGCGCAGCAACCACGGCGAGAGCCATCAGGCAAGGCGCAGTTGGTTTCATCGGGGCACCACCTAAGCTGAGAAATAGTAAAGCGATAAGAGGCGACCGGTGCCGCTGAGAAACGATCCGGCCGAAGAAAGCCAGTCTAAGTCACACCACCCGTTCGAGGCAACGGTTTTCCGCCGCTCCGCCCAATCCAAGCCTTCCTTGCCCGATATACTCGCTGCTATGCCCAAACGCGCGTTGCTGCTGCTGAATCGAAATTCTCGCCAAGGGGCGGCAGCAGCCGACACGCTCATTGCCGAATTGCAGACCCACGACATTGAGGTTTTTGAGGAAGAACTGTGTGACGGCGAAACCTGCTCCGACCTGGTGCTGCGTCATAACCGCCAGGCCGACATGGTGATTGTCGCCGGGGGCGACGGCACACTGAACTCCGCCGTCGATGGCTTGATTGCGACCCATTTGCCGCTCGGTGTGCTGCCGCTGGGCACAGCCAACGATTTCGCCCGGACGCTCGGGCTACCCACCGACATCGCTGACGCTTGCCGCGTGATTGCCGAAGGGCAGACCAGGGCGATCGACGTCGGCCAGGTAAACGGCAAGCACTTTCTCAACGTCGCCAGCATCGGCTGGAGTGTCGAAATTACCCGCCAATTGACGAAGGAAGTAAAGCGGGTTTGGGGAGTGTTCGCCTATCTGATCGCCGCCACGAAGGCCCTCTACCACACGCGCCTGTTTCATGCCGAGATCCGGACGGAGACAGAATCGTTCCGCGTGAAGACGCTACAGATCGCGATCGGCAACGGCCGGCATTACGGCGGCGGACTCACGGTCGCCGAGAACGCCGAAATCGACGATCACCGACTCGATCTTTATAGCTTAGAGCTCACTCACTTCTGGCAGATCCTGACGATCCTTTGGCGGCTCAAAACCGGCTCCCTATCGGCATCGAAATATGCCCGCACGCTACGCGGGAAGTCGTTTGAGATCATCACCCGCCGCCCTTATCGCATCAACACCGACGGCGAACTGACCGCTCGCACACCGGCGAGCTTCAAGATCATTCCCGGCGCCCTGACCGTCTTTGTGCCGGCGCCCGAGCCTGCTTCACCAGCCGACCAGTCAACGCCGCTTGACCGCTTTTTGCCACCCGCTTAAACCAGGGATACGTCACACCTGCCCACACTCTCCAACCAGTTCTCGCTTACCATGGTCGATCCGAAAATTCAGCGTGCGTTAATCAGTGTCAGCGACAAAACGGGCCTCGCCGAGCTGGCCCGCGCCCTTGATCAGGCCGGTGTGGCCATCTACAGCACCGGCGGCACGCGCAAGTTCCTGGAAGAGCAGGGGATCGACGCCCGCGAGATCGCTCGCTACACCGGTTTTCCCGAGATGATGGATGGCCGGCTGAAAACGTTGCATCCGAAGGTGTTCGGTGGCATCCTTTGCCGTCACGACCGTGAGGACGACATGCAGGCGATCGCCGAGCATGGGATCGAACGGTTTGAACTGGTGGTCGTCAACCTCTACCCGTTCGAGCAGACGATCGCTCGCCCGAATGTGACCGACGAAGAAGCGATCGAGCAGATCGACATCGGCGGTCCGAGCCTGGTTCGCGCGGCGTCGAAGAATCATGCCTTCGTGACCATCGCCACGAGCCCCAGCCAGTACAACGAGATCATCGGCTGCATCGGCGAGCGAAAGGCAACGACGCTTGAGATTCGTCGCCGCCTCGCCGGCGAAGCCTTTGCCCATACGGCCGCCTACGACGCGACGATCGCCAGCTACTTCGCTCGTTCGCAGAACGAACAGTTCCCGCAGCAACTCAGCATCCCACTCCGCCGCTCCGCCGAACTTCGTTACGGCGAGAACTCGCACCAGCAGGCCGCGGTATACAAGATCGCGGGCAGCACTGGGGCGAGCCTCGTCACAGCCGAGCAGCTCAATGGCAAGGAACTCTCGTATAACAACCTGCTCGACCTGGATAGTGCGCTTGGCATTGTCCGCATGTTCACCCAGCCGGCGGCGACGGTCATCAAGCACAACAATCCGTGCGGAGCTGCGATCGGATCAACTCTCGCCGAAGCAGCCCGCAAGGCCCTCGATGGCGATCCGCAGAGCGCCTTCGGCGGCGTGCTCGGCTTCAACCAGCCGGTCGACGCCGCGACCGCCGAAGTGCTCGCCACGCCAGGTCTGTTCATCGAAGCGATCGTCGCCCCGGCATTCGACGCTGAAGCGGTGAAGATCCTCACCACCAAGCCGAAGTGGAAGGCGAATGTCCGCCTGATGCAGACCGGCCCTCTCGCTCAACTTGAAAACTCGCTCACCTTCCGCCAGATCGAAGGCGGTATGCTCGTTCAACAGGCCGACAACCAGCTCGATCCCGAAAGTGAGTGGAAGGTCGTCACCGAAAAGCAGCCGCCCGAGTCGCTGCTCGCTGATCTACGGTTCGGCTGGAACATCGTCCGCCATGTGAAGTCGAATGCGATCGTGCTGGCAAAGGACGGTTCGCTCATTGGCTGCGGTGCAGGGCAGATGAGCCGGGTCGACTCGGTCGACATCGCCATCACCAAGGCGGGCGAACGCGTCAAAGGTTCAGCCCTAGCGTCGGACGCCTTCTTCCCGTTTCCCGACTCGATCCATAAGGCAGCCGCGGCCGGAGTGACCGCCGTAATTCAGCCGGGAGGCAGTGTGAAGGATGCCGACGTGATCGCCGCCTGCAATGAGCTAGGGATCGCGATGATCTTCACCGGCCGGCGACATTTCAAGCATTAAGAAGAGCAGCACGTCGCAGCCCGGCTGCTCGCAGCCAGCCGGCCTGCTGTTTTGCCTCGGGTGCCCGAGGCTGGAGCGTACTCGCGATGCCCCGGAACTTTGGCTAGTCGCACGAACGGGTCGGGAGTCGTCTCGACCAACGTCGCGTCCAATCGGAAACGGTTCGGCCGAGGCGACTCCTGACCCCTTCTTGCCCAATTGGCGAGATCGTATCGCCATGACCACCGCGTCTACCCCAACACCGGAGTTCCTCATCTGGGCGCTCGAACTCCGCTGCCCCTTGCGCGACATCGAAGGATTCGAACAACCCGAACGCACCGACCGCCAACTGCGGGCCGTGCGGGCTGTCTCCGATGCTCGTCGCGAGGGCCGTGAATTTACGGGGCTCTGCATCGCTGAGGCGCCGGGAGAATTGGCAATTCCTGCGCATGCCGCCTTCGGTGTTGAACAAGCTACGACACCAATCACCGCCGCCTCATTGCCGCAAGCTTTCCGCAGCAGCGACGCCCTGCAACTCTTCGGCGATGCACAGAGCATCGAAGCATCCTGCCGCGGATGCCCAGCAAACGCCGAGGAGCACGTCAACCCGAAGTCTTGGGCCGGCTGCTACGGCATCGTCCCGCTTCCCGCGGATTCGAAGCGCTTTCACGCCACAATTGAGAGTGCGCTTGATGCCACAAGCAAGCGTGAACTCGGCGAACAGAAACTGCAAACGGCGCCCGCTTGGTACGGCTTCTGGCTGCGACCTCGCCTTGATCCGGATCTCGCGGCCCTGCTTCTGCCAGTCATCGTTCGCGTAGCAGCGGAACTTGAAGGCACATTGGAAGTAAGCCACACGTCGGCACTCCAGGCCCTCGCCCGCGGCTTGGCGGTCACAGCAACCACCGGATTGCCAATGAACGTCTCGCTCTACCCACGCGGCAGTGTCATCGGCCGCTGGTGGAATCTCGAGCCATCCTGCCCCAACTGCCGTGCCACACTCAAAGAGCCTGCCACTCACTGCCCCGTGTGCAACTGGTCAGGCCGACAAGGCACGCCCTCCAAACGCCGCTCCCGTGGCACTCGTCCCTATCGGCCACTCAGAGAAATCGTCGGCGAAAGCGAAGCGCTATCTCTCCTCATTCGCTACCAAGAACACAAAAACAGCCGAGAGTCCTGAGTCCTCCCGGCTGGAATCGAACCAGCGACCTGCGGCTTATAAGGCCGACGCTCTCACCAATGAGCTACGGGAGGTAGCAATCTTCGATATGCCTTCGTCGGATATCACAGCTACCTCCCTTCGCATCGCGCCGAGACCTTCCTACGCCCCACTGCTCACACCACTTCCTTCATCGGCTCCACGCCCTGATCGACCAGATACTGCGGCCGGCCACGCAAGTCAAATTCACGGACGCTCCGCAAGTTCAGCCCTAAATTCTGATAGAGCGTTGCCCATACTTCCTGAAACGACACAGGCCGCTCGGTCGCATGCTCGCCGAGGCGATTCGTTGCGCCGATCACCTGTCCCGTTCGCATTCCACCACACGCCAGCAGTGCACAGCTGACTTGCGGCCAGTGATCGCGTCCCGCTTGTGGATTGATCTTCGGCGTGCGACCGAACTCACCCCACACCACCACCGACACATCCTTATCGAGCCCACGCTCGTGAAGATCGGTGATCAGCGCTGCCGTCGCGCGATCGAGCAGCGGAGCGTCCTGCCGCACGGCGCCGAAGTTATCTCCGTGGTGATCCCAACGGCTGAAGTTCAGCGAGACCACCCGAGCGCCAGCTTCAACCAGTCGTCGGGCAATCAGAAAATTCTGGGTCAGCTTCGGCGCACCGTCATCGCGGAACTTGGCATCGCCGCTGCCATATCGCTCTCGGATTTCTTCGGGCTCATGACTGACATCGAGCGCTTGCGCGAGCTTCGAATCGGTGAGCACTCCCAGCGCCTGCTGCGTGAACGCATCGAGCCCCGCCATCTTGCCGCTCATGTCGACTTCCTTGCGGAACCGGTCGAACGAAGTGAGCAACTGCGTGCGGTCCTGCAGCCGATCGAGCGTGATGCCTTGCAGCACCATGTTGTCGGTCTTGCTCGTCTCGTTCCGACCGCCGACCAGCTTGAACGGCGCGTGGGCCATGCCGAGAAAGCCGCCGTCGCCGTCGTAGCCCCACGGGCCATGGTCGGTCTTGTAGCACATGCTCAGGTGAGGCGGGATGCTCGCGTTCACCGGCCCCTGCAGTTTGCTCACCCACGCTCCAGCCGCGGGCCAGCCGCCAGTCGGCGCCGGATTGAGCGGCCGACCCGTCATGCATTGATACGCTTCGTGTCCGCCCGTCGCGCCGACGATCGAGCGAATGAAGATGCACTTGTCGGCGATCTTGGCGATCTGCGGAAAGACCTCGCAGATCTCAATGCCCGGTACGTTGGTCGAGATCGGCTGAAACTCGCCGCGGATCTCTGCGGGTGCATCCGGCTTCAGATCCCAGAAGTCCTGATGAGGCGGACCACCGGGCAAGAAGATGTTGATCACCGCCTTGTGGCTGCGACCGATTCCACCTTGCGCTTCGGCCGACAGTAGCTGGGGCAGCGACAACCCGCCCATCACCATGCCGCCGATTTTCAGGAAGTCGCGGCGCGATCCACCGTCGCAGAATCCAGAGCGGCGTGTCTTCGGACCCAGGATTGTGAGCATGGCGGGACCTCCTGTACGGACTTGGCGGGATCGCGGCGGGTGAGCGCGGAACAACCTCTGACGAGACTGCTCCAACCTGTGAATCTATCAAGCTTCTCTTATCGAAACAACATTTCCCTGCCAACGGAAGCCGACGATACCGTCCGGCGGACGGAGCCAGCGGCTCTAAGTCGCGCCTCCGCCGAGCACGCTCAGGGCAACTTAAGTCGAGCGCTTCATAATGCACCAAGTGACTCCGTGTTGATAAAATCAGGTGGTTTTTCACCACTTACCTTAGTCCCAGGGGGACCCGTACTCGGTGATTTACTCATCGAAATCATGAACAGCCAGCGACGCCCTTGGCAATTCGCCCCTCGCCGTAAGTGATATCGCAAGCGAACCCTTCTCCAGTGACTTGCAACAATTGCTGGACGCACGACAAGTCACTCGATCGGCCAAGAGGCGAAGCACAAGCGGACCTCTCTGTCACGACGACCGGCGCAAGCAAACTATAAATTATCAACTTTTAATTACTTAGTCAATGCACCCAGGTAACGATTCGCCCATGCCTTTCCCAGTGCCGCCAGCTCAAGAGTCTGAAACCGAGTCCTGCCGACCGGCCTGCCCGGTCTGCGGCGGAGAATTGATCGAAATTCGCGCCAAGCTCCAGTGCGCCCGCTGCCACCGCATCTGCGAAACCTGTTGCGAAGGCGGCCGTGGCTAACGAACCTTTGACGCGGCAGAAGCGTCTCGCCTGCGCCATCCGAACGGCTTGGGGGAACAGGGAGACGCCGGTTCCACGGGCCGGACCATCACCCGCACCCGGGAAAATGCTTGGGCCGCCAGAGAAGATGGGTTTACACTATTCCCCATCTCCTCTTCACCCTGCTAGGTGCTTCCATGCTTCGATCACTCACGCTCAGCCTGGCCATCGCTTTGCTATCTTCGGCCTCACTTTGGGCCCAAATAGCTACCCCGTCGATTGACGAGTTAGCCAACGATCATCAGTTCTTCGAAATCGAAGTGACCATTGCTCAGTGGACCTCGCCGGGCGGGGAGAATCGGCCGATTGAGCCGCAGCTCAAGCTCGAGGGCAGTCGCGAGGAAGTCGCCGCACAGATCACGGAACTGCAGAAGGCAGGCTCCATCACGAACGTACACCGCGTGCGGCTGATGGCGCCCGACAAGTTGCCGGCGACGGTTCAAGTCGGAATGGAGCAACCGCTCGTGACCGGCTCGCAGGTCTCGCCGCGCGGCGTGTCCGTGAATTCGATCCAATACCACTCTGTCGGCACCGTCGTTCGCGTCGTGCCTCGCGCACTCCAGGAGAACCGCATCGCCGTCGATGTCGAAGTAAGCAAGTCCGGCATCACCACGCCGGAAAATGCGCCGGTTCTTTCAGGGAACGAATCGGGACGCGCCATCAAAGCCGACGCGAAGAGCAACCTGACCGTGCGCACGATCGCTTGCGTCGTCAGTGGGCAGACAGTCCTCGTCTCTGGTTCGCACCAACCGAATGAAGGCGAGATCGTGTTACTTTCGGCGCGTGAAGTGCCTCGTTAGGCGTCTCGCACAGCGTCCAAATTCACCCTCTGCCCAATGCTTCAGCGCCCCCGGTCGCGGGGGCCCGGACTTTTCTCGGCACTTCGCTTGCAGCGCCGTGACCAACCAGCGCTATCGCGGTTCGTGTGCGGCCGGCCGGTCCTCCATGCGATAGCAGCGCGGTCCTCTCAAGGAGAAGCTGTTATGCGTAAGGCTACACAACGTTGGACGAGACTCGTCCTGCGGACTCGAAAACAGTTCCTGCAAGTCGCCGCAATTGCCGGCGTAGCAGTGGCTTTGGCGATTACGCCAAGTCATCTGCTATACGGCCAAGGTGGTGGCGGTGGCGGTGGCGGCGGTGCAGGGGGCGGTGGTGGTGCCGGCGCCGGCGGAGGGGGCGCCGGGGGTGGTATTGGTGGAGGTGCCGGCGGCGGTCGAGCAAGTTCCGGTGGCATTGGCGGCGGCATCGGTGGTGGTCGCACGAGCAGCGGCGGCATCGGTGGCGGCGTGGGAGGAGGGCGCACTGGCAGCCAAGGAATCGGCGGTGGAGTTGGCGGAGGCAGGACTAGCAGCAGCGGCATCGGCGGTGGAGTTGGTGGTGGTCGTACAGGAAGCCAGGGTGTCGGCGGCGGCATCGGAGGAGGGCGAACCGGCAATCGGGGCCTCGGCAGCAGCAGCAGCAGCAGCACATCTGGCGACACGTTGAACCGAACTGGCAGCGGCTTCAGCTCTCGCAGTGGGATTAGCTCCTCGGCCAACGAGTATGGACAAGGTTTCGAGTCCGGCTCGCGAGGCTCCGGCCTCGATCGCGCAAGCGATCGTCTCGAGCGCAATGCCGATCGTCTCAGTGACCGCGCTTCTCGCGGGCTCGACCGAGCATCCGATCGACTGGAGCGGAATCAGGACCGCTTGAGCGATCGATTCGATGATCAGGCGAGCCAAGATGACGCGGCCAGCGGTCGCCTGCCGAGCGAACGCAACCGCAGCTCCAGTCGCACTCGCTTCACGGACGACACTTCCGACTACTCGAATCGAGGTCTCGATCGCGCACAGGATCGCATCAGCGACAATCAACAGCGATTTCAGGACCGAACGGGTCGTACCAATCCTGGCCTCGAACGGGCCGGTGAACAACTGGACCGTAACCAGGAGCGATTCCAGGATCGCTTCTCTGATGACACGACGGACGATGATCGCTCCAGCGACGATCGTTTCAGCGATCGCCGATTCGGGGAGGATCGCTCGAGCAGCCGCCGCAGTGACGACTCACGCTGGAGCGACACCGACGACGCGATCGACGACGACGTGAATCGGGGACTCGACCGAGCCAGTGACCGTCTCGAGCGCAATCAGGATCGGTTCGAAGACCGCCTCGATCGCACGAACCAGGGCTTGGAACGCGCCAGCGACCGCATCAATCGCAATCAACAGCGATACAGCGATCGCTTCGACGATCAGGGAGAGAACATGACGGACGACGATGTCGACATCGAGGACCGTGCTCGCGGCCTGGATCGCGCCAGCCAGCGGGTCAACGCCAATCAAGAGCGGTTCGAAGATCGCACGGGCCGAACCAACCGCGGCTTGGAGCGAGCTTCGGATCGGATTGACCGCAACCGAGATCGTCTGACCGACCGCGCGACGGACGATCTGCTGGACGAATAATTCCAAACCCAGTGATTGCCCTGTAAAACGAATTCGGCCCGCCTTCAGCGTTGAAGGCGGGCCGTTTCGTTCAGAGCTGTCGGTATTCCCGCAGAGCTGTGCGAAGCCCTTAATTGATCACCGGCAGAGTTTCAGGCCGGCCGTTGCTGGCTACCTTCGGTTTCACAAACCGGCCGATGTAGACCGGCTTGGTGTTGTCGTCTGAGCCGAGCGGCACCGAATCGCTCTCATAGACGGTCGACCTTCGCAGGCCGTAATGCGTAATCACGCTGCTTCCCTCACCGCCGTAGAAATGCAAGTCACCATCGCGCATCGCGGCGCGGAAGCGGGTGGTGGCCTTCACATTGTAGGCAACCGGACGAATACCCTTGGAAATGTCCGACACGAACACCAGGTCAGTCACTTCACCGGCGAGCAGCTTTTCAATGACCTGCTTGCGTATCACCGTACGAACAGCGTTGAACTCACCTTCGAGAATGGCTTCGTAGTCGCCGTTGGGCAGGGGTGTGAAGAGAATCCGTCGCATGACGACGATCATGCCGGGCTCGGCGTCTTCCTTGGTGTACAGCCGCGATTGCCCGCGGGCAAACTTCAAAGTGCCCAAGGCGCCGGATGCATCTTGGCCGTACTTGTCCTTCCCTCCGGCAAAGGCGCGAAAGTAGGGGAACTTTCCGTCCTGTCCAGGCGCCGGCTCGGCGTAGCTGAACTCGAACGCCATCGGGGCCTTGGTATTCACCGGCACCTGAGCAAGAGCGCTAGAGGCGACGAGCAGACTGCCGATGAATGCAATCAGCATGTGAATTGGACGAAGCATTGAACTCTCCCGACAGATCCATTTTTGCCATTTCTAGCGCACTGCCCGGCAAACGACGCGCCTTCTTACCATTTGAACTTAATCGGACAAAGGACGTCATGTAACCAGAATAGATGGTCGGAACGGCAAAAAGCTCCCTATCGGCCGAGCAGCCTGGTGCCCACCGCCAAAGCAACCGCGATCACTCCCACGAGAGCTAAGATCGCTTGCAGCGTATACTTCCGACGATCGATCTGCTGCCGGTAGAGCACCGCCCAGGCGGCCAGGCCAGCCAAAGCGCATAGATAGAAAATGGCTAGCGCATGCGAATTGATGCTGTCAGCAGCCTCAGCCATCCGTCGGAAACCTAAAATCGTCGCAGGGCGAACCTTTAGCCGGGCTAGTCGACGGATGACCAGATAGCTCAAAGAGACAATGCAGAGGACCATCAGCAGCCACCTCAACCAGGCAGCTGCTGTGAAAGAAATGCCCAGCCCGGTCGCCAAAGCCACGTAAGCGGCAAGGCAGGCCGGGCACTTGGGCATGAGTGCGAGGACAACACCGGGAGCCACCCACTGCGCCGCAGCCCAAACGCGCCGCGTCCAAGTGACGGGGCGGGTGGTGACGCGCCCGTCGACGTTCGCCAAGCCAATCGTTGGCGACTCAAACGATGCGATCGACCGGCAATGGCAACTACGGCTCATCAGCTCAACCCCTTGATGACAGCGCGTGGCCGGGGCTGGAGTGCAACGAAGCCCCGGCGTGCTGCGGCTGGGTTTCCTTTGGACTACTTCCGACGAGTCAGAACTACTTCCGAGTCAGCTCAATGCTCAGCATCTTGTACTCCTTGCCGCTCTTCGGCTCCGGACCGTACATGACGAGCGTCTTGCCGTTCTCGCCGGTCTTCGTTTCAATCTGCCGCATCTTGGCCGGCTTGCCAGTGAGCGGGCAATTGAAAGTCAGCTGCCAGGTAAGTTCTTTGCCGTCTTTCGACAATGCACCCTCGCCGATGGCCATGCCCGTGCTGTGATTGTCAACCCAGCTGCAAACGAACTTCTGCGAGACGTTGTCGAAGCCGTGGTAGCCTTGCCCGTGGTAAGGCACGCCCTTGGGCATCTCTCCTTTCACTTCAACAAGGGTGAATCGCCCATCCAGGATCGGTGTGACGGTGCACGTGCACTCGCCGGACATCGGCTCCCCCTCGGGGCCCATCCATGTGGTTGTTTTGCCGGTCCATTCTCCCTTGTCGGCAGCAAGTCGTTCCTGCTGCTTGCCTGGTGTGCCGGCGAGCATGCACTTTTCCAGATCGGCCTGAGTCCAACCTGCTGGCAACTTGAACTCGAACTCGCCGGCCGGCTTTGCATCCTTGCCCGGTTCAGCAATCGCGATCGCACCTGCGGTCAAACCCACAACGGTCAGCAGAGCCGCGGCAAAACGAAACTTGGTAATCATCAAGATTCTCCGAGTAATGAGTTTAGGAACAGGCACACCCTATGTGCCGTCAATGTCGAATGAGCCACAACAAACAGTGCGCATAGATCGCCACTAACGCCGAGCTTAGTCGCAGTGGCAGCAGCCCGATTTCTGGATCGGCTGCTCGTACTTATCGTGGTGACGCATCCACCACATTCCCTTGCCGTCGACGTCGGGCATGCCGTCCCAACCTTCGCCGCGTCCGAACGGCGTGACGTCGAGGAACTGAAACGTCGTCAGAAACGTGTCGAGCCCGCGAGCATAGGTCGAGTAGGTGTGATAGATCCGCTCGCCGTCGCGCAGAAACACGCTGAGGCCCGGCAACTCTCCCTTAGCGTCAGGAATCTTCTGCTCGTCGACAAGTTCCTGCGTGTTGCGATAGTTCCACTCGGTTTGCCCACGCTCGGGATCGACCGTCACGTGAAAGTCGTAATTGAAATCGCTGCCAAAGGACGAGAACCAGGGGAACGTCCAACCCATCCGCTCTTTGAAAGGCAGGATCTTCGCCTGCGGCGCCCGGGAGATCAGCACGAGCGTTGTCTCGCGCTGATGCAGATGCGTCACGGCAAACGGCGGGATGTTGTCGACAAAGTATGAGCAGCCTGGACAACCCTCGGTCCATGGCGCGGTCTGCCCCGGCGGCGGCTCATCCGGATCGAACATGAAGTGATACACCACGAGCTGTCGGCGACCCTCGAACAAGTCGAGCAGCCGAACGCGTTTGCCGTCGGCTGCGTCAAACTCGTAGTTCTTGTCGATCTCGACCATCGGCAACTGACGTCGCTGGATATTCAGCTCGTCCTTCAGCCGCGTCAGCTCCTTTTCCTTAGCAAGCAGTTCCTTACGAGCGGCCAGCCATACTTGCCGAGGACTCACGCGCGGCAGTTCGATTGTTGCGGTAGACATAAGGTGATTTCCAAAAAGAGAAGCGATGAGAGGAGCGGTATCCGCCGTAGCTGAATTCGAGAACTATTTCACCCGGCGATAGTGGGCCGTCATGAACGGAACCCAGCTACCATCCGCTTGCAAATACTGCGATTTCAACGTGCGATGGTCGTCGCTGAGGAACTCGATGATGTCCTGATACTTCGCCATCGACCCGTCACCGGCCATGCTCGGTCCCTCGGTATCGAGCGTCAGTATGGTGCCTTCTGCGTTGAGCGTCCCCTCATACTTCCACAAGTGGGTCATGCACGAGGCCACGAACGAGCCGACGTACTTGCCTTGCTGCGGATCGTAGCCGAGTGTCATCAGCGAAGTGACGTCGGTGCCGCCGGGCGATTGGCCCGTTCCTTCACCAAGCGTCCATAATCCACCGAGTGAGCGAACCGTCTCTTTGCCTTCCGATTTCATCGGCGGCTGGTCGGGCCCCATGACGCACTCCATCTGCGCCGTCCAATTACCCATGAGCCGTGAAAGCCATTGATGCTCTTTCTGTGGTTCTGCAAACATGGTGTGGTTCCTTATCAAAGTGAAAAGCGAAAGTTGAACGAAATCGACCGTAGCGCACTACAGCGAGCGCCACGGCAGCAAGCTGCGGATGCGGGAATCGCGAAGAAACAGCCCCAGCCAGACCAGCACACCCATGAAGAGAGCGGGGCCATAGCCTCCGTCCTCGGCGCGCACATGAGTCACAATCGCACCGCCGAGATATCCGGTAAGCAGCACGGCGCCGAGCACCGCCGTCTGCGGAATCAAATAAATCGCGGTCGCGCCGAGCTCAATGATCGCCAGCGGAATGAGCAGCTTCGTATCGAAGCCGAACTTCGACATTCCTTCGAGCACTTCAGGCGGCTGCGTGATCTTCATCACGCCGCTCATCACCAGCCCGAGCACCGGCAGCACGCTAATTACGCGGCCGGTCCAGAGCATCCAAGTCGGCGTGGTATTCGCCGGGACCACAGTTGTCTTTTCCACGATGCAATTCCTCAGTTAGCTGATTTTCAAGTTGCCTCAACGAACTCGACCAGCCGCTGCAGCGCCTCGGACCAGCCGCCGCGATGATCGACACGGTCCTTAGCCGAGCGGAGCGCTTCATGGCGCAATGTCAGTAGCGTCTTTCCGTTCTGTGGTTCCAAAGTGATCGTGACCAACGACTCGCTGATGTCCTCGACATCACCTGGCCGGCGATTCCAAGTGAAGACGAGTCGCTCAGGCACCACAATCTCGCGATAGATCCCTGAGACCCAGTGGTCGCGCCCCTCGGGAGACCGCATACAGAAGCGATACTCCCCGCCGACTCGGAAATCGACTTCACAAGCCGCCAATCCATAACCAGTCGGACCAAACCAGCGCACGAGATGCTCAGGCCGAGTCCACGCTTCGAAGACGAGCGCCTGAGAAGCGTTGAGCAAACGAGTGATGACCACCACATCGTCCGCCGTCGGCTTCGAAGTTTGAGCTTGCGTAACCATGAACTAAGGGTTGCGAATAAAAGAACGAAAGCGCCGAGGCTGATTTGAACTATGCCTATTAGCCAGCCAACTCGCCTGCGAGACGGTCCAGCATATTGAGCCAGCCTGGATAGGCACCCGTCCGCCTGGCCAGTTCCTCGGACACGGTCTGATGCAGCGTGAGTTTCGTTTGCCCCGAAACCTCTTCAAATGTGACGGTGACCGTCGTCACTTCCGGCCATTCTGACTGCTTGCCAGCCGCGGCCGAGCTCACCGCATTGCCGTGCTCGTCCGCCATCCGCATCGTGAAGGCGAGTCGGCTGGGAGGATCCACTTCCAGATACTCCCCGATGCACCAGCATGCCGAGCCGTCGGGGATATGAATGCAGGAGTGAAACTTCCCGCCGACGCGGCTCTCGAGCGAGCGGAACTCAATCCGGCAACCAGTCGGGGCATACCACCGGAGCAACTGCTCCTTATCGGTCCAAGCACGGAACACGAGATCCCGTGGAGCTGCGAAGGTGCGTGTGATGAGCACTTCGCGATCGGTGCCAGAGGGCAGGGCAGGGGAGGCGGAAGTCGTGGAAGCCATATACGACCCAGGAAGCAAAAAGTAAGTGGCGGCTGCGAAATAGAAGTGGAGACGGACAGTATCAGCGCCTAAGTCTTCGCGTCGGCTTCGGCCACCTGCTTCATGCTGGCCAAGCCTTCTTCGAAGCTGCCGCCGACCATCTTGTCCATGTTCATCAGCAGGCCGAACGCTTTTCCCATGAAGCCGTTCTTTCCGCTCATCGTCCAAGTGACCAGCGTTCCGTCCCCCTGCGGCTGAAAGTCGAACACGGTCGTGTTGACCGCCGACATCGGCCTGAGAAATTCCAGGCGAATCTCGATCTGCTTACCCGGCTGGCTGTTCGTGATCTCCATCCGGCCGGCGCCGACGTTGCCATTGCCTTCCCAGGCGTAGGCAGTCCCCTTGCCGGTGGCGGGCCCATCATACGTCCGCTTCAGGTTGGGATCGAGTTTTTCCCACGGCGACCAGGATCGCCAACGCTGGAAGTCGTTCACTTCGGCAAACACGCGCGACGGCGGCGCTTGCACCGTCGTCGAACGAGTGATCGTGAATTCGCTCGGCTGCATCGCCACCGCGATGACGAACAAAACGACCGCTACCACAACAACAACGCCAACACCGATGAGAATCTTGATGAGCATACCGCTAGTCTCCGACACAAACGTGAAAAACGCGGGAATTTGTCGACAGCCGTCCTGGCACTTTTCCTTCGCTAGTTACCGCATCGAGGGCAGATACTCCTCGAGCCGGGCCAACGTCTGCCGACCGCCCTCGACGGCGCCGAATTTCTTGAACCGCTCACACTGCTCGGCTGACTGACAGAGCAAACGCATGGTGATCAAGGTTTTCGCACCTTGGTCTTTGAACGTCGTTGTCACGTGGAAACGATTCGGATCGTTGTCGATGTCCGAGCCATGCTCATAGACAAGCCGCTCGGGTGGCTGCACCTCTTGAAAGACAACCCGATTAGAGTAGTCGGTGCCATCCGGCCCGTGCATGATGAATCGCCACACGCCGCCCGGGCGCACGTCCATCTCGTGAATCGTATTGGTGAACCCATTAGGTCCCCACCACTGCGCCACATGCTGCGGCTGGGTGAACGCTTCGTACACTAACTCGCGGGGAGCATTCAGCAGCCGGGAGTGAACAATTTCGCGATCGGATGTGTCAGTCATGGATGCAAATCTCTGTCGCTCTTACTTCTCTTTCTTCCGCCCCTTCTTCTTCTCCGCCTGCAACTCCTGCAGGTACTCCTCCAGCCGATCGAGTCGCTCCTCCCAGTGCTTGCGATACTGCTCGACCCAGTCCGAGACCTCTCGGAGCGGCTTGGCCTTCAAACGGCAAGGACGCCACTGAGCCTCTCGGCCGCGCTCGACCAAGCCCGCTCGCTCCAGCACCTTCAAGTGCTTGGAGATCGCCGGCATCGTCATCTTGAACGGTTTGGCCAGTTCGCTGACGGAGGTTTCTCCTCGCGTCAGCCGGCCCAAAATGGCTCGCCGCGTCGGATCGGCCAAAGCGGCGAACGTAGTGCTGAGTTGATCTACCATGACACTTTACCATCCAGTTAATTAACTGATCGGTAAAGTACATCGCGGCTCTCCAGTCGTCAATACGCTTCCGAAAATCTTTTCCGGCCAGCCGTGGCCGAGACAAACCTATCAGCAGCGTCAAATAACGCGCTGCCGATTTGTGTCAACACTCGCCCAAACACTTACCCCGCAAGCGGAAACCACACCTCCATCCCGCCCATGCCGGTCTCTGGACAGAACGCTTCGCCGTAACGTTCGAAGAACGCAGCCCCGCCTGGCTCGACATGAGCTATATCCAAACCCGAGCCTGGCAACCACCGATGAATTGCATCGAGCGTTTCGCAGAGCGTCGAAACGTGCCCGCTGTGCGTGAAAACGATGTAACGGCCGGTAGGGAAGCTCGCTTCACTCCAACCCTTGGGCAACGGAGCGTCACTGGCCAGCTCAACGCCTGCCAGATAACCGAAGCCCTTGTAGCCCGGTCCGCAGAAACAGACGCCATAAGCGACGTTGCCCACTTGACCGGGCGTTTGGCCAATGTGCGGCGCAAATCGCTGCCAGAGCAACGGGATTTGGCTGCGCGTTTCCGACGTGTACTCGCCGCGAAGCCCAGCTATGCGCAGCGACTCCACTTGCTCCCTACGCGATTCAAGCTTCAAGCCTGCGTCATTCGCAGCCGGCGCCTCACGAGTCATCACAGCAACTCCTTCCTTTGGCCAACGGTTTTGCAAGCCGCTTAGAAGTATCGCTTCAGACCGGCGACCCGCCGGACATCGGCCAGCTGTCCAATATGCCCCATCGTGTGCAGCGCGGTGAGCAGGTAGGTCTGCCCAACGGTCCGCATAAACTCCTCGAACCCCGGCGGAACCTGCTTCGGAGCGTCATTCAGTCGCGACTCGCCCAATTGATCGAGCATTTCCAGATTGCGGGCTCGCAACCGACGGAACGTGCCTACTACTTCCTCAAACGATGGATACTTGCTGCCATCCAAGTGCGGTTCGGTGCCCATGCCGAACAGGGGCCACCAATGTTCGACCGGATTCTCTTCGCCGAGCAGCGTCTGTGCGAGCGAACCTTCAATCACCGCCAGATGACCGACAACCCACAGCGGATGATTACCGCCCTTGCTGGTCGGCTGAAGTAGCGGCTGGTTTTCGAGGCCGACAACAAGCCGGCTCACAGCATCATCGGAAAGTTGCATTGCCCAGCGGATGAGTTCAATCGTTTTCATGGTGCGGATTCCGGAAGAGAGACGAGAGACAAACCGAAACAGCGGACAGTCGAAGCCCGAGCGGCTACTTCACCTTTGCTTCAGCCTTCTGGCGAATGGTCGCCATCTCAATTCCCCAACCCTCGTGCACACCCGTCCGGTGCTCCTCCAGGATCAGGCCGATCGCCTTATGTTTGAGCGTGAGCACGGTATACACGCCTTCGGTCGTCAGCCGGTACTGCACGTGCGACGTCGCGGCATACGACATGAACAACGGGCCACAGATCTCAAGCAGCGCCGGCGGCTTAATCACTTGAACATGCCCCCAGAGATGGCCGGTCTTATTTCCCAGGTCGCGGTACCAACGACCACCGGGCCACGCTTCGAGCACCATGGGGAACGGCTTGCCCTGGCCCATCTCCGACTCTGGGCCGAGCTGCTCCAGAATCGTTTCCCAAACAATGTCGAGCGGAGCGGCGATCTTCTCCACTTTCGTGATATCGATCACGGAGACAGCTTGGTCAGCGGCAGGTGCGGTGGACATGGCGAGGTCCTAGGGTTCAGGGTTCAGGGTTCAGAAGTCGGGAGTCGGGAGTCGGGAGTCGGGAGTCGGGAGTCGGGAGTCGGGAGTCGGGAGTCGGGAGTCGGGAGTCGGGGCGCAGCCCGGATGCTTGCAGTTAGCCGGGGCCGCTGATTCAATTCGGCATGGGTGGCTAGAGCGTACTCGCGAGGCCCCAGACCCAACCGGGATTGGTATCCAACGGACGTCAGTTATCACGGGCCAAGCGTTCGGCGGCCTTCTGCTCAGCCCGTTGCTTAATGCGATCTACTTGATGCGACCAGAACCGCTCAAAGGCCTTCACCCAGTCGTGAACGGTCTTCAGTTGATCGGGGTTGAGTTGATACAGGCGTTGCTGTCCTTGCTTGGTCACGGTGACGACCCCCACTTTCCGTAGCACGCCGAGGTGCTTCGAAACCGCCGGCTGGGGCAGGCGCATGCGCTCGACCAGATCGTTCACACTCCGCGGCTGAGCGTTTTCCTCCGACAGCAGATCGATGATCTGCCGGCGGCGGGGCTCGGCGATGGCGTTGTAGATGTCGGTGGTCGTAGCGGCTCGTGCCATGGCTGAATAATATTCCCATATCGGAATATGTCAAGCGCCGCTGGAGAAAAGTTTCTTTCCGAAGAAGAGAGGCCGCACCGGTAGCTGAATTCGCCAGAATTCAGACGCCCCGCAAGTCGACGCCGCCACTGTCTGAATTCTGGCGAATTCAGCTATAAGAACTTACGCGGGGCGATCTTCCTTCACCGTCACAATCAGGTCGGCGTCGCCGGGTGGCGCAATCAGATTTGTCTCTTTGCAGAAGTCGCGGTAATGGGCGTGGTTGAATTGCGAACCATGCTGGTCGATCGCCTCCGCAGTGCGGATCAGAAACTGAGCAATCTGCCGGAGTTGCTCGGAGGTCGTGACGATAGTGGCTTGCGAGAGCTGTCGTAACGACGGCTCGGTTTCGCCGATCACCGGTTCGAATCCGTACAGTTTCATGGCACACCTCCGCTGATTGCTTTTTCGGTGCACATGGAGTGCCGGGCAATGAACTCGACGATCGGCGTCGGGTCGTCGAGCCCGTGCGGATGATGACCGACGCCCGGCTTGGCGATCAGCGTGATCTCGCCGCCGAGCTTTTTGTAGCGCTCGGCTAGAAGTCCTGTGTTTTCGTCCCAGGGCACGACATCGTCCGCGTCGCCGTACACGTGCAACAGCGGAACCTTCGCTTTGGCGAGTGGAGCGAGATTATCAACTGGGTTCTTGTCATAGGCCAATGCCTCAGCTTCGCTCTCGAAGCCATAGACCTTCAGCACCAGCCTCCAGTCGCGCTCGCTTCCCTTACCTTTTCCTTTACCGCCGGGCCAGCTTTTGAAATCACACACAGGCGCATCGCCGTAAATACAGGCCACCTTGTCAGGGTTCGCTGCTGCCCAGTTGTAGCAGTACAGGCCACCACGACTGAGCCCTTCCAGCGCCGGCCGCTTGCACAGCCCATGCTTCTCCGTCAACTCCTCGTAGAACGCTTCCCAATGCTTCACCGCCTGCGGGCTGCCGAGCATGTCCGGAACGCTCATGTAAGCAACGTGAAAGCCGCGTTTCAGCAGTTCCACATCCGGCGCCGGCTTGTGGCCGAAGAATTCGCCATGCCACACCCACGGCTTGCCTGCGGCGGGTTCTTTAGGAGCGACAAGAAGCACCGACTTGCCATCGATGGTGAAGTCGTAGCGGGTGAAGCCGTGCCAGTCGCTGGTCTTGCCGGGGAAGGGAGGCTCGGCGGCAGCGAGGGTAGCAGTAAAGAACAGGGCAGCGACACAAAGCATCCGAATCATTGACGGCTTTCTGCTATAGTCGCCGCTGCTTCGGACAAAGCGGCCTCACTGAGGTGAACCATCCGCCAACACAGCAGGAACCCAAGGTGCATCGGCAAGCGACAGTGGATCACAAACTCCCATGCCATCGTTACATCGTACTCTGCCGGTCGAAACGTCGCACACCAGGTAGAGCTTCTCGCCAGTCGAGAGCACGGGATGCTTCTGGGAATAAAAATGCGATCCCACGATCGCGAATTGGCGACTGTCCGGCGACCAGAGTATACGTTCCTCGCCTTGCTTCGTCGGATGTTCGTCATTGCTATGGCTGAATGAAATCGGCTTTAGATCCCCGCCGATCTGCTTCAGGCTAACGCGAAAGTTCCGATCGATATGCGGAAAGTCGCGATCCAGAATCTGAGCCATCCATCGCCCGTCTGGTGAGGTGCTACTCAGAGTCACCGACCGCTTCGTCATCAACACAAACAGGCCGCCTAAGGCGCTCAGGCAGAGCAGAATGACGCCAATGGTTATCAACAGCTTGGTTGGTACCCAGGCGGAGAACCGCTCGCCCCACGTTAGCCTGTCACTGTCCGGCTCAACCCGTTGCTCCTTGTTCTTTGCCGGTTGGCGCCCTTTGAAGTTCGGCAAAAACGCCGTTAGTAACCCAATCGCCGGCAGGAATGAACAGACGAAGTACACAAACTGAATGCTCGTATGGTCCGCCAGGTAACCCAGCACCGCCGAGCCGATGCCTCCCATGCCGAAGGCGAAGCCGAAGAACAGACCGGCCACCATTCCGACACGTGCGGGCAATAGCTCCTGGGCATACACCATGATCGCCGAGAATGCCGACGCCAGGATCAAGCCGATTGGCACCGTCAGCAGTACGGTCCAGAACAAGTTCACGTGCGGCAGCAGCAGCGTGAACGGCAGCACGCCCAGGATCGAGCCCCAGATCACCGTCTTGAAGCCCAGGCGATCGCCGACCGGCCCGCCCCCCAAGGTTCCCGCCGCGACGGCGCCCAGGAAGACGAACAAGTAGATCTGCGACATCTCAACCGACACGCCGAACGAATCGATGAGATAGAACGTGTAGTAACTCGTCAGACTAGTGAGATAAAAGTACTTGGAAAAAATCAGCATCAGCAAGATGCCGATCGATAGCGCTACTCGCCCGCGCGACAGATCATGGTGCACGATCGGCTTCGCCGCCTTCGGCCGGCGGCGCAGCCCGGCGAGGTGATTGTGATACCACCAACCCACGCCCGTCAGCAGGGCAATACCGCACACCGCTGCGATCGAGAACCAGGCGACACTCGCCTGACCACGCGGCACAACGATGAACGCAGCCAAGAGCGGGCCGATCGCCGAGCCAGCGTTTCCACCGACCTGAAACAGCGACTGTGCAAAACCATGTCGCCCGCCCGAAGCCATCCGCGCCACGCGCGACGACTCCGGATGAAACACCGCTGAACCCGTACCGATGATCACCGCGGCGAGCACGATTGCCGAAAAGCTGGATGCCACCGCCAGCAAACACAAACCAAGTAATGTGATGCCCATACCCACTGCCAGCGAAAAGGGCTTCGGCTGGCGATCGGTGTACAGACCCACAATCGGTTGGAGCAGCGACGAAGTGCCTTGAAACGCGAACGTAATCAAGCCGATCTGCGTCAGGCTGAGCACATACTTTTCGGCCAGCACCGGGTACATCGACGGCAGCAGCGACTGGATCGTGTCGTTCAAGAGATGCGAAAGGCTCAACGCGACCAGCACAGCGAGGACGGTTCCTTCCCGCGTCACTTCCGCTCCGGAATCAGCCTCCGGCGTCTCAGCGCTCGCAGATTCCGTCTCGCCCACCGCCATCGCTATTCGCCTCCGCTTTATCCGTAGCTGAATTCGCCTGAATTCAGATTGTCTCGCAGCAAACACGTACCGGCTGCCAGGCTGAATCTTACGCGCCACACCGCTCAAGAGGCTTCAGCTGCACCGAAGGTTCAAGGCATCGCGGCAAGGCGCAAACAAAAAGCCCCGGAAAGCAAAGCTCGCCGGGGCCTTTAAGAATTTTTCGCAGTCAGGCAGTTCGGGCAATCCGCTCGAAAGACTGATCGATACGCAGTTGATTAATAGCGATCGCCGCCGCCGCCGTAACCGCCACGGCCGCCGCCACCGCCACCATATCCACCACCGCCGCCGCCACCGTAGCCGCCGCGGCCACCGCCGCCGCCGCCACCGTAACCACGACCGCCACCGCCGCCGCCACCACGCTCTTCGCGCGGACGGGCTTCGTTCACCGTCAGCGGACGACCATCGTGCTGCTTTTCGTTCAGGCCTTGGATGGCTGCATTGGCGCCATTGTCATCGGCCATCTCGACGAAACCAAAACCCTTGCTGCGGCCGGTGTCGCGGTCCATCACCACCTGAGCGCTCTTCACCGTGCCGAACTCGGCGAACAGATCTTCGAGGCCTTGGCTGGTGACGTTGTAGCTCAGATTTCCAACATACAAACGCTTGCCCATTGTGGATTCTCCCAAAACTAGGCAACTAACTAACAGGCCCCGCATGCAACTTTCCGGGCCGAATCGAAAGGGACCAGAATGCTGGTCCGCCAGGTGGAACGGCGGAGGGCAAAGTCCCAGAAACAAAGCGGGAGAACAGCCACAAATCGCGTCGTCTTACCGACCGAGGGTGAATATACCGATTCCCGCAAGACCAAAAAAGCCTGATTCAGGGAAAATTCTGACCCCGACCGGCGATCCAATGGCAGAGGATTCTCCGTCGCGAACCACTTCGTCTGACAACGACCAGCCTCGTCGGCGCAACGAAAAAACCCCAGTCAGCATCTGCCGACCGGGGCTTTGTGTTGTCATGATTGGTCGATTCGCCGAGGCGAATTCGGCTCAATTAGTAGCGGCCACCACCACCGCCACCGTAACCGCCGCGGCCACCGCCGCCGCCACCACCGTAGCCACGTCCGCCACCGCCGCCGCCGCCACCACGCTCTTCGCGCGGACGAGCCTCGTTTACGGTCAACGGACGGCCATCGTGCTGCTTTTCATTCAAAGCGCGGATCGCTTCGTTGGCGCCGTTGTCTTCGACCATCTCGACGAAACCGAAGCCCTTGCTCCGGCCCGTGTCGCGGTCCATGACAACCTGTGCGCTACGGACCGCGCCGAATTCGGCGAACAGATCTTCGAGCGTTTGGTTCGTGACGTTGTAGCTCAGATTTCCAACATAAAGACGCTTGCCCATCGTGGTTTCTCCCAGAATAAGGCACTGCTGGCCCCGTGAAATACTTTCCGGGCCGAATCGAAAGGGACCAGGGTGCTGGGCCGCCAGGTGGAACGGACGAAGGGCGGGCAGAGAGTCCCAGAAACAAAGCGGGAGAACACAAGCCACGAGATCGCGTCGTAGAACCGACCGTCTGAACTATAGCATGCTGAAATCGGGCGTCTACGCCGATCACGTAAATCTGATGTATTCTTGCCGATTTTTCCGGAAAGCGTTCGTCGAATCCACTTAGTGCGGGCGGTTGCTCGCGATTTCGGCTAAAATAAAGTTCTCCGTCTCAGCATTGTCATCAGGGACGATCGTCTATGCACGCCGCCGACCACCTGGATTGGCGGCCCGACTTTCCAGCGGCTCACCAGTGCTCGGCTGGAGCACACGCATACGCCGGCTTGCGCATTAGCCGACCGCTCGCGGCCTTGTCAGGATGGCCCGACAATCGGAAAGAGACTTAAGCCTTGAAAAGCAAAGCCCAACGAGAGTTTCAGCTGTCGGAATGGATGCTCAACGACAAGCCGGCCCTGCATCGCGAATACAAGCGGGTCACCAAGAAGTCGCCCGGAGCAGCCACCGATCGCGCTCTCATTCAAACAATCCTTCAAATCGAATTTCCGTCGTCTGGCACTCCGCAACTTCGCAACAAGACGCGGGAAAATCCGGTCGGAAAAGCGACGTAGGTTTATCGCCAATTATGCCGATAACTGATAATCGCTCTGGCTGCACCATACGCAGCGGCCTACACTTCAAGCATCGATTTCCCTCCACGCCGTCGCGCTAAGCGACGACCTTCTTGTATGCGAGCACTTTATCGCTAAAAGCAAAAGCCCGACCACGTTCGCCAAACGCCAGCGAGAACAAGACAAACGCCGCAAAGCCACCGATAAGCTGGCCAAACGAGCACGTCGCAAGGACGAAAGCCAGAGGGTCCGGGACGATTCCGGCAGTGCCCCGGAACTTGGGACGACTTAGCAGTCGCGAGCCTTCTTGCATCGTGCATCTCGGTGGTGCGAAAGACGATTTAGCATCACCTTCGCATCGAGAGCAACACTTTCAGAGCTCATAGCAGACTAGCTCATCAAACATCGCCGGTAAGCGGCCGGCGATTCCACCCATCAAGGGCCTACTTCGTTAGCAGGTTCAACCCGTGGGCAGCAGAACCTCAAACGAACCGTCTTCCTTCTGCTCGACGTGTGCCCGCACTCGCTTGCCAACCGGCGGGACATAATGGCCGCTCGCTCCCGGCGGTGGCAGCCCTTTGCCGATCCACCGCCGATTCCAAAACCGCAGGAACACCGCCTGCCCAGGTCGCACGCCGCTCCCTTTCTCGACCTGCTCCATAAGTACCTCGGCCACCCCTTGGGTGTCTTCCTAGTTCGCATCGCGCTGCACCGAGCGATACACCGACTTCAATTCGCCGGTGACGATAAGCGAAGCATCATCCTCAAGTTCCACCCGACTGCGGTTCGGCACTTCGGCCTGCAAGACGTCCAGCACACCCAGCAGGCATGCAGCCACCACGCTGATCCTGATTGCATTCATAGCGTTTCTGACCTCACTCACGTTTCCCACTGATAATTATCATCAACTATCGACTTCTGAGTTCCGCATCCCATCACGCGGTACCGGTTGTGTTTTACTCCGCTCCGCAAATACGCTCACCCAGTGCAGGTAGCCGGCCATATAATGATCTTGTAGTGCTGCCGGCGCGGCGGCGGTCCTCTCGATGGTGCGAGGGCCGCCGTGCGACCTCGCTTCTGCGCGCACCGCGGCCGGCTTGCGGAGCGATTCAAACTCTTCATCCGTCAGCGGTCGAGGCCCATTCGGGTAGGACAGCGGACCGGCTGGCCCACTTTCAGCAGCTTCTGCAGGCGGCGATTCTTTGCGAGCCGCGGCCAGCGCCCGCCGCGCCGGTCGGACAAACTGATACCCATCGCCGGTGAACCACACCAGGTTGCCGCAATGCGAATAGCGCGGCACCATCCGCGTCACAATGTCGCCCCCATTCACCAGGCGAACGTACCGATCGCGCAGCTTCTCGTTCAGATACAAGGCGAGCGAGCCATCGACCACCATCGGCTGACCAAACGTCACCACACCGGCCGGCTGCACGTCGTTCTGTAGACAGTCATAAGCAAACAACAGCGCCAGCGCTCCGCCGAGGCTGTGCCCCGTGATCCATAGCCGCTTGTGCCCAAGGCCCTGCGCTTCGGCTGCACGGTTGGTCTGCTCCAACAGGTTTTGCACCGCCTGATAAAAACCGCGATGCGCCCAGCCATGCTCGAGCCTGGTGCTCCGCAGGTCGGCATTCACCAGCCAATCGACCGCGTCGCTCGTACCGCGAAACGCCACCACCAGTACGTCGTCATTGGAGGCAACGCAGGCGAACATCGACTCACGCCGAATCTCCTCCAGCCGAGCGAAGCCCCACTTCGTCAGCGTTGCCTCGAGCAGTGGCCCCTCGAGATAGGCCGAGTCACTGATCTGGGCCAGCGGCACGAGCGGTGCCCACGGGACGTCCGCCTGTCCCAGATCCCAATCTTTCGACAGCGGATCGACGACCAGGGATCCGTCACTCGGCGGCGGAGGTTGCTTCGGGTTCTCAACCGTCGGCTTCAAGCCGAACAGGCTGGGGTCGTACCGATACACAACCGCGCCCCACCCAGAACGGCGCCGAGCAACAGGCCGAGAATGAAAGTGCCCATAAATCGCCGCCCACGCCAGGATTTCGACCCAGCATCTCGAGTGACCATTGTCGTCACCTCATCTCACAGCCGTGAGAAGCAAACCTGCTGTCGATGCACGGCTCCGCAAAGCGCGTATCAGTGCGTACTGGCTTCCTCGCAGAAACCCCCGACTGACCCGGCGAAACGCGATGATCAAGTTATCTACTTTTCACGAGTTTGTCAATACAATTAGCCCGCGATTCAATCGAGTACTGGCACTTCCTTCCCGGCGGCTCGTCTCCACTTCGTATCATCTGCGCAACTGCTTCAGAAAGAGTCGCATGACGCGGCTCGCCCCTCTACACTGAGGGTCGTACTTCTCGTCTCGCCAATCTGACAAACCACTCGAAGCAGCCGGAGCCGACCTATGCGCCGCCTTCTCGTTCGCACGTTTTTGCCGCTGATATTGGCGGCCCTGTGCACGGCCTCGTCCGGGTCGGCTCAAACTCCTGCTGAGCCACCAACCGCCGCCGGCAAACAGGCCAACCTCGAACGGGAGTACGAGACAAAGATCCGCGAACTAGCCCGTCTCCGTGACCAGATCGATCGAATCCTCAAAGACCTCGATCGCTCGCCGCAAACTCCCGGATTCACCCCACAGCCGGCCACTCCACCCGAAGAGCCCGCCAGCGTGCCTGCGGCAAAGATCGAAAGCGTGGGCTACACAGGTGGCGGCTTTGCTTTCAATCTGTCGCTCGGCTGGGAGTTTCAGGTGAATAGCAAGGTGCAGGTCACCGACCTGGGAGTGTGGGATCACAACAAGGACGGACTGGATGGCGACTTTCCCGTCGGCCTGTGGGATGCGGACGGCAAACTCCTGGTCTCCGCCCAGGTACCCGCGGGAGACAAGGCTCGATTGGTCGAGACGTTCCGCTATACCTCAATCAAGCCGATCGAGCTCGAACCTGGCCGCAGATATGTGATTGCCGCGCTCTACACGCCCAAGACCAAAGAGCAGGAAGGTTCCTACGGTATCTCGTTCTCCACTCCCGCCGCCGTTCGCTGGCTTAAAGCGCGGCGCGGCAAGACGCCCGAACTCGCGATGCCCGATACGAGCATGAGCGACCAGCATCAGGCACCTGGTTCCTTCGGCCCGAATCTGCTCCTGGCTCCTGCCGAAGGTTTGAAGGGCACGCGCAGCCACTATCGCGTGGTCGAAGTGCCGCAGCCGCCCAAAATGCAGACGATCGTCGTGCCCGAGCAGGACGACGGCTCGCATCGGGAGCAGAAGGTCGTCACCGTCAGTCTCTTCGCCAACGTCGATGGCCAGCTCACTCAAGTGCTGGTCGAAGACAAGCCGCTCGGCGTCGGCCCCGATGCATTCAAAAAGCTCGTCGAAGCGCTTAAGCCGCACCGCAACCGAACCGCTTTCGGCGCGCCGCGCATCCGAGTGGCGGCCATGCCTCAGGTGAAGGCGAGCGACCTGCAGGCCGCAATGGGAGTTGTCGAACGAGGCCACTACAACGATCGGGAGCGCTGGAACCACACCCGCAATGTCGAGGTCTGCTCGCTCTATGCCGCCCGCATTTCGCAGCCGCAAGCAAACGGCAAATTCGTTGTCGCCGACCGTTTCCGCGACGCCGGCGAGTATGTCGAGGACCGCTGGACCGGCCTCCTCTGGCAGAAGGACGGCACGGCGTCGGGCAAGAAGAATTTCGACGAGGCCCGCGACTACGCGGCCAGCTTGGAACTCGAAGGGCTGAAAGAGTGGCGCGTGCCGAAGATCGACGAACTGGCCACGATCTTCCCGGCCACCTTCGAGCCGTTCAAAAACACCAAGTACACGCCCAACCAATGCTGCACTGGCCCCGATGAGTTCACCAGTTACTGGACGTCGGAACTCGACCTGCCCACACCCGACTACGCCTTCGTTTATCAGTGGTACGCGAAAGGCGGCGCCAACAACGGCTACGCCAGCCGCAACTACGTCTACGTCCGCTGCGTGCACGATCCCGTTGAGCGCACAGCGGAATGAGAGCGTTCCTTAGTGTCTGGGGGCGCACGAATCGTCGCCCCTTGGTTTGGCTAGCAGCCTAACCGTCCAAATGCAGTCCAGTAAGCAAGCAGTCCGCCCCAACCGCTCAGTTCGTAAGAGAAGCGTCAGCCTAGCAATCAGCAAACCGTTTCCCCCTCGAGGATAAGCGTGATCGCCCTGCTCGGAACGCTAATGATTGCCGCCGGAGCCATTTGGATCGGCGTCATCGCCATTCAAAACGACGAAGTGATCTGGGGCGTGGCCAGCATCGTTTGTGGTATTGCCGCGATCATCTATGGCGTGCAGAACTTCGAACAATCCAAGATTCCGCTTTCGCTGCTGATCCTGGGGATCGGAGTGGAAATCGCCGGCCGACTTATGAATCTAGTGACACGGTATTAAAGCGCAATAGCTTCGATAGTTAGGCAGACCGGATTAAAAGACATATTCGCTCAAAGGCCACTGCAACATGAAACGATGTTCCGTGCTTTGCCTGCTACTGCTGCCGTTCTATTGTGCCACGCTGCTCGGTGTCGAACCGGCTCAGTCAAATAGCGATGGCTTCATCGCTCTCTTCAACGGCAAGGATTTCACAGGCTGGCGGTTCAGCGATGCGTCGGCAGTACCTGCGGAGCCGCCCGTTGCTTGGAAGATCGATGCGGGAACAATCGTCGGCCTCGGCGATGCCAATGCCATCCTCGCCTCGCAGTGGGACTACGGCAACTTCGAACTCGAATTCGAGTGGCGAGCGACCCAGGACGACTACGACGCCGACCTGTACATCCACAGTGGCCGCTTGCTCCACGCCGATCCGATTCGCCTCAAGCAGGGGCTCGACGGTGGACCCCAGGAGAACGACCGGGGAGAAGGGGGCTATAACGCCAGCCCGAGCGGACAGATCGGCGGCAGCGGCAAGGCCCGCAAAGCGGTTCCTGAACTGCAGAAACCGGTCGGCGAGTGGAATGCGTGGAAGATCACCGTCCGGGGAAGCACGCATACCCTGACCTGCAATGGGCAGGAAGCTTGGAACGTCGACGACCACGTCCTCCGTCGCGGCTACCTGGGCTTCCGCGTATTCAAAGGACCGCTCGAAATCCGGAACGTTCGGCTGCGGGAAACAGATTTTCGCAGCCTGATGAATCTCGCCGACTGGGAAGTGTATCCCGGCTACGGCGGCGCCGGCCCACTGGAGAAACACTGGACGACCGACGGCGACGTCTGGACTTTCAAGGGGGAAGGGCCGAGCATCGTCACCAAGAAGAAGGACTACGCCAACTACGAACTCCGCGCCGAATTCCTCTTTGCCGATCCCGATCCGGAGATGAACACGGGCATCTACCTCCGCGGCGTCCACCCCTGGCAGGTCGAAGTCTGGCAACACAAATGGGGCTGCGGGCTCTGGGGCATCCTCCACGGCGCGCCCGAGATGGGGAAGGCCATCCCGCCCAGCATGCGAATGGAAAACCCCAGCGGCCAGTGGAACTACCTGGAAGCGCGCGTCGAGAACCACGTCGTGTCCGTGTGGCTCAACGGCCGAACCACAATCGACCGCTACCCCATCAAGCAAGTCGACAACCGCTTCCCCGACCAGGGCGGCATCGCCCTGCAAGCGCACTACCCCTGGAAAGAAATCCGCTTCCGCAACCTGCGGGTGAAGTCGCTCGAATAATCAGTGAACGCTACGCTACGAAACCTCAAGGCAGAATTGGCAACACGAACACCATGCAGGCGAACTTGATGATGAACCTCCACCGTCAGAATCTGGCCGCAATGATCCTAGCCATGCTCTCCGCAGCGACCCTTGCCGGTTGTGGGTCGAGCGACCGCGCCGTTGTGAAGGGCAAGGTGGTACACAACGGCCAGCCAGTAACCGACGGCAGCATCACGCTCGCGCCGACGGCCTCGGTCGGCACCACAGGCAAGCCGGCCACAGGCAAGGTTCAATCCGACGGTGCGTTCATCGTCAACACCGAAACCGACGACGACGGCGTCCTGATCGGCAGCTACGAGGTCTTCTATAATCCGCCAGCCACATCGGAAGACGCTGCCTCGACGTCCCCTTACGCTGGCCTGGTTCCTAAACAAGCGCAGGTCGAAGTCAAAGCGGGCGAGAACGACATCACCGTCGAACTCGGGCCCAAACGTTAGGCCGCACGATCGCCCGACAAATTAGCACGCCACATTCGCGCGAGTAACACAACTCGCGCACTATAACTCGCCGAGCACCTGGCCGTCGTTCCGCACGCAGGCGCGCATGAACGTGGTCGCATCCAGTTCGAATCGCATCAACCGCACCGCGCCGTCGGCAAACGCGGCGTTGAAGCCCCCGGGGTGCGAAGACCCGAAGCGATAGTACAAGGCGGCTTCCGGCGGGTTCTTCACGTTCGTGTCCTTCAGCGGGGTGTACCAGGTCGAGCCAACCGGCAGGCAGCCGCGGATCACGTCTGAATCGACAAACCCCGGACCAGCCCACGATTCGTTGTCGCTGAAATCGTCGTCCGCCCCGCCCATGGTTGGCCGATTGACCAGCTTCTCAGCCACGAGAATCGTATTCGACGTTCCGTCAATGAGGTCCTTAAAGCCCACCGAGCCCCGCTTGTTCGGCGTGCTCGGATCCGGACCTTTCTGCACCGCTCCATTGTTGCCGTCGGAGTTGGGCCGCGTACCTGCGTTGCCGGCGTAGTCGGTCCTAGCTGTGTTGTTGAACAGCGCGGGCGCGCGTCGGCTGGGGCAGTAGTACCCCTTGATGATCGTGGCTCGGACCTGCGTGTTGTTCGTATTCTCGAACAAGTTGGTCTGTTCGATGAACGGCAGCACCTCATACGCCCAGCCCCACTCCACGCGATCGGTCGGCGGATTGCCCGTCGTCCCGTTACCCGCCGTTGGGAGCGCACCATACGTGTCGTGATGATTGTGAAAGCCTAAGGCCAGCTGCTTGAGATGATTGCTGCACTGCGTCCGTCGGGCCGACTCGCGGGCCGCCTGCACCGCGGGCAGCAGCAAAGCCACGAGCACACCAATTATGGCGATCACCACCAAGAGCTCCACGAGCGTGAACCCGCGCAGCCGCTTAGACCAATGGTGTTTTGATGGAAGCAGCGGAGGCGGCTGCGGCAGACATTTTGAGGCATCCATGGGGCAGGTACCGTGACGATAGAGGCGTGACCGAGAGAAGAAAGTAGGGAAGAGGGCCGCTGAAGGCGTCGCGCATTATCATTTCCCCCAAACCGCCGCTGCAATAAGAACTAGTGCGAATAATTCGCTTAAACCCGGCGATTTAGGCTTTACGTCAGCCCCGTTTCCGACAGCACGGACCTGCACCCAGGACCGAACAACTGGCCTCTCAACCGGAGCTGTTCGACGACGATCGCTGTCGCAAGCGAATCGGTCCTACCGCAGTTGCGATGTCGATCGGCCTGCCTTTTTGAGTCACCTCCAGCCGGCCTTGCTCGGCCAGTTGGGCGGCCACCGCTCGCACCTGGTCCATGCGACTCCGCCAATCCTCGGGCCACAGCGCCCGGGCAATCTCCGACGGGCAGATCGTCTTCTCCGGCCCGCGCTCTTCGAGGGCCGTAATAATCGCCCGCTCGATTTTCTCGGAGTTTCTCATGACCGCTTTTCCGCTGCCAGCAACCGCCAGCGTGCTTCGGCCGCCCCCATTGGCCCCGCCAGCGCGGCATCCCGCTTCACCGCTCGGCTGATGGTGCTGGGATCGATCTCCAAAGCCTCGGCAGCCGCTCGCCGCGAGAAGCCGAGCGACACCAGCAAGCAAACTTTCTCCCACACGCTTGGCGAGACCTCAACAGGCCGCCCGCGCCGCCGCGACGTCCGCCGCTTCCGAGCCCGATTCGGATCCCTTTTCCGCCGGCCAGCCGAATCGCCTGGCACGGAACTGCCTGGCGCCGAATCTCGTCGCGGAGAACCGAATCGTAGGGGATTGCGTTGCAGGAGCGGTGTGTTGATTAATTCGATGCGTGTTTCACCGAAACCCCGGTCTCCAGGGGCCCCCAACTTGGTGAAAAACGCATCGATTAAATCAACACCCAGTCCGTCAGCACCCGCTCCTAAGTCCGACAAGCTCTCCCACCGCCCCTCAATGCCACCAAGCGCATCCACCCCGCCGCCGCCATCAGAGTTCCCCACCATAACGCCACCCTCACTGACACAGACCTCTTGACGAATACTAGACAAGTCTATAAATTACTTATCCATTTGTCAAGACTTGCATTAACCCCAGGTGCCATGCCCCACGGCGAAGCCAGGGCATGCAGCAGCACGATTGACCTCAACTCGCCAATCCGATGGCCAGCCTACCGCGTGGGCCATGCCACCCCGCCTCGGCGTAGCGCCCGCTGTTCCAACATATCGCCAACCGGGTGCAACTAACGACCACTATCGCTTCAATCTCGCCAGCCAGGCGGCCCTTCAATTGGACGGGAGAATAGAACAAACGCCAAGGCAACCGCACCAGCGACGGCCTGTAGATAGGTCCACTCAGACAGCGTCAGGCCGCCGACCATCCCAGCCACAATGACGCCTAGCAGAATGACAACCTGGATCAAAAACGCCGGCCTACCTACAAAGGCGGCGGCGAGCAATGCAGCGCCTACGATGCCGTTATAGATAGCCGTGTTTCTGACGACAGTGGCAATCAGATCCCGCTCTCGCTGCGCTAGCTCCCGACACTTGTCATGCGGTACGCCAGGAAACTCCGCCGACAACTCGAGTGGCATTCCCTTGTGCGAAAGCACTCTCTCCATGATCACTGGAGCACCTTTGGGAGGAAACAATTCGCCAGCCATCAGCGCGAAATGCAACATTCCGACGAGCGCCACCCATAACCGCGGGTTCAGCAGAGCCATGAGTGCGTTCCAATAGAGGTTTCTTGGCAGTCTCTGCCGCACAATAACGAGAGTCGGCCTCATAGCAACTAGAATTCTTGCCGTGCCGCTCGATTGTCAGGAACAAGCATGCAAGTCACCATCGTCCACGGCGACCTGCTCGACCAGAGAGTCGACGCGATCGTGAACGCCTGGAACCGGAACATTATTCCCTGGTGGCTGCTGCTGCCGCAGGGCGTGTCGGGAGCGATCAAGCGCCGCGCCGGCCTGCAGCCGTTTCGCGAACTCGGCCGCCACGGCCCCATGCCGCTCGGCTCGGCAGTGCTCACGTCAGCCGGCCGATTACCCTACCGCGGCATCATCCACGTCGCCGGCATCAACCTGCTCTGGCGAGCCTCCGAACGCTCCATCCGCGACTCCGCCCGCAATGCCGTCCGCCTGGCCGACGAACACCACTTCCGCTCCGTCGCCTTCCCCCTAATCGGCGCCGGCTCCGGCGGCTTCAACCAGGAAAAGGCCCAAGCAATCCTGCTGAGCGAACTAGAAACCCTCGAAAGCCCAATCGAAGCCACGCTCACGATCTTCAAACCGTGAGCGACGAGCGAACTACTTGGGTGCCATGCCCCACGGCGAAGTCAGGGCATGGGAACAACGTTTGACGCCAACTCGCCCATCGCATGGCCTGCCTACGGCGTGGGCCATGCCACCCCGCCGCTCATTCAATGGTCGTCTGCCAATTCCGCTGCATTCCAACCGTCGCTCCAAGCCCGCCACTCTGCAGTGTCCGCCGGGTAGGGATTGTCGGCCAATTGAGCGCCCATAAGGTAGGCGTGCAAACCATCGCCGTAGGCAGTGCTCTTGGTGTCATTCATGGTCGATCCCCTGCGGGAAGCATAGGCCACAAACGGACGCAGAGCCGCTCAGATCATCGGCCCATGACCGGTTCAATCCAATCGAGCAACTGCGGGAACTCAGCTAACATGCGTTGCCACGCTCTCGGAATGCTGTCCAGCGAGAGGTTTGCCACACACCCGATTCCAAACCGCGTTCATGCGTACCCGGAGCATAGTGCCCGCATGGCACAAAGCGTCGGAGCAAAACCACACCGCCCGAAAGAGAATACAATGCCTCGGAACTTGATCGAGTTGACCGAAGACGGCTCACATGTGATCCCATTGGTGAGCGTACGTCATTATGCAAATCCAGGCGTTTGCGGAACTGGAGAGATTCGATGGCACCCGTCTAATGGCGCGAAATTTCAGATTACTCTCCCTGGTCGTCAGCGACTGCGAGAAAACCTTGTTGCTGGGTCCGCAGAAGGTGGTGCGGGAACGGTCTACGCAATGACGCGAGAACCGCAGTGGCTAGCATACACGTCAGACTCTCTTGAATGCCGACTGTTTGCAGCTATCCAGGAAGTGACAACAAGAATGTCGTCCTCTACCCCGACAGAGACGCACGTAAAGGGTACGGCCCATATTGTCGAGCTTGACATTCGCGAATCCTGCCCCATCGCTTTCGCGCATGACACTCCGACCACTCCGAGAACGGCATTCGGAGGACTGAGACTTCTGCGTTTTCCTTTCAACGAGGAGATCTCATTTACCAAGGGGCAATCCCAAGTCACAACTAGCCGAGGATGGCTCAAGTTAACACACGATGATCAAATCCGGGTGTATGGCGGCAAGCAGAGATACTGCAAATCGTACACCTCCTGGCTTGTGCGTGGTGAAACAGCTCCCTGTGATCCATGGGACTTGTACTCACTCGACTATCACACGTTCGCGTTTCTTTCATTGCTGGCAGGTAGGCATGTGCCGATGTTTTGGCATGACCATTTCGAAAAACCCAATATTGTCTCCAGAACGTACTTTGGCACAAAGACGTTGGAGCTAGACGATCATCAACATAAGACTCCCTTACCGCTCGACGGATTAGAGGCGTTTCAACACGGAACTACTGTCATTGATCAACTCCCGGCGATGTTTTCGAGGTACAAGACGATTGCCGAGCACTTCGATATTGGCTGGATATTCGGCCCTTTATGGTACAGTGAAAAAAGCTTCGTGGACGACCAACTATCTCTAGCTTGCGTAGCGATCGAACGACTTGCGAGCTCCTTTGATGCGTTTCGCAAGAAGCAGAGCAATGAGAAATCGCGTATCGAGTTTTTTTCCAGAGAGCAAACTACAGCGGTAAGGAAGGCGCTAAAGCAAGAATTGACGCGCATCGCAGATGGACTAAAACTTACCCTTGATCAACTTCGCGTATACGGAAATCGAATCGATCAAGTTGGCCAACCGCCCAACGAAGACAAATTGCTACAAATATTCACCTTTTTAAAAATACCGGTCTCTGAGTTGGAATGCTCGACTCTTGCCAACCGCAACCGATGCCTCCACGGTCGTCGAACGCTGGAACCCGGCGGCTCAACCGCGGAAATCGGCGAGGAAATGCTTCGTTGCGATATAGTCAGAATGCTGGTACATAAAGGCATCCTAGGATTACTTGAGTACACAGGCCCATATATTGACTATGCGCGACGCGGGACAGGCAACTATCCAGTTCACATTATGCGAGACATTTTGCAGTCCTTTAATATGCTCGCACAGGAGCCATGAACCGGCAAAGCATCACACCCGACTGCTCAACCTCTCCGCCAGGCGCTTCAGCGCATCGCTCGAATCATCCAGGGGGATGTGGGCGTGGATTAGGGACATGGCCTTTCTGTCGGTCCAGGCCTTCTTTAGAGCCTGGTCAAACTCCCCTTCGGTGCGGACTTCGTAGCCGGTGCCGCCGCCTAGAACCTCCGGCAGTTTGTGGTATTGCCAGGGGTTGATGTCGTTGTATTTCCACTGGCCGGCGTGCAAGAACCTCTCGGTGCCGTAGCCTTTGTTGTTGTTCACGATGATGATCGGCGACAGGCCGCGGGCGACGATCGTTGAGAGTTCCATGCCGGTCATCTGGAACGCACCGTCGCCGACGATCACCAGCACGCGGCTTTTCGGCCGGGCCGTGAGGGCCCCGAGGGCGGCGGGGACGGAGAAGCCCATCGACGTGTAGTAGGCCGGGCTGATGAACTCGGTGTGCTTGTGGATCGTCAGCTCCGAGGCGGAGAACAGGGCGTCGCCGATGTCGGTGATGACGATCGTGTCTTCGTCGATCTGCTCGTTGATCCGAGCCATCATCCGCGCAATTCGCAACGGCTCCTCCGGCGCGAGCTGGAACGGCGGCTGCTTGGGGCGCAGGCTGTCGGGCAGCTCGCGCTTCGTTGTCTGCGGCTGGCGGGCGATCAGCAGCTCGAGAAAATCCCCGAGGCCGACGCTGTGGTAGTGGTGGTGGCGAATGCGGAGCTGCTCGCTCGTCACGTAGATGCACTTGGCCGGGTCGAGCCGGGCGGTGAAGATGCCGAGGTTGATGTCGGTCATGAACGCGCCGAGCAGCAGGACGCAGTCGCTGTCTTCGACATACTCGGTCACTTCCGCGTGCCCCATCGCTCCTTCGTACAGGCCGATATAGAGCGGATGCTTCTCGGGCACCACGCTTTTGCCCAGCAACGTGGCGGCGATCGGAATCTGCAGGCTCTCGGCGAGCTGGAGCACTTTGTCCTGCAGGCCGAAGCGGTGGATCTCGACGCCGGCAATGATGATCGGCTTCTTCGCCTTCGCGAGCAGGGCGACCGCCTCGTCGGCAGCCTCCTCGCACACCTGCGGATCACAGCCGCTATAGCCGCTGTGAAACGCATGCGAGATGTGCGGCCGCACGTCGACCATATCGCGCGGCAGCTCGATATAGACCGGCCGCTTGAAGCGCGTGGCGGCGTCGAGCACGCGATCGATCTCGCGGAAGGCGACCACCGGATCGGTCAGGTCGGCAGTGGCGACGCAAAGCTTTTCAAACACGTCGAACTGCGTGTGAAAGTCGCGCACCTTGTGGTGGAGCAGGGGGTTGTTCACCCGCTCGGAGAGACCCGGCGAGCCGCTGATGAGCACGACCGGCGACTTTTCTGCGTAGGCCCCGGCGATGGAGTTACAAACGCTCAGGCCGCCGACGCAGTAGGTCACGCACACCGCCCCCAGGCCGTTGATCCGGGCGTAGGCGTCGGCTGCGAAGCCAGCGCAGTCCTCGCGCGTGCAGCCGACGACGTTGATCGGGCTCTTTTCGAGCATGCCGTAGAACGTCAGGACGTAGTCGCCGGGGATGCCAAAGATGTCCTTCAGGCCGTAGTCCTGCAGCCGGCGAATCAGGTACTCGCCGATCGACAGGCCGCGAGCGGGGGTTGCTTGCGTGGACGAGCTAACTTCGTGGAGCGATTCAAGGCGAGCCATGGCGGCGCCCTCCGGGCGAGTTTTCAGTGAACGGTAGACAGTTATCAGTTCATGAGGCCTGAGCGGCTGAGGAGTTATTACGTCGCAGAGTTGGCAGCGAACGCCGCCTTGAGAAGTCTATGTCGCTGCGGCAGTTGGGACGAGGCCGAAAAGTGCTGGCATGGTTCGCCAGAGTCGCCAGATTGACGGGCGCAGTTGTCAGGGGGCGGTATAACCGGTCTGCTTTCGTCTTGTGACGGTTCGCCGAAGGGGGTTAGAATCTTCCGCCGCGGGCCGACCCGCATTGGCCCGAGTGCTTTGAGTGACAACAGTTTTCGATCGGCGACGGATCGTCGATTGCCTGCGACGCTCGTAACGACTGACCCAGGATTGTGGCATGGCGGAAGGGAATCCGCTCAGCGAAACTTCTCCGCTCTCGCGACCCCTCGAGTGGCTGACGCGGCTAGTCCTGCGCGCCCCTGGGCTCGTTTTCTCGGCAGGTGTAGCCCTGGCCTTGGTCGCGGCGCTCGTCACGCTGAACGGTCTGACGTTCAAGACCAGCCGACTCGACCTGCTCAGCCCGCGTAGCGAATACAACCAGCGGTGGCTGGCCTACCTCGACGAATTCGGCGATCGGGACGACGCGGTGATCGTCGTCCGCTCGGACGACCCCAAGGCGCTGACCGAAGCGATCGACGACTTGGGCTTTCAGCTGCGCGAACGGACCGACCTGTTTGAGTCGGTGCTTGATCGACTCGATTTCAAGGACCTGAAAGCGAAAGGGCTGCACTTCCTGCCGCCGGCGGAACTGCAAAAACTGGCCGAGCTTTCGATTCAAGCCGCACGACTCGTGCCGCGCCAGGGAGCGGCGAGCGATCCGGTTGAAGCGTTCCAGAAGTGCAACGATCAGTGGGAGCGGATTGCCAGTGATTCGCCCGAAGTGCGGGCTCAGATGGAGCGGTCGTATGCCGAGCTTGCCACGCGGCTGCTCGCGGTGATTGCAAGCGGCCCATCGCAGCAGGAACTGGCGCAGGCGTCGCACGCCCGGCCAATTCTCGACAACAGTTACCTGCCGTCGTACGAGGAACTTTCCTCGGCCGCAGCCGCTGCCAGCTCGGGCATGTCGCCGAAGCTGATGGCCGCCATGCCGCAAGAAGCACACCGTTACATGCTGTCGGAAGACGGCAAGATGGGCTTCGTGCTGCTGAAGCTGAAGTCGGAGGCCGGTGAGTTTTCGCGCGGGGCCGGGGCAATCAAAATCCTGCGGAAGGAAGTCGAGGAAGCTCGGCCGCGTCATCCGGGAGCGTGGATCGGACTCACTGGTATGCCGGTGATTGAGTTCGACGAAATGCAGGCCAGCCAGTTCGACATGACCTGGACCAACGTGCTGAGCTTCATTGCCGTGGCAGCGCTATTTGTCGCGGGGTATGGCGGCGTGCGACACGCACTGCTGGCGAATCTCGTACTGCTGCTGGCGATTGCTTATTCGTTCGCCTTCGTGACGCTCGCGATCGGCCACTTGAACATTCTCAGCTCGGCGTTTGGCGCGATGCTGATCGGCCTGGGTATCGACTATGGCACTTACTACATTGCCTATTACCTGAAACTGCGAAGCGAAGGGGAGTCGATCGAGCGGGCGCTGATTCGCGGCATGGCCGAAGCTGGCCCAGGCGTGGTGACCGGTGCGGTGACGACGGCGGCTGCCTTTTTTATGGCGGGATTGACCGAGTTTACCGGTGTGCGCGAGCTGGGCATCGTGGCCGGCGCGGGCATTTTGCTGTGCATTGTCGCCACGGTGCTATTTCTGCCGCCGCTGGTGCTGCTGGTCGATCGCAAGTGGGGCGACGTGCACATGCCGACGATCCTGCCGGCGGCCAAGTGGTTTCAGGGCTCGATACGCTGGCCGCGGATGGTGTTTTGCGGCGGCCTGGCGCTGACCATCGCGTTAGCAGCCTGGCTTGGCGATGTTCGCTACGATCACAACCTGCTCAACCTGCAGCCTCGGCATGTTGAAAGCGTCGACATCGAGCGCGAGCTGTTCACGTCGCAAGAAGACAGCGTTTGGTTCGCCGTTTCGATGTGCCCGACGCGTGACGAGCTGCGGCGTCGCAAGGCGATGTTCGATCAGCTGCCGACGGTGGCCAAGACGGAAGAAATCATCACGCTGTTGCCGGAATCGAATTCGCTGAAGCAACAGGCGATTGTGACCATCGGTTCCGCAGCGGCTTACTTGCCGGATGAACTAGCGCCGCTGGGTCCCCTGCGACTCGGTCTGCTGCAGCAAGAGGTGCATCGTGCGCTGCGGATGCTCGGTAACACGCCGTACGAAAGCCAGACGGCCGGCCTGCTCGCTCAGTTGAGTGCGGCCCTGGCGCAGATGCCGGAGCAGCAGGCGGGACCGCTGCTCGCCGCGAGAATGAACGAACTGTCGCAGCGGGCTCTCGGTCAGCTTAGCCAGCTGCGCGACGTCGCCGATCCGATTCCGCCGCGGCTCGATGATCTGCCGACCGAGCTAACCGATCGCTTCGTCGGCAAAAACAGTCAGCATCTGCTTCGAGTCTATGCGCAGGGCAACATCTGGGACATGGATCGCCTGCGGCAGTTTGTCGCCGAGGTGGAAGCGGTCGATCCGGCGATCACCGGACATCCGGTGCAGACGTACTATGCCTCGCGGCACATGCAGCAGAGCTTCATTCACGCTGGCATTTATTCGTTCTTCGCAGTGCTTGTCATTCTGATGCTCGATTTTCGCAGCATCCGTTTGTCGCTCCTGGCGATGGTGCCAGTCCTGCTCGGTTTTGTGCAAATGTGCGGGTTCATGGCGTGGATGGATATGCCGTTCAACGCCGCGAACATGATCGCTTTAGCGCTGGTGCTCGGCATTGGTGTCGACGTGGGCGTGCACATTACGCACGACTATCGCCGCCAGCAGGGGCGCTTCAAACTGAGCGACGCCACGACGATGGCTGTCCTGCTGACCGAGAGCACCACCATGGCCAGCTTCGGCATGATGATCTTTGCGCGTCATCAAGGCCTCCGCTCGCTCGGCCAGGTGCTTACGATCGGTGTGGCGTGCTGCCTGGCGTCTTCCATCGTGGCCTATCCGGCGCTGCTGCGGTGGATTTCGCTGCGGCGGAAGGAGCCGGATGCGGAGCCCACGCCGACTGCGATCGAGGAACAACCAACCACGGCAACTGCCGACGTCGCCGCCTCCTCGTCTGCGGCAGCAGTGAACGCTGGTCGGACCATCGCCATAGATCCACCGCAGATGGCAGCCACACCGCCGCCGCATGCTTCGTTCGTGCCGGTCGCCTTTGAATCGCTGGTAGGTGACGAATCGTTCGACGAGCCAGATACAACGCCGGGCGACTTCGAAGCGACAACGTTCGAGCCCTTGATGCCTCGCACGGCGATGGCCGCGCCCCGACGTGCCGCAGTGGTGGCCGCTGAGACGGGCGACGAGAACGTCGGCTCGCGATTGGTGCCGCGGCGGCGGGATGCTAACGACCAACTTCTGCCCGAGTAACCTGCCGTGCCGATTCGTTCCTCGCTTCTGACATCCGCTCGTTGCTGGCTCGCTCAGCGCAGCATGCGGATTCGGCCATGGGATGAACTGGCCAGCGAGAAGACGCTGCGTGGGGCGTCGCTCGCCATCGTCGGCAACGCGGGATACCTCGCCGACCTGCAGCAAGGCGGGCACATTGACAGTCACGACCTGGTCCTGCGGATGAACAACTTCCGCACTGCCGAGTTGGAACCGCAAGTGGGCCGGCGGCTCGACATCTTCATGTCGACCTTCTACCACGATGTTCAGCTCGATCCTTCGCTGATCGCGCAAGCTCGTTATCTAATCGCCTCCGTGCCAAACAATCTGCGCAAGCGGGGCCTGAACTGGCGACACGGCCAAGCGATCACGGCGGCACTGCAGCAACTCGGCCGACGCGAAGTCTTTGTGCCGAGCTATGAAAGCTTCGACACAAAGCGCCGGCAGATCGGCAAGTATCCGACCACCGGCGCCATGGCGTTATTTCTGGTGCTCGAGCATCTGCTGCCGGTCTGCGGATCGATCTACGTCACCGGATTTTCGTTCTTCACCGGGCGATCGCACTATTTCGGTGATCAGCGAGTGTTGCCAACGAATCACGCCCCCGATCGCGAGCAGCAACTCTTCGCGGACTTGCTCCGGCCGCTGTGGCAAAGCGGCCGCTTGACGTTCGACCCGCAACTAGCAGAGTCACTCGGACTCCGCATGACCCAACTTAGTTCTTTTCGAGGTGTTGCATGAGCACCGTTGCCCTGTATCAGGAATATCACGCGACCGAGCGTTTTAAAGACCTCGGCGAGGCTACGTTTCATGCGGAAAAGGCGGTGGCGGCCTATCCCGAAGCTACCTCAGTGCTCGATTTCGGCTGCGGCAACGGCTACGCGGTTCGCAAGATGCGCGATGCTGGTCACAACTGGTTCGGGCTGGAGTATTCGCAGGCCGCCTATGACAAGTTCCTGCAGGACCCCCACTTCTTCGTCGGCGAAGCTTCGCAGTTCGACGACAAGCAGTTCGACATGCTGTACTCGACCGAAGTGCTCGAGCACGTTCCGGAAGCTGAGGTTGACGAGACGGTTGCTCACCTCTGTCGCATCACGGCCCGCTACATGTTCCTAACGATTTCCCTGCGACCGTCCGCGGACAACAACCGCTACCACTGCACCCTGCGGCCGCGGGCCTGGTGGGAAGAGCGATTTTGCAAGCACGGCTGGACGGTCGATCGCAAGGTGGTGCGGGCTCATCAGAAGACGACTTTGAAGAGCACGCGGCGGATCCTTTCCCGGTGGGCCGGATTAGGGCCCGACTGCGCGGCGTTTGCCCAAGACCCGCCCTATGAGCTATTTGGCGAAACGCAGTTCTGGTTCTTTGCCTTCCGCCGCAACTTTATTCCGCAGTCGAGCCCGCCGCAGCCGACTGTCTCGCTCTATCGCCGTCGCGTAGTGCCGGTGCTCCGCAAGGTGCTCGGCATGCCGGCGATCGTTCGGTAATCCGAAGTAACTCGATCCGTCTGCGTCGTGCCGGAGCGAATTACGCTCGCCTGCGCACGTTTTGGCGTTGACCCACCGAGTGGGTGGCAGTTAAATTTGCCGGCATCGATTGCCATGCGCTCGCCGAAAGAGAGGTCGGGATGACTTCGCTCCACCCGCAGTACGCTCAGACGCTAGATATCATTCAGCGCGATATCGCCGGCATTGAGGGATTCCTCTCTCCGCGCGACATCCACTTCCTGACCCTCTCCGCCGCGCACGCCAATCCGAGCGGCGAGATCCTCGAAATCGGCTCCTGTCGAGGCAAGTCGACCGTGCTGCTCGCCAAGGCAGCGCAGATGAGCGGCCGCGAGAAGATTGTCGCGGTCGATCCGCTCGATGGCTCGGCGGGCCATCGCGAAACGCTGCAGCGAAATCTGGAAAAACACTCGGTCGCGGATCGCGTCGAATTCCACATGACCACCTCGCAGGAGTTGGCCAAAACGTGGAACCGGCCGATCAGCATGCTCTGGATCGACGGCGATCATCGCTACGAAGCCGTCCGGGCCGATCTGGCCAACTTCAAGCCGTTCCTGGTCGATAAGGCAATCGTGCTCATTCACGACGTGCTGGAACTGTGGGACGGCTGCTCGCGGGCCTTCATTGAGTATGTGCTTGGCGACATGCACTTCGGCGACTGCGGCATCCACGGCAACATTGGTTGGGCCCAGTACCGGACGAACGCGGCTCACGGCACGCCGTTCGCGCTGCAGAAGCGTCGCCTTGCCGACGGCCTGAAGCCAATGCTGCCGTTCCAGACTGCGAGGGCGGTCGATCAACGCCTGCCTCCGCTGCAAAAGCTGCGCTACCGGTGGCACCGCTGGCGTGCCCAGTCGAAGCCGTTTTCGCCCGATGAGTGGTTGCGCCGCGTGGCGTAGGCCACTCTTAGCCGGCGGATAACCTCTGCCGAGAACGGCGAATGGTCTGGGCTATATCGCGCGACTCTTGGCGGCCTCCGTCGAAGTGGCCTGAACTCTTGGTGTTTCTCCGGAGCGTGTTACCCTCCGGCTAAGGAATACACCTCTCACATCGAGCTTGCTTCAAACGGATTGTAATTGTTACACTCCGGCCTGATCGCTCGATGACTCGGTTGAGTTCCCTCAAGCGGGTCTGCTCGCACGACTACGGAGAGTCGTAATCGCGAGCGGCGACAAGGAGGTCGCTTTGGTCACGCGCTGGTCTATCCAACGCAAGTTGTCGCTGTGCGTTACGCTGCTGCTGCTGATCGTGGGCTTGCTCGCGTTCAGTGGCGGCCGAGGCGTGCATTCGTACCGGCAGCTCGCCCGCACGATCTCCGAACGAGCTCGCGAGTTGCCCCTGTCCGGCGAACTCTCCAAAGCACTCGGCGACATGCGCGTCACGCTGAGTCGAGCGCGGCACGTCGGCAGCCTGACCATCGACGCCAATTCTCATGAGATCGATGGTGGCGTGCTGCGGCATGAGTTCCAGCTGGAGCTGATCGAAGTTCAGGACATTCTCCGCCGGTACAAAAAGCAGCTCGAAGCCGAACTTGAATCGGACACGCGTCTTGGCGATCGCACGCAAGAACGCAAAACGATGGAGCGGATCGAGCGGCTGGTGACTGAGCTGGCCCGCTCGTCGAACGAATCGGACTGGGTACTCGACGATTTCAAGCAGACGTCACTCGCCCTGCAGGTAGATCAGATTTACGATCTGGCCGGCCAATTGCCGAAGGACCTGCACGCGCGGATGCACGAATTTGCCAAGGAAGTGCGCGTTGAATATCGCACTTGGATCATCGCCACTTGGGCCAGCGTGATCCTAGCCGTTGGCATGCTCGGGGCTTTGCTCGCGCTGAGTTATGTGTGGGTTGTCTCGCCGCTACGAAAACTGATCAAGGGAAGCCGACGCATCGCCAACTGCGACGACTTCAACTATCGCATTCACCTGCGCACGCACGACGAATTCGCCGAGCTGGCCGAAGCGTTGAACGCGATGACCACAAGGTTCCAGGAGATCCGCCGCGATCTGGACGCCCAGGTTCAGGCCCGCACGCGGGAAGTGGTACGTAGCGAACAGCTCGCCAGCGTCGGCTTCCTGGCCGCGGGCGTATCGCACGAGATTAACAACCCGCTCGCTTCCATCGCCTGGTGCGCCGAGTCGCTCGAATCGCGGCTGTACGACATACTGCAGGACCAGGCCGGCAGCGAGGACGACCCGAAGAGCGAAATCTCCATCCTTCGCAAGTATCTCAGCCGCATCCAGTCGGAAGCGTTCCGCTGCAAGGGAATCACCGATAAGCTGCTCGACTTCTCGCGCATGGGGGACATGCAGAAGCACGAAACTGATCTGTGCGAGCTGGTGGAAGGCGTGATCGACATGGTTCGCCACCTCGGCAGTTACCGCGAGAAGCACATCGAGTTCGCCTGCAGCAAGCGAGTGCATGCGCCGGTGAATGCGCAAGAGATCAAGCAAGTAGTACTGAATCTGATCACCAACGCGCTCGACAGTCTCGATCCGGGCGGAACCGTCTGGGTGGAATTGGGCGTGCAAGGATCGAGCGCAGAGCTTATTGTCCGCGACAACGGTTGCGGCATGAGCCCGGAAGTGCTGCAGCATCTGTTTGAACCGTTCTTCACCCGACGTCGCGACGGAAGCGGCACGGGGCTTGGCTTGTCCATTACTTATCGCATCGTGAACGACCACGGTGGCGAGATTCAGCCGCACAGCGATGGTCCCGGCAAGGGTTCGCGCGTTCGGGTGAGCTTGCCGCTTCAAGTGACTGAGAAGGCGTCGTATGAAAGAGAACCTGAAAAGCGACTCCAAGCCGCTTAACCGACTCAAGATCCTCTTCGCCGACGACGAGCCGGCGCTGCAGGAGCTGATGAGCCTGGAAGTGCCCCGCATGGGTCACGATGTGACGGTCTGCCCCGATGGGGCGACGGCGGTCGCTGCGCTGGAGCTGAACACGTACGACTGCATCATCGTCGACCTCGATATGCCGGGCATGTCGGGCATCCAGGTGATCGGTAAGTGCAAAGAAATGTCCCCCGATACCGACGCCGTGATTCTCACCGGCAAAGCGTCGTTCGAATCAGCCCGCGATGCGCTGCGCTACGGTGCGTTCGACTACCTCACCAAGCCGTGCAAGCTCGTCGACCTGAAGACGCTGCTGCAGCGTGTGGCCAGCAAGCGCGAGTGGGTGAATCGTTGCCGAGCACTGAAGCACCAACTTGAACGAGTGCAGGGTAAGACCGAACTCGTCGGCAACAGCCGCGCAATGGGCGCGGTGAAGAAGCTGATCGAGAAAGTGGCTCCCACGAACTCAACCGTTCTCATCCTCGGCGAAACCGGCACCGGCAAGGAACTGGTAGCCCGCGCCGTGCATCAGCACAGTCTCCGCGCGGACAAGCCGTTCGTGGCGATCAACTGCGGCGCGCTGCCGGAGAACCTGATCGAGAGTGAACTGTTTGGCCATCGCAAAGGTGCGTTCACAGGCGCCGACGACAATCGCGTCGGCCTGTTCGAAGTCGCCCACGGTGGCACCTTGTTCCTGGACGAAATTGGCGAACTGCCGAAGTCCATGCAGGCGAAGCTGCTTCGCGTCCTCGAGAGTGGCGAGATTCGTCGCGTTGGCGATAACAACGCCTTCGAGGTTGACGTGCGCGTCGTCTGCGCGACTCACCGCAACCTGGCAGACATGGTCGAGGCGGGTGAGTTCCGCGAAGACTTGATGTACCGCATCAACACCTTCGAACTGAACATTCCGCCGCTGCGCGATCGACTAAGCGATATCGAGGAACTGGCCAACCACCTGTTCCATCGCTTCCACCCGAGCGCGAAGGCTGGCGATCAGCTGTTCACTCCCGAAGCGATCGAAGTGCTGCAGAAGCACACCTGGCCTGGGAACATTCGCGAGTTGGCCAACGTGATCGAGCACGCCAGCATTCTCTGCGACCATCCGCCGATCACCCCCGAGCACCTGCCGCAACGTTTTGCTGCACGCAAGGGAGCCACGATCAAGCCGCGTCTCAGCGTGCCGATGTCGCTCAGTGAGCTTGAAATGCAGGCGATCCACGAAGCGCTCGAGCGCCATCAGGGGAACAAACCCGACGCGGCGAAGGAACTCGGCATCAGCTTGAAGACGCTCTACAACAAGCTGAACCAAACCGCCGGCCTGGAAAAATCGGCGTGATAAGCGCTTACTCCCAGGACGGTAATACAGTTTCACGGTAAACCCAATGGTGGGCCCTTTCGTGCTTTCGTGATTGTTCAAATGGGATCACTAAAACACGAAAGCACGAAACGCAACAGGCAGGAGACAGCCGCCGGTCGAATGCGGCTTCGCGGTTCTCCCGCAGAGCGGCCGTAAAACATTGACCGTCCATTGCCCCTCGGTACAATTCCGTCCGTGACCCAGTTCGCAACGTGACGCGTCCGGTGGCCCTGCTTCTTGCCCGCCAGTCTGAGCGGGTGGCCACTTCCGTAGCTGAATTCGCCCGAATTCAGACAAACCCAGCTTCTACTCGCGGGGCGTCTGAATTCGGGCGAATTCTGCTACCACGGCCCCAAGCAGATCGACAGGGATGTACATCCAGACCTCTCCAGATCGCGTTGTTGTGCACTCCCCGGCCAAGCTCAACTTGTTCCTGGAAGTGCTAGCTCGTCGCCCCGACGGCTTCCATGAGATCGAAACGCTCATGACGGCCATCGATCTGTGCGACACGCTCACCGCAACGCCTCGGGCCGACGGCGAGATTCGCCTGGCTTGCACTTGGGCCGCCGGAGCTCAGCAGCAAGATGCTTCTTCAACCGCTGCCGCTGCCACAGGCGAGCGGAGTTTGGAGACTCTGCCAGAACCGGGCAAGAACATCGTCGTTCGGGCCCTCGCTTTGCTCAAGCAGCGGGCCGCCGTCGACCGCGGTCTCGAGGTGCAGCTCGTAAAGCGAATCCCGGCCGCAGCTGGGCTCGGGGGCGCTTCGAGCGACGCAGCCGCCGCATTGATCGCCGCTAACCGTGTCTGGGGATTGGAGTTGCCGCTCGAGGAGCTATCCGCCATTGCGGCCGAGCTTGGTAGCGACATTCCGTTTTTCTTCAGCCATGGCTCGGCGGTGTGCCGCGGCCGGGGAGAGCAGATCGAGGCAATCGAAGGGGCACGGCTGCACGTAGTGGTCGTCCGTCCGCCAGAAGGGTTGTCGACACCGGAGGTTTACCGCCACTGCCGACCCGCGGAATCGCCCGCCAGCAGCCTTCCCTTGCGAGAAGCGCTTGCCCAGGGCAATACCCAAGAAGCGGCCCGCCTTATGCTGAATCGATTGCAGGCCCCAGCCTCGCGGCTGAGCGGCTGGATTGCCCGGCTACAAGAGGAATTCGACCGGCTCGATTGTGTGGGACACCAAATGAGCGGCAGCGGTTCGAGCTATTTCGGTCTCTGTCATCACGCCCGGCATGCCCGGCGTACTGCCGCCCGCCTGCGGGCCCGCCGGCTGGGCAGCGTACACGCCGTCGCGACCGCCCTTTGGGATCCGCGGAGTGTCGAGAAGGCCGGTCGACCAAAAGCCGGCGAACTTACATCGAACAACACAACCATGAGGTAACAATCCCGCCGCATCAGCGCCGGACAAAGCAGCAGGATCAGGGGCAACTAGAGTCAGCTAGTACAAAGAATCAGTCGGCCAACGCAGCAGAGCAGGGAGCCCGAACCAGGCTGGCACCGCCTGCCGCTGATGTCCGAGCGACGGACTGCCTAAGCCAGGGCCGCCGGCTGGAGGAAACGAGACATGGAAATCACCGAGGTGCGAGTCAAATTGATGGAGGACTCGGACGATCGCCTCCAGGGCTTTTGTTCGATCACCTTCGACAACTGCTTCGTCGTCCGCGATCTGAAAATTATTGAAGGCACCAACGGCCCCTTCGTGGCCATGCCCAGTCGCAAGCTCACCAGTCACTGCCAGAACTGCGGCAGCAAAAACCATCTGAAAGCCGCCTACTGCAACCAGTGCGGCGCACGCCAGCGCGACGATCGCACCCAGCGAGATCAGGAAGGCCGAGCCAAGCTGTACGCCGATATCGCTCATCCCATCAACTCGCAGTGCCGCGAGATGATCCAGAACCGGGTCATCGCCGAATTCCGCGCTGAAGTCGAACGCTCGCAAGTCCCCGGCTATGTCTCGCGCTACGACGACGATTACGACGATGACATCGACACGGGCAGCCTGACAATGCAGCACGAGATCCGCCAACCGGGTTCCGCTCCCGGAGCGGAAAACCATCCGCCCCCGGGAGTGCCGACTTCGCCGCCGCAAATGCCGCCGGGCAGTCATCTGGAAGGGCCCGAGACACAGCCGCCACCGCCACACATTCCGACGTCGCCGTCTCAATCGCCGCAGCGAGAAACGTCGAGCGAGCAGCCGAAGAAAAACGGCGGCAACTTCGGCGCGGGAGTGTTCGAGTAACTGAACCTGCTCGTCGTAGCTGAATGCGCCAGAATTCAGACAATGCGATCACCAACTCGCGGGGCGTCTGAATTCTGGCGAATTCAGCTACGTTGCGCTCTCTTACACCCGCACGCCCCGCCAGCCGCCATGCTGGAAGCGCCAGGTCGCCAGTAGAGCCCGGACCGAGCAATCGATCACCATCGCGTACCAGGCACCTTGCACGCCGAAGTTGGCGCCAGGAACGGAGATGCCCACGAGCGGCAGCGGCACTTCGGGCCAGGCGAGCAGACAGGCCAGCGGCAACCGCACACCTACGAGGCCGACGAAGGTGATGGCCAGCATCCAGCGCGTGTCCCCCGCTCCGCGGAGCGCCCCGGTCAACACCATCAGCACGGCGAGCACGGGCGTTGCGATGGCGACGATCTTCATCAGCCGTCCCGTGAGCATCGCGATGTCGCCGCGCTCGCCGGTGAAGATCTTCGCCAGATCCTCGCCCCAGACGATGAACACCACGCCCGCGAGCGACATGATGATCACGGCGGAAATCAGCGACGTCAGCACGCCGCGCCGTGCCAATCGCGGATCGGCAGCACCGAGCGCCTGACCAGCCAGCGTCGCGGCTGCGACTTGAAACGCACTGCCAGGCAGGTACGAGAGGGCCTCGATTCGCACTCCGAGACCATGGGCCGCCTGCGCCACCGTGCCGAGGCTGTTGATAATCGCCACATAGAACAAGTGGCAGGTGATGATCGAGAGCACATCCACGCCGCCGGGCAGACCGACGCGGAGGATGCGGCGCATCAGCTGCCAGTCGATCCAATCGCGCCAGCAACGCTCGCCACGAAAAGCCCGGATGCCTGCGCGTCCTCGCATCAACAATCCAAGAATGATCAGCCCGCCGCACCAGTGGCCGATCGCAGTTCCCACCGCCAGTCCATCCCAGCCGAGCTTCGGAAACACCCATGCACCAGTAACCAGCGCAATGCTGAGGACGATGTTCACTACATTGAGCACCACGCGAGCCACGAGACCGCTCACCGTGTCACCCGCTCCGCGCAGACAGGCGGTGCCCACGTACTCGAGCATGATCGCGGGAATCGCGAGGCTGACGATGCGGATGTAGCGCAGCGCGAGCTCCGCCGTTTCGCCACGCAACTGCATGGCGTGAACAAACGGGGTCGCCAGCACGTGCGTCAGCACAAAACCGGCGACCGTCAGGCCAATGCCCAATAGCATCGCCTGCGTCGAGGCGTGCGAGGCACTCCGCAGGTCGCGGGCCCCTACGAAACGCGCTACCAGAGCGGTAGCCCCAATGCTCACGAACGAAAACAAGCTCGGCAGTAGCCACATCACATAGGCAATCAGCCCCATGGCCGCCGTCGGCTCGGGCCCAGGCAATAGCCGTCCCGCGAGGAAGAAATCGGTGTAGCCGACCAGCAGGTTGAGGCTCTCCTCGGCCAGCACCGGCAAGGCCAAGACAAGCATCGGCCGCCAGGTGCTGGTGGAACTTTTGAGGAGAGGTGCGTGGTTCAAGCAGAGTGCTTTGCGGGTTGGTTCGGATTCGCGGCGTGGTCAGGGCTGGGTTGTTATTTTTAACCACGACAGCGCGGAGGACACGAAGGGGGCAGGAAGAAGATTGAGAGGAAGGGAGTGAGGATGCTGTGACTGCGCCGGGACTCTCCATCTTTTCTGCCTTCGTGCGCCCTTGGTGCTCATCGCGCCTCAGTAGTTAGTCACTCCTGCAGTTCGATGCCGAGCTTCGATTCGTCCTCTTCGAGGATCACGATTGGGTGGTCCTGAGAGGCACCGTACTTTTCCAGCAGATCCTGGTAGGCGGCCCAGGTCATTCCGCACATTCTTGGAGCTGTTCCGTAATGGGCAAGCCGGTGAGCGTCGTCTTTCGCCTCGGCGTTCTGGCGGTGGTCGAGCCACCAGCCGAGGCTCAAGCCGAGCAACGCCATGCCCCACAGCAGGTCGCGAACTCCGAAACGGAAGTAGCCCATCGTCGATCCTCCAGACAGGCAGCGGGCCGGGCGGTCAGCACTGCGACGCCAACGACGTGGCGACGGTGATTAATTATTTACAAGTTACACAATTTCAGCTAGAATGCAAGAGCTGTTGTTCGCTTAACAACCGGAGCAGGACACCACCCATTGGTGGTATTGTGGGCTGCGGTGACCCCGGTGACGAATTGCAGGCATCCGCGAACAATAAGCAACTCTGCTACAAGGACTTACATGACAACATCTCACCCGCATCGGAGTCGCGCGCCCTCTAGTAGAAGTGTTGTACTCGCCGCCTAGACACCCGCAGTCCATGGAGCGACCGATCCCCCGCCGGAGAACCGAAGACGGCGTTGCCGAAGGTAGAGGTAGGCCGCGCCCTCGCGGCCTTCCGCGACCGGGCGCCATCAGCGTTGACCCCTTTTTGACCGGTCCCCTAGAATTAACCGCTTCCCGCCGCCTGAGTTATCGCTTCTCACTTTTAGTAGGACCCCCCATGTTGAGACGCGTCCTCGCTTCGCTTGCTCTGTTTGCTCTAACGTTCGCAGCCGTGCCGGCTGGGGCTCAGGACGATGCTCCGCCGCTCCAGGGGCAGAAGTTCGGCATCCTGCAGGGACTGGGTGGGGGCCTCGCCGGTCCCGCGGGAGAGGACAACGTCAAGCTGAAGGGCTCGTTGACCGTTCAGGAAGGTTCGCAGCGTGGCCTGCTATCGGTTCAGGCTACGATCGCCCGCGGCTGGCACATCTACTCGATCAGCCAACCGGCGGGCGGACCTGGCGCCTCGAAGATTCGCGTGCCGGAGAGCGACCAATTCAAACTGCTCGGTCCGTTTCAGCCCGACCGCGACCCGACGATCAAGCCGCCGGACGTGTTCAAGGTGCCGTCGGAAGAACACAGCGGCGAAGTGACTTGGACCGCTCCGATCGAACTCGCCGCCGGTGTGAAGCCGGAGGACCTGTCGCTGGAAGTGACCTACGACGGACAGGTTTGCTCGGAATCGACCTGCATTCCGCTTCGGGTGCCGGTGAAAGTAGAGTTCACCGGCTATACGGAAGCGCCGGAGGCTGCGGGCACCTATCGGCCCGCGACCGCAAAGATGGTGCTGACCGGCAAGGTGGAACCGGCGGCTGTAGCACCTGGCGGCACGGTTCGCCTGACGCTATCTGCCCAGCCGGAGCCGGGCTGGCATGTGTATGCCTATGCCGAACAGGATTCTTCTGAGCCAGGCGCAGGCAAGCCGACGCTGATCGCGCTGGCGCGAGTCGCCGGCTGGGAAGTGGGCGAGGTGACTTCCTCGGCCGAACCAATCCAGAAGCCGGCTGCGGGTGCGTTGCCGGCACAGAGTTACTATGAAGGTTCGGTTACCTGGACCCTCGATCTAAAAGTGCCCGCCGATTCCAAGCCTGGCGAGTACCTGCTTTCAGGTCTGGTCGGCTTCCAGACTTGCGACGCTAAGTCTTGTCTGGCGCCATCGGCGGCAAAGTTTCAGGTGATGGTACCGATCGCAAAGACGGTCCAGTCCGGCGAGATTCCACTGAACTTCCAGCCGGCAAAGTACGCCGATGTGGCTCAGCAAGCTCAGGAAGCGGCCGTTGCACGTGCAGCAGCTTCTCCAGGAAAGAAGGAAGTTGAATGGGCGTCGCTGCTACCGATCCTCGGCTTTGCGGCGCTGGGCGGTTTGATTTTGAACCTGATGCCCTGCGTGCTGCCAGTGCTGGGGCTCAAGATTCTCTCGTTCGCCAAGCAGGGTGGCGAAAGTCGAATGAAAGTGATTGGACTGAATCTCGCGTATACCGCCGGATTGATGTCGGTCTTCTTGGTACTGGCCGCTCTGGTTGCCTTCACCAGCATGGGATGGGGCGAGCAGTTCACGCACGTGTGGTTCCGCGTCGGGGTGACCGCGCTGGTGTTTGTGATGGCGCTCAGCTTCCTGGGCGTTTGGGAGTTGCCGATTCCTGGCTTTGCGACATCGGACACTGCAGGCGAATTGCAGCACCGCGAGGGATTCCAAGGAGCGTTCTTCAAGGGTGTGTTCACCACCGTCATTGCCACCCCTTGCAGCGGCCCCTTCCTGGGCAGCGTGCTTGGTCTGACGCTCGACCAACCGCCGCTGGCCATCTTCCTGATTTTTGGCGCGGCAGGGCTGGGTATGGCTTCCCCCTATTTGCTCGTCGGCGTGTTTCCAGCTTTGGCGAGGGTGATTCCCAAGCCGGGAGCTTGGATGGAAACGTTCGAGCGCATTCTCGGGTTCCTGCTGCTGCTGGCCGTCGTGTTTCAGTTCTCGACAATTGGCGCAGAGTATTACACGCCTGCCATGCTGCTGATGGTCGCCCTCGGCTTCGCTTGCTGGCTCATCGGCCGGGTGCCTGAGTATGCCGACCGCTGGCGCGTGGTGAACACCTGGGTTGTGAGCGCCTGCATTGCGGGGATGGTCGGCTTTCTGTCCTTCACGTACCTCGGGCCGATCGATGCCGAGCAGGAACTGCCCTGGCAGCCGTTTTCGCGACAATCGCTCGCTCAATTGCAGGCGGAAGGCAAGACGGTGCTTGTCGACTTCACAGCCGACTGGTGCGCGACATGCCAAGTGAACTCGCGGTTTGCAATCAATACGTCCAAGGTGCAGGATTTAGTTGCCGAAAACGGCGTGGTGCCGCTGCTCGCCGACTGGACCAACCCGTCACCGGATATTAAGACCCAACTGGCGGAGTTGCGAAGCGCATCGATTCCGCTGCTGGCGATATACCCGGCCGGTCGGCCCGGCGAGGTCATTGTGCTTCGTGACCTGGTACGCGAGAGCCAGGTGCTGGAGGCGCTAGAGCAAGCGGGTCCATCTGCCGCCGGGAACACGGCCAGCAGTGAATCGGTTCCGGTCAGCAGCACGGCGTACGAGCCGGCGATGTGAGCGAGAGAGGAGAGAGGTAAGAGAGAAGGGGAAAGAGACAAGGATTAGGGGTCAGGGCAGGCAGTGCGGCTCGGCTGGATGGTCGGCTTCCCTGGCCGGATCAAAGACTGCGTACTCTGTACTGAGTACTCGTACGTCGAACTGAGTACCCTCCCCGCGTGCGATGCATTGCGGAAAGCCTCGACCAAGCCCGCCGCTCTCTACACTTCCCCCTTACCCCTTTCGCTCTTAACTCTTCCCTCTCCTCACCGCCCGGCTCACTTGCTCTTATCGGTCTTAAAGCGGGCTCGAGTTTGACCGACGATGCCAGTCGTTCGGCCACCCTTGCGCGGCGGTTGGCCTTTGCCTTCGAAGTTGCCGATCCGGTTCTTGATGTCCCGCTCGGCACCGGGGCTGCTGGGCATGCCTGGCTTTCCTTGTGTGCGCTTCGTCGAGAGGGCGCGGTTCTTCACGCTCGGCTTGGCTGCGGTGATGAGCTTGTCTGCCGCTTTCTTGGGTGCGCTTTTCTTGGAAAGCACCTTCTTGAGGGCTGCCTTCTTCATTGCACCTACTTTAACTGCTGCCTTCTTGGGGGCTGCTTTCTTCTTCGCCATGGACCGCTGCCTTTCGTCGGGAGTCGTGAACGCAGTTGTTGGAATGAGCTATCAAACGATGAGCGTGATGCGGCAAACAACATGCCAGCGTGCGATACGCAGGCCCCATTCGAACGCAGTCTTGGAAAAATACAAGCCAGCCCGCATGCTGGCCGACGCCTACTACAATGGCGACAACCAAAACGACGATGAGCTTCGAATGGATGAACTTGGAATGACCCGCTGGTTCTTTTTGCTGCTCGCCTTGTTGATCGGAATGTTCTTGCCGATTCAACAGGGAGTGAACTCGACGCTAACGCGCTCGCTTTCTAGTCCGCTGCAAGGCGCGCTCGCGTCGTTTGCGATTGGCACCATCGCGCTGCTGGTGATCTGCGTCGTCTTGCGGCTGCAGATGCCGTCGCTGGAGAAGTTGGCCGCGGCTCCGTGGTGGGCGTGGACCGGCGGACTTATGGGCGCAGCGTTCATTACGATCGGTATCGTCCTGGCGCCAAAGATCGGCGCCACCGCCACGGCGAGTGCCATCATCGCCGGACAGATCCTCGCATCGCTGCTAATCGACCATCACGGCCTGCTCGGCTTCACGCAGCACCCGGTCAATGTCGGTCGCGCGGTCGGCGTGATTCTGCTGCTGACAGGTGTAGTGTTGATTCGGCGGTTCTGAAAGACGCGAACCAGCGATTGCGATGCGGACTTTAAATCGTCGTTCGACTTGCCTGATCGGCATTGCGAAGCATGATTAGCTCGCCGATGTTCTCCGCCGAGATCAAGCCGACCAGTTTAGCTCCATCAACGACTGGCATCGCATGGCACTGGCAGCTTTGCAGCCGCGGAAGCACGTCAGTCAACTTTTCATCGGGGCGCGCTGTCTCAAACTCTGTCTGCATGACTTCGCCAACGGAGACAAATCGTCCTGCCTGGGCTATCGACTTGAGCAGGTCACTCCGCGTGATCACGCCAACCACCTGCGAATCGACCAGCACCGGAAAGTCTTGCTGAAAACCGGCGAGAATGAGCTGGCCGACCGTTTCGAGCGAATCCTCCGGCCGCAATCCGCGGAAGTCTGACATCATCGCATGACCTACACGCAGATCGCCGAGCGTCGAGCGCTGCACAACGCCTGCAGCCTCCTGAGCGGCACCGATCCAGATGAAGAACGCGATGATCACGAGCATCGGGCCAAACCCCATCAGCCCCGCGAAACCCATCAGTAGCGCTACGCCCTGGCCGATGAGTGCAGCGATACGCGTGGCCTGGACGTAGTTCATGTTCATCGCCAGAAGCGATCGCAGGACCCGCCCACCATCCATCGGGAACGCCGGCAGCATGTTGAACACTACAAGTGAGACGTTCACCCAGAACAATCGCAGAAGAAGCGGGCCATCGAGTAGCGTGCTCTCCTCGACCGTCGAAATACGACCTCGGAGAAGTATGAAGCACAGCGCCGCAAAGGCCACATTCACCGCTGGCCCGGCAATCGCAATCAGAAACTCCTGCACCGGGTTCTCCGGAATCCGCTCCAACCGAGCCACGCCGCCGATGGGCAGCAAAGTGATATCCCGCGTCTTCACGCCAAAGCGACGCGCGGTCAAGGCATGCCCGTATTCGTGCAAGACCACGATGCCGAAGATCAGTATTACGAAGAGCACGTCCTGAAGGGCGCTCGGCAAACTTCCAGACGACCTATAGCCGACGAACAGGATGAAGCCCAGGAGCAGCAGGAACGTGGCATGGACGTAGACATCGATGCCCCAGAGCCTGCCCAGGCGAAATGACCAACTCATGTTGCCGCTTTCTGTTTGCGCTCAGCGATTCTCGAAGTGCGAACTGCAGACTGACGCTAAATTATGCGGCGCAGGGCAAGGCTCGCGCCAAATCCCTTCATGACCGGAAGGGACTTGAGAGTGAGGTGATTCTGCAGCAGACTTGTCAGCTTCGGGAGTCGGCCGACCACTTGGCGTCAGCCTTGCACGATCGGATTTACGAGCGTCCCGATCCCGTCGATGCTGATTGCTACATTGTCGCCCGGTTGAAGTGTGAACTCGGTCCCAGGGACCACGCCGGTGCCCGTTAGTAGAAACGCACCATTCGGGAAGGAGTTGTCGCGACCGAGCCACGAGATGAGGTCGTCAAACGTGCGGGCCATCTGCGTGACGCTGGTACCACCCTGAAAAACAACCTGGCCGGCTCGGCCGATCGCCATCTTAATTGCCGCGTCTTCTGGCGAGGTCATGCCCGCCGCAAGGGCAATCCACGGCCCGAGGCCGCAGCACTGGTTGTAGCACTTGGCTTGCGGCAGATAGAGCGGGTTGTCTCCCTCGATATCGCGCGAGCTCATGTCGTTGCCGATCGTGAAGCCGACCAGTTGCAGACGGGAATTGAGGACCAGCGTCATCTCGGGCTCGGGAACATTCCACTTCGAATCGACTCGAATTCGCAGCGGCTGCCCATGCCCGGCGACGCGGTGCGGCGTGGCCTTGAAGAACAGCTCCGGCCGCGGCGATTCGTACACGCGGTCATAGCACGAGGCGGCCGCTTCCGATTCCTCCATGCGGGCGACCTTGCTGCGCGTATAGGTCACGCCAGCCGCCCAAACCTCCTGCCGGTCGATCGGCGGCAGGAGCGGGACTTGTACCAGCGGCATCGCCTCGTCGGGCCGGCTGAGAAAATCGGCCGTCTGCCGCGGATCCTCCGATTCGAGAATCTCGAAAAGCGAGCGGTATTGCCCGCCTGAAAGGTCAAGCGGCCAAAGTTGTTCGTTCTCGATGCGGCCAACACCGGCGGCGCCGGAAGGGAGTCGATAGCGGGCGAGTTTCATAAGCGTGCGTGCTTCGTAGCTGAATTCGCCAGAATTCAGACGATCGGCAGAACGACGTTGCGGGACATCTGAATTCTGGCGAATTCAGCTACGGAGGCGCCAATCAACTCCAAATTTCTTGGAGTCGGCGAATCCAGTTCCCATGCATGATAGCCGTCACGTCGCTTTCGCTGTAGCTGCGACTTTTGAGCATCGGAGCCAGTCGCCGCAGATCGGCGATCGACGTGAGGTCTTGCGGCGTCTGCTCGGTGCCAAAACCGCCGTCCAGGTCGGAACCGATCGCCAGATGCCGGGCATTGCCGGCGAGCTGGCAAATATGGTCGGCGTGCTCCAGGATGCGGTCGAGATTAAGCTTGGCCGACTCCGGCGTCGTCTCGCCGCGGATCCAGCCCGGGTGCATCATCCAGGCATCGAACGCCATGCCGATCACGGCGTCGCGGCGGATCAGTTCCTTCAGCTGCTCGTCGCTGAATTGCCGCTGATGGGGCACCAGGGTGCGGCAATTCTGATGACTGGCCCAGACCGGCCCGTCCCATAGTTCCATCGCCTGCCAGAATGCTTCGTCGGTGAGGTGCGTGGCATCGAGCACCATGTTCAGGCGGCGCATCTCGGTGAGCAATTCGCGCCCCAGCTGCTTCAGCCCACCTTCGGCGCCAGTGCCAGGGCTATATCGGCCCGGACCGTAGTGGGCTGGGCCAACAGCCCGCAGCCCGGATGCGTAGGCTTTCTCCAGATAACTTAGGTCGACAAGCGAATCGGCCCCTTCGAGGCTAAGCACATAACCGATCGGTAGATCTTCAAACTGCCCTAGTGCAATCTTGTCCTGCCACAGTGCGACGTGCTGGTCGAGTCCCTTTCGATCGACGATCTGCTCCATTTCGCCGGCGTCTTCCATCGCCTTGTACCAGGCGAGTTGCCCCTGCGTCTGAGCCCAGGCTTGCTCGGGGCTGTGCCAGCCGGGGAGCGAGTTTCCCTCGGCGACATAGCGGGCGATTTGTGTGGCGATGCAGAGGCCGATGTGCCCCCGCCGCATCTCCGGAAACGTACAGACGCCTCGGCCGCGATCCGGCTTATCGGTTTTGCCGCGTTCGCGCCGGCGAACCTCTTCGAGCGGTCGCCGCAGATCGCGGTTCCACTCCAGGGCGTTCATGGATAGATCGAGATGGCCGTCGAAGAGCAGCATGCGGGGGTTCGCTTCCGAATTCGCCAGAATTCAGACAACAAGACACCATCAACTCGCGGAGTATCTGAATTCTGGCGAATTCAGATACGGAGAAGCACCGCGTTTACTTCGTCAGCTTCCAGCCGTTCGCGTTGGCCGTCAATCCGCTGTGACCGCGGTGCTGATCATAGACGTGGTGCATTACCTCGATCGAATCGAAGTAGCCGACGATGAACGCTGCCGAGAACGATTCGCCTGCCTTGATCGGCCGTTCGCCAAATTCCTCAATCATGCACACGTAGCCCCGCTGGTGGCACCACGCTTCGCTGACGATCGACGGATCGAGTGTCATACCAGCCAGCCACGGCCCGTCCTTACCGGTCTTCGGGTCGCGGAGGTGATAGGCCCGAATCATGCGTTCGAGCGGTTTGTCGTGAGTCTTCTGCCACTCGTCACGGCGGTAATTCAGCTTCTCGTCCGGGGCGAAGTCCTTCAGAAACTCGCTCGACGGAATCGGCTTGTCAAAGTAACTCAGGTAGACCTCGCTGAACGTGTCTCCTTGGTTGTGTTTGATGTGGCCGGGCATGTCGATGCGGAGGAACATCGAGTCGCTGTCGTTCACTGCGTCAATCCGATCGCTCGAGACGAAGTAGCGAGCACCCTCCGGGAAGACGATGGTCTGCGTCCACTTCGAGCCAGTCTTCTTTCCAGGTGCGGCGGTTTGGTAGTGGAAGGATTGCTGGATGCCGACAAAGTCCTTGCCGCGGATCGGCTGTGGTTCGAGCTGTTTCGCCTGCGTGCAGATCTGCGGGCCCTCGATCGAGCGTTTTGCCCGGCTGCCGTGGTAGGAGTTGCCGAACTGATAGACCATCTCCTTGGGCAACTGATCGCGATACGCCTCGTCGCTGCCGGGCTCCATGATCCAGTCGACAATGTCGAGGCCAAAGCCGGGATCGCGGAATCCGGTTCGCTTATCGAGGAACGAGCCGGCGGCGATGCCAGTCACATACCCCTTCTTCCGGATCACTGCCTCGAGCTGCGGCGTGTCGATCTGGATCCGCTCCTCATTCTCCTCGACCGAGTACGGCTTCGGCGAATCTTCAGCACCCGCGGAGGAGAGGAACCACGAAGACACCAAGACACTAAGGGCGCACCAAGAGAGGATGCGCAGCGATTGCTTCGACATAGGTGAGCACCTGGCAGGAAGGGGATCAAAGCAGCGATGCCCACTGTAGCAGACGGCAATGTCGATCTCAAAAGAATCCCGCTCGGAGTGCGGAGGCCATTGCTGGGAACCACGAAGGTACTAAGGCAAGAAAGCAAAGGGACGGAGAGACACTGACTCACCGCACCTCCTTCGTGCCCCTTTGTGCCTTTGTGTCTTTGTGTCTTCGTGGTTAACCAGACAACCACAGCCTGCGGCTCGGTGACTACGTGGTTCAAAACACCACCAAAGTCTACAACTCCCGAAGGGCGGCGAGGACCTGCTCGTCGTGGCCGTCCACTTTCACAGCTTTCCAGACTTTCTTCACTTTCCCGTCAGGACCGATGAGGAAGGTGGAGCGGGCGATGCCCATGCTCTTCTTGCCGTACATGTTCTTTTCCCGCCACGCGCCGTACTGCTCGGCCACTTGGTGATCGGGATCGGCCAGGAGTGGGAAGTTAAGCGAGTACTTGTCGCGGAATTTCACGTGGCTGGCGACATCGTCGGTGCTGATGCCAAGAACCTTCGCCCCGAGCTTCTGCAATTCCGCCTTGCGATCGCGAAAGGCGCACGCTTCGCGCGTGCAGCCGGGCGTGTCGTCGCGCGGATAGAAGTAGAGCACGACAGGGCTTCCCTTCAAGTCGGCAAGCTTCACCTTCGTGCCGTCATCCGCGGCAAGCGAGAATGCAGGAGCATCCGCGCCAACTTCAATCCAGTCAGCCATGATTTTGAGCTTTGAGCAGAAGTGATCACCACCAAGACACAATGGGCACTAAGGGCGCACCAAGAACAAAAGGAGGGAATAAGAAGCAGGTCTACATAACCTCCTCTTCTCCTCCTCCTTCGTGCGCCCTTCGTGTCTTAGTGCCTTCGTGGTTAAAAAACAGACGGGCTATTCGGCCGAGAACTTGTGCACCGTCGTCGTCTTGTAAGTTTCGCCCGGGCGGAGCAGGGTGCTCGGGAACTTCGCTTGGTTCGGCGAGTCGGGGAAGTGGCCTGTTTCCAGACAGAACGCTTCGTGCTGCTTCAGCCCGTCGCCGGTTTCGCTACCGTCGAGATAGTTGCCGGTGTAAAACTGAATGCCCGGCTCCGTCGTGTGGATTTCCATGATCCGGCCGCTCGTCGGTTCCTTCACACGGGCGGCCAGCTTCATCTTGCCATTCTCGCCGCGAAGCACGTAGGCGTGATCGTAACCCTGCGGCTTGAACGGTAGCTCTTTGATGCGGTCGCCGATCGGATGCGAAGTGGTGAAGTCCATCACACCACCCTTCACGTCGGGCAGCTTGCCGGTCGGAATCGATTCGTCGTCGACCTCAACGAACTTGTCGGCCGCAATCATCACTTCATGGTTCAAAATGCTGCCAGCCCGTTCGCCGGCGAGATTCCAGTAGTTGTGATTCGTCAGGTTCACATGCGTCGGCTTGTCGGTCTTGGCTTCGTAGTCGATGCGCAGTTCGTTATCGTTAGTGAGCAGATAAGTGACGGTCGTATCGAGGTTGCCAGGGTAACCTTCTTCACCATCCTTGCTGCGGTACTTGAAGCGCACACCGATGCCATCGTCCGTTCGATACGCTTCCCCTTTCCACATCACCGCGTCGAAGCCCTGCTTGCCGCCGTGCAGTTGGTTCTTGCCGTTGTTCGCGGTCAATTCGTAGGTCTTGCCATCGATCTCGAACTTCGCTCCGCCGATGCGGTTGGCGTAGCGCCCGACCGTCGCGCCGAAGTAGGGATGCCGCTCCAGATAGCCGTCGATCTTGTCGAAACCGACGTTGATGTTGGCGAGCTTGCCGTTGCGATCGGGCATGTGCAGTTCGACGACGATCGCGCCGTAGTCAATCATCTTCAGCACGGCCCCCTTCTCGTTGCGGCAGGTGTAAAGCGTGACATCCTGGCCGTCCTTGGTCTTTCCGAACGACGATACTCCGATGCTCATTTTCGTTTTGCCTGCCTGCTGCGAAGAGGTGGATGGTTCGTCGGCGATTGCAATTGGACCGCCGGCCGATAGGCCGAGCAGCAAGCCCGTTGCCAGGGCCAGCAAAACCGAACGCCGATGGGTTACGTAGCGCATGGTGCGGAACTCCGAGAGTGGGAAAGGCGTCGCTTGAAACGCGTGCCTGCCATGCAACGCGAAGCCTGCCAAAATAGGCAGTCGGGAGCGACGTATTATGCGCCTCGCAGCGAGGCGGCGTCCAGCGGACGACGGGCTCAGGCGAAATTCGAGAGTTGGTCGCAACCAGCCGCTGCAAAAGCGGTTACGCTAATCGCTGGACGCCGTTCTATCCAGCGGGGTCAGCGTCGCGCTCCCTGTTTGCGTCGGCCCGTCCGTTCCTTGATTTTCCTGTCGCAAGAAAGCCTCGGCTGCGGAAACTTATCTCATGCAAACGCACTTGTTCGCCTGCATGGCGCTGCCGGGCCTGAGGGACAGCTAGTGCAAGCACCAAGAATCGACTGGTCTGCGGCGCTCGCGCAGCACGATCGCTGGTTGCGCACCGTGATCTACGCGCGCTTGCAAGAGCCGCAGGCTGTCGAAGACGTCATGCAGGAAGTGGCGCTGGCCGCCGTGCGACAGTCGGCCCCGATCAACGACCCCACGAAGGTCGCTCCGTGGCTCTATCGCCTGGCGGTCACCCAAAGCCTGCTGTACCGCCGCAAACTGGCGCGGCGGCGTCGGCTGACCGATCGCTATGCGAACCAGCCTGCGGAGATCCGGGAGCCCGCGCGGTATCCCGACCCGCTGGGTTGGCTGCTTGCGGAGGAGAGGCAAAAGCTTGTCCGCGAGGCACTCGGCCGACTGCCGCCGCGAGATGCGGAACTGTTAATGCTCAAGTACACCGAGAACTGGAGCTATCACGAGATTGCCGCCCACATGGGCATCAGCCACAGCGCGGTCGAAGCCCGACTTCACCGAGCCCGCGCCAAGATGCGCGAACAACTGCTGGCTAAAGAATCGATGGGGCCCACCGAATGAACCAACCGAACCACAATCTGGATGCGCAATTCGACCGTCTGGTCGACGGCGAGCTTTCGCCCACTGAGTATCGCGCCTTCTTAGCTTCCTTAGACGATCAACCCGACGGCTGGCGACGGTGCGCGCTGGCGTTTCTCGAAGCGCAGGCGCTTCGAGGGACATTGTCCTCGATGATTCCCGTGACTCCAACGAAGCCAGCAGTCCCAAACACGGCTCAGGACCGTGCCGCGGCGCCGTCGGAGGCCGCCGTATCGCGCCCTACTGACTCGCAGCGTTGGTCGCAGGCTTTGTATTTAGCGACGGTCGCTGCCAGTCTGGTTCTGGCCTTCTATCTCGGCAGCTGGACAAAGCCCCCGAGCATTTCGCCGAGTGATTACCTGGCGCAGAGTAGCCGCAACGACGCCGACGCTGTCGCAAACACGCCCGTCGACAAAGGCCGGTCGGTTGCTCAGTCGCCCGCAGCTCGTGAGACCTCACCTCGCAACTCGCCGCTCGGCAACGTGACGCTGGCGGTCAATGGCTCGGAGGATCAACAAATCGATGTTCCGGTCTACGGCCAGGAGCAACTCGATGCCTGGCGGACTACGAACAAACCGGTGCTCCCGGACGACGTAATTCAGCAGCTGCAGGCAGCTGGGCATAAGGTCAGCCACCAAGAGAATTGGGTCCGCGTGCAAATGGAGAATGGCCAGGAGGCGCTGGTGCCGGTGGACGATTACCGCATTCAGCCACGGCTCGGCCCGGCCTACTAAGGCGGGGCCCTGCCCGTAGCTGAATTCCGCCAGAATTCAGACGTCCTACAAGTGAGGTCGATGGCCTGAGTTCTGGCGGATTCAGCTACGCGGAGCCATTTTGCATTCAATCAATAGAGCAAGGATGGATTGAGGCGCAAGGACGTGTGGCCGTGCGCTTGGCAAGGAAGTTGTCTCTCGTCAAAGGAACCTTTTATGAACCTGCGTCGTCAACGTTTCTTTTCCGCGATCGCAGCCTTTGGGCTGATGGCCGCGCCTGCACTGGCCTGGTCGGAAGAAGGTCCGGTCCGGTTTCTGATTACCAATCTGGGCGACGAGACCGGCACCGTTGGCGTAGATGAAGTAACTCAAGCGGACGCCGTGGCAGACGAACAGCAGCCGCCGGCTTTGTGGCTGGGGATCCATCTTGGCGAAGTGCCGGAGATTTTGCGAAAGCACCTGCGCCTGGAGCGAGGCGTGCTGGCGCAGGACGTTTCCCCTGACTCGCCCGCGGCGAAGGCCGGAGTGGAGTCGGACGATGTGCTGCTGGAACTCGCCGGCAAGGAAGTTGCCGCGCCCGAAGACGTAGTCGAAGTAATGCGCGGATTGGAGAATGGTGACGAGGTCGAGATCACCGTACTTCGCAAGGGTAAGGAGCTGACGATTAAGGCGCAGCCAGTTCCACGTCCGACCGCGCCGGCGGGAGAGGTCGGAGTGGATCTCGTTCCGCCTGGGACTGCGTCAGGGCGCGCCGCAAGCCAGCAAGAGTTTCTACGACATCAGCACATGGCTCTGAAGGCTCTCGAACGCGCACTCGCTGATCGCGAAGCTCTCGGTTTAGTACTACCGCGCCCAGGCATCGTCGCGGAAGCGGCGCCGGCATTACCCGAGAACGTGACGATTCGCATTGTTCGTAAAGGAAGCGATCCGGCGCAGGTGATTGTCGAGCGGGACGGGAAGAAGTGGGAAGTCACTGAGCATTCGCTCGACAAGCTGCCGGAGGATCTTCGGCTTCACGCGGAGGCCTTGCTCGGTGGTCACACGCCCTTCAAGTTGAATCTCGCCGGGCCTGGCATTAAAGACGTCATCATCAGCCGTCCGTTGACTGCCAAGCTAACCGCTCCCAAGATCGCTGTCGCGACGAAAGACGCCACTCGCGGTGACGACAAGCTGGATGCGGTGCTGAAAGAACTAAAGAGCTTGCGGAAGCAGTTGGACGAGGTTCAGCAAAGTCTGAAGGCCAGGTAATTACCAGAAAAAAAATTCAAGCGTCTCAATGAACAAGCCCACGTCTGACGTGGGCTTGTTGCTTTTCTTGATGTAAGTTGCGCGGGAACGGAGACTGCGCCTACCGCTGGCTCATCCGCTCCAATCGGCTGCTGACCGATTCCACTTCTCCCGGGCTGCTCAACACGCCTTCGGCTGGGTAATTGGGCGGCAGCGGCCGAAGATGCACGATCGGGGCGAGCGATGGGTCGCCTGTTTCGGGTACTTCTTCGATCAGCGGAGCGAGCTGCTCTTCGGTGTACGGCCGGAGCGGCGGGAAGCGATAGGGGCTGTGGTAGTCGGTCATTCGCTGCGCCTTGTACATGCCGGGCCAGTGGTAGGTGTACAGCGGCGGGACGGGATAGTTGTAGCTGCCATTGCAGCCGCAGTTGAAATACCAATCCTGCCCATCGATGCAGTGCCGATGGCCGAACCAACCGCAGCCTCGGCCATGGCAGCCGCCGCGTCCGCATCTTCCGCTGCCGCAGGACCCTTGCTGGCAATCGCCGCAAGTGTCGCAGCCACCATTGCAGCACGACTTGCGTTTCAGCCAGCAACCATGGGCGCGCAAACCGCAGCCGAGCTTGCAGCGAACCTTGCCGCAGGAGTTGTCCTGACACTGGTCAGTGCAAGAGGCGGTGCAAGGGACGGTGCACCCGATGTCAGCGCTGGCCGCGCTGGTTATCAGGCAAAGCATGAGAGCAGTCGACAGCAGTCGAATCATGGCGAGACCCTTTGTGGGGCGACTGGCGGGTGTGAACAAGCAGGTGGGAGTAGCAGGCACGTGAACTACCCGCATCATCGGCACGACCGTCGCCTTGAGTTCGGTCGCTACGACCCGAGCGAATCAGCTTGCCGACCCGGCAGACCTTGCGCACCTAGTACAACCGGGCGGGTGTATCGGAATGACCATGGCGCGGAATCAAAATGACTACAGTCTGGTGGCGTTCGGCTGTCGCCGCGGATCGAGAATCTCTATAAGTTGTTGCTGGCAATACGCTTGAGGCTGAAGCAACAATTCTGGCACGAGCGCTGCTTTTTACCTAAAGCAGACAGTCGCCAAGCTGCGGCTGGTTAAGACAAACCTCGCTAAAGGATTGTGATCATGAAACGCATTCTACTAGTGCTGGCAGCCGCACTGGCTCTGACACTCGGTGGCCGGCTCGCCTCGACCGCTTTCGCGGGGGGCGGCGGACACGGGCATGGGCACCACGGCGGCCACGGGCACCATGGCCATCATGGCCATCACAACCACTACCACGGCGGTTGGGGCCACCACCACCATCACCACGGGCACTACCACTATCGGCCGTACTACAACCCATACCGTTACGGCTACGGCTACAACCCGTATCGGTCGCCCTGGTACGGCGGAAGCGGCATCTACATCCGCTTCTAGACGGTCCCTTGAAGTTGCGGGTGGCACGGGCCAGCACCCGCAACTGTGACAAACCAAAAAGGCTCGAAGCTAGGGCTCGACAAGGGGAGTCGGGCACGAAACTTCGGGCCTTTGAGATTGACGGAGTGCAGCCCGGCTGCTTCCAGCGAGCCGGGCTGCTTCGTCTTGTGAACTGAATTGCTGACATTGGAACAGGGAAGACACGGCAAACAGCAGCTACCGCGCCGGGACGAAAGTCCGCTGGCAATAACGGCGCGCGGCTGTCGGCGGTCCCTGGGGAATGAGCCGCCCCGCTCACCCCCAGGGCCGCCACTTTCTTCTGACTGCACGACCGCCAAGGCGCGGCGACGCTGATCTGCCGCGTCGTCGCGCGGCGGCGTGCATCGGATCCGGCGGTCAAGCTGACGAAGTAATCACTCGCAGTCGGGCAAGAATCGCCGCAACTCACTTCGTCCAACCTTCCCGAAGAGCGACCGCCTTCTAGAATTCTGCGTCGAGTCGCCACGTTGAAGGCGACTTAGTTGCTTTCGTTTGCTCGGTAGGAGAACGGAGATGAAAAGGATTGTTCTGGCTTTGGTCGCTGTGATGACCTTAGGCCTAGGCGGCCTCTTCGCCAAAGAAGCTAGCGCGCAGTGGGGCGGGCGCGGTGGCGTGAGCGTGGGGGTTGGCGGTTGGGGCGGTGGATATCGTGGCGGCTATTACGGTGGCTACCGTGGCGGATGGGGAGGATACGGCTACCGCGCTTATCGGCCGTACTATGGCGGCTATGGCTACGGCTATCGTCCGTACTACGCCGGTTACCGCCCGTATTATGCGGGCTACTACGGTTATCGTCCGTACGTGTACCGTCCGTACAACTACGGCTATTACCCGTACAGCTACTACTATGGTCGGCCGGGCGTTTACATCCGCTTCTAATCGCCGCGACTTAGCTTAGGTTGCAGCATTGACAGCCAGCATCGATGCAGGGCAGGGAACACCTGCCCTTTTTTATGCGCAGCGCGAGGCGGTTCGGCGTCTTGCTGCAAAGAAGAGCGTCAATAGTCGTTCACGACCTCGCCGCCGCTGCGGGTGATGAGCGCCTTCAGCGTGCCAGGGTTGATGTTGCTACTCATGAACCGAACACTGCCGTCCATTAGTCCGGCGATATTCCCGCCGGGATGATTGCCCTGCGGCAAGGTGCCAAGCTGGCCGACGTCGAAATCCTTCGGCTCGGCCCAATGAACCGTTCCGTTCTTGCCTTCCAGGAGCCACAGCGTGTTGCTCGTGCCGTCGGTGATGTCCATGAACTTGATTTGCTTGCCATCCTCGAACACCGTGCCTGGTCCGGTGATAAAAAAGTAATCGGTGCGCGGCGTGGGAGTGCCTGCCTGAACGGAACTGGGGTCTTCGAACGTCGGTATGCGTATCGAGGCGATGTGGGCGTTTTCCGGAGCGTTCCACGGCTTGGTCTTGTCCATGCTGTTATACAACGCCCCTTGCTCCAAGTAGGGCAACAGCAATACGCGGCCACTATAGAGTGGATTGCCATTCTCGTCCTTCACGACCGCCGGCGGCACTTCGCCGTAGGTGTCGATGTAATTGTGCAGCGCGAGCCCGATCTGTTTCATGTTGTTGGTCGACTGACTCCGCCGCGCCGCCTCGCGAGCCGCTTGGACCGCGGGTAGCAGCAAGGCGAGCAGAATGCCTCCGCACATCACCGCGCCCACGATCAACACGATCAGGATCACGCCGATCGACGCTCCGGTGCCCGCGGCGGCTGCACCTCCGGGCGGAGGCGCATACGCCGGCTTACCCGGCGGAATGGTGATCGGCTTGCCACATCCCGAACAGGGCCCCGTCTGGCCGCCGTACTGATCGTCGACATTCATCTGTTTGCCGCAGTGCGGACAGGCAAAGGCGATGGGCATAAGGGCTTTCTGAGGTTGAAGAGGAATGACGACGTTTCCATCCCGGATGTATCACTCGGGACGTGGCCCACCACGGGATTCCATCAATAAGAGACGGCTTCTCCGCCGCCGCGCGTGAGCAACCCCCGCAATGTGGCCGGGTTGATGTTTTTGCTGAGCGTAGTCACGGAACCATCTAAAATCCCCACTAAGTTTCCGTTGGGATGATGACCCGGAGGTAGAACGCCGAGTTGGCTGATGTCCATATCCCTTGGCTCCGCCCAGTGAGCGTTGGCCGCCGAGGACTCGATGAGGTAGACCGTGTTCGAAAGTCCGTCAGTGACATCTGCCAAGGTCATGGGAGTGCCGTCCTGCTTTTCTTCGAAGACGGTTCCCTGTCCGGTCACAAACACGTAATCCGTTCGCGGAGAGTTGCTAGTATTCGTAGAAGCTGGATCCTGGAACACCGGTAGGACCGTCGACACGATCGCGGAATTCTCCGGCGCGTTCCACGCTTTCGTTTTGTCGAACCGCTCGTAGAGCGGCGCCTGCTCGAGGAACGGCAGCAGCAGCACGCGGCCGCTGTAGAGCGGCGCTCCACTGGCATCTTTCACCACGGCTGGCGGCAGGCTGCCATACATATCGTGGTAGTTATGCATCGCCAGCCCGATCATTCGCATGTTGTTCATCGACTGTGCCCGCTGCGCGGCTTGGCGCGCCGAACCGATCGCCGGGAACAAGAGTGCCGCCATAACGCCGCAGCAAACCAGAGCCCCGACAAGAATGACACCCAGCACGATGAGCAGCATCGATCCGCCCCCCTTCGACGGCGCCGCGGCCGGCTTGCCGAAGGCGACCGGGGATCCCGGGATCGAAATCTGCCGCCCGCAGGACGAACATGGGCCCGTTTGACCGGCATATTGATCCGCTACGTTCATGCGGTTGCCGCAGTGAGGACAGGCGAAAGCGATAGGCATAAGGATGTCCGAGGGAGGGCGGAGGTGGATGTCAGAACTCGTTACCGGGACATGATACTTCGGCAAGCAGGGGACGTCTCAACTTGGCGATCTGCATCGCTGCGCAGTTGAGTTTTCGCCGCGGACCAAATGTAATGAATGGGATACAACTTACAATCGCGGCCGAGTACTGATATTCCGACCTAACAGACTAGACGCATATGCTCAACCGATTTGTCTACCGACCAAGGGTTTTGGCTCTCGCCCTGGTCGCGGCGCTGCTAACCGGTGAATCGGCCGACGCCTGGCAGAACGGCAAAGGAAAGCGAACGGAGCGCGAGGAACCCCCGGCCCGCCTGCCCGACGACAAGAGGCTGCTATCGCTCCATCTCGATTTCGTTCGCAAAGCCGAAAAATTGGCAGTCGAATACGAAAATGACAAAGATTGGGGCAAAGCGCGCGACGTTTACCAGGAAATCCTCAAACTGGTTCCCCAATATCCGCCGGCACAAGCGAAGCTGGCCGACATGATCCGCCGGGAATCGGAGGCCAAGCACCTCGTCTTCACGGTGAAGGCGGATGAAGGCTGGCAGGATACGGGCGTCGTCGTTTTGCCCGGCAAGCCGCTCTCGATCCAAGTCAGCGGCAGTTGGACGTTCAATCTGAAGGTCGAAACGAACGCCGAGGGGCTGGCGATCCCTAAGGAACTGCGCGACTTTAATCCCGGCTGCCTGATCGGGATGCTTGTCGATCCACGCGCTCCCGTGAGCAAAGGCAAGGAGAAGGACGACGAGGAAGACGCCGCCAACAAGCCCTTCATGGTGGGCGCCGGCAAACAACTCATGCCCGAACGCGGTGGCCGACTCTTCCTGCGGATGTACGACACTGTCCCCAGCGATAACGAAGGGGCGTTGAAAGTCGACATCCGCGGGACGTTTGCGGAAGTGAAGTGAGTTAATCCACCACTACTTCGAAAAGGCGGAACTATGAATTCCGCCACCCAACCCCCCAAAGCCTCCAGCGGCGGTGGCCGGACTTTGCGGATTGGGCATCGACGCGGAGGCGTCGAAACCGAAGGTTGGCAGTTGAACCGTCGTTCCTTCTCCGGCCGCCCTCGCTGCAGCCCGATTGTTTTGTGCATGGGCCGTGAACAGCAGGACGCGGTCGTTCTCAGCTTCCGTCGTGGCGAGTTCGCCGTCAGTGTCCGTTTTCTTTCGTTGAGCTGCGGCTACGTCGTTCATGAAGTAGCGTGCATCGCCTCGGCTTAGCTGCTTGTGGCTTTTCCGGCCATCATCTGCCTTAAGCGCATCGAGAGCGTAGCTCTTCAGCAGTTTCGGCCAGAGCTTTTTGAACAGCGGCGTCGACTCGAAGACATCCATCGATTCGACCTTCCCATTCACCGCCACAATCACACCGACGATGTTTTCGGTTCCGGCGACTGCATTTTGCAGCGAGCCCTGATATCGATCGAGCCGACTCACCACATCCTTACTTGAGTAATTCTCCGTGAACGCGCCCGACGCAGGCTGCACGCCGACGGCTGCGTTCTGCATGCTCACCTGATTCCAAACCTCACTCTGTCCATCGCCTTTTTGCACCGCCAGCCGAGCGCCCTTATTCAAGCTGCCGATGCTGCCAACAAATTTTCCGGAATTGGCCTCTGCGGTGATTGCGCGAGGATCGGGTAGACCTCGGCCTGCGATGCCTGTCGCTCCCGGGCTAAGAACGATATTTAGATTTTCAGACCGCGCAATTGACTCCGAAAAATCAAACAGCTCTGCGTAAACTGCTTCACTGCGTCCGCCCCAGCGGCCGTGCTCCACGCAAAACACCTCGATCGGTGTCGGTTTGCCGGTCGGAGCAATCACCAGTTCGCGGCCGATCGTGCGATCCTGATCACCGCCGACGATCACCTCGCCCGGCATCAAATAGAGCGGCTTCTCACTGCGATTGACGACCATCAGCCGATTCACATCGTTCCCGCCAAATGGCAACAATCGCTGCTGAACGGCTTGCTCGCCCGCAAATGGATCAGCTACTTGCTCCGCTTGCTGGGCAACGCCCTGCTGTGCAGGTGCATCGCTCTCATTGGCCTGGGAGTCTGGCAACAGTTGTTCGAGCTGCTGCAAGTTGGCCGGCGCCTGGTTCGCGATCGGCTGACGGCCGTTGCCGGCTCCACCTTCCACCGCGCCTACTTCAAGGATCTCAACCTTCCCGCTTCGCAATCCTTCATCGAGCGTGATGAAACGATCGTCAAGCTTCGCGCTCTTGGAGCTAACGGGAAAGATCGTCAGATTGCCTTCGTGGATGGATTCGCCGATCACGAGACCAGCGGCGTCTGCAGCGTCTCTTTCCGCAGTGCCGGCTCCCGCAGCCAGGCACAGCAGCCCCGCCGTGATGAGCAATAGACCTAAGGAGAATCCTGCGCGTGTCATCGCCTTCCTCCCGTCCGTCCGAAGAGCGCCGACCGATCCGCCGGCAACGGAGCTAGAAAAGAAAAAGCCCCTGACAGTAATGTACTGCCAGGGGCTTTGAGGAAGCAATGTTCTGTTACTGACCAGTTACTCGTCCACTGTTTACTGTGAACTATCTACCGAAAACTACTTTTAGTAGTTGTACTGCATCGTGAAGTTCATACCCATCAGCCAGTAGCTCGTGTCGTTGAACTCAAATTCCGGACGAGCAGGGCCGATGAGCGGACCGCCGCCAAACTGGCTGGGGTTCACCTGGCGGTCGATCTGGTCGCCCGACAGGATCACCGACGAGATCCACATGTAGTTGTAGCTCATGCCGAAGCTGAGGTTCGGCCGGGCATAGTAGGTCAGGCCGAGGTTGAATTCCGGAATGAACACTTCTTCGTACCGTGTGCGAGTGCCAATGTTGGTCGGCTGAGCGAACAGGCCACCCACCGTCGCAACACCCGGACCCACGCCGCCAGGAACGATGGTCAGACCGCCGTCGATTTCCGAAGTCTGCCGCATCTGGCCAAAGCTCAGCTTTGCCAGGTAATCCAGCGACCACCGGCCTCGGCTGTAAGATCCGTCGATGCCGACCTGACCACCGTGGAACTCGTTCTCGGTGTCGAAGCGATCGAACAGACTGAATGTGGTACCGTTGAGGACCGGATCAGTCGCGGTATTGAAGCTGTTGATGCTGAAGTAGTTGTCCAGCCGCAGGAAGTGATATCCCAAGAGCAAGTCCACGCGTTTATTGCGGTCCCGTTCGAGCATCGTGCGGAGAAACACCTCGTTCATCAGGAACTCGTTGTCGAACTGCGAGATGACCCGCCCGTTCGTGATCGGACCATCGACGGGGTCGGTGAAGCCGATCAAGAAGGAGTCTTCAATGCCCAGCAGAGCGTTATAGAACGGCCGAGCCAGGACGGTGCTGCCGTCCGACGTTGCATCGAACGACTCCGTGTCGCCGCTCAGAGCGGTGAATCGATTGCCGATGCCCGCGGTCTTGCTCCGGTCGAGCCAAACACCAAGTGTCGCGCGACCGCCGGTGTTCATGTCGTCGCCAAATTGATCGTCGCCGAACAGGACTTCCGTCGAGGGAGCCCCGATCACACCGGCTTCCGCGCGAGGGATCCCCGGAACGTTGTTGGTGGTCACGAGAGGCGGAAACCGCGAACCCTTTTGCCACCAGAGGAGGAAGTCGAGGTCAGCCCAAACCAGACCTGGGCTGCAGCAATGCGAGCAACAGCCGCAGCTGCCGTCGTAGCACATGGTGTCTTCGGCGGCGAGCGGGTTGTTCCAGGGAGTCGCGCCCTCGGGCAGCGGAGGCGGAGGCCCCATGTCCAATTCGCCTTGCGCGGCGACTTGCATACCCGGCATGCCGGGACCGCCAGGACCGCCGAGAGGACCTCCCATGCCTGGTCCGCCCATGCCGGGGCCGAACATTCCTGGGCTCATCATGCCCGGCGGCGGGCCTTGGCCTGAGATTCGGCCGGGATTCGAGTATTCCGGCATTCCGCCCATGCCGGGTGGCGGCATACCTGGGCCACCGCCGTACATACCGGCGGGCATCATCCCCATGCCACCGTCGTAGCCAGGCATCCCGCGAACCGGGCCACCATAGGGCGAAGGACCGGAGGTGCCCGGTGTTCCTTGCCCGTAGGCCGCGGTGCTCAGCGTAGCGAAGACAATCGCTAGCGTCGCCGACCAAACATTGCTGCTCTTCATGGACCCGGCTCACTTCAAGAACGCGTTGCCAACCCCCCGAGAGGTGCGTAACGGCGCGTCGAAACGGCGACACCCACCTCTGGCTGTTGATAGATTGTCGGTCGTGCCTGAGAAGCCGATTGAGCAAAATTTGCCGGTCCTGCGGCTCGCAACGGAAATATCGGCCAGAGGGCGAGGATGAGAGGTAAGAGCAAAGAGCAAAGAGGAAAGAGGCGGACGAGCAATGCGAACGCTTCTGAGAAGCGCGCTAACCCTGAATCTGAAGTGGTTTGCACTCGGCGCGCTGAGCTCACCTGCTCGCGCTTTGCTCTTACCTTTTCGCTCTTACCTCTCTCCTCGCCAAACGCCACCTCAGTGGTGTCTTTTTCGCCACAGCGTGTTTACGGGCCGCCTCACTCGGATTTCCGCGAAGTAGCGTTCGGCTGGCCGGTCCCGCCCCTACGAACCGATTAAACGATACGGACCAATCGCAGGACTTTGTCGCTGCCAAGGCGTATGATCGAAGGGAAGGGTGGTCCGACCTTCGGTCGCCCGGCTCTTGGTTTATGGCAAGCAACCTCCCCTAGTGGCGACGCCCCAGAAGCGGCGGCGGCCCGGCCCTATTCAGTTCGTTCCTATGCAGATCGTCAACGGCATTCCGACCGGCTTGCGAGCCGACCTGCTCGCGTGGATGGGCGGGCGGGTTCAACGGCGTCTGGCCCAATGGGGCAAGATCCTGCCGCAGATCGCCGCCTTCGAACCGCTGCTGAAGGAAGAGTCGGATCGCGATCTACGCAAACGAAGCCTGTCGCTGAAATACCGCGCCCGTAGCGGCGAACCTCTCGGTCGACTGCTGCCCGAAGGTTATGCCCTGGTCCGCGAAGCCTCGCGCCGGGTGAGCAACCAAAGGCATTACGACGTGCAGATGATCGGCGGCATCGCCCTCTTCAATGGGTGCATCGCCGAGATGGAAACGGGCGAGGGCAAAACGCTCACCGCCACGTTGCCTCTCTACATCCATGCGCTCGCCGGCAAAGGAGCCCACCTGGCAACGGTGAACGACTACCTCGCCGAGCGCGATGCAAACTTGATGCGCCCCGTGTATGAGATGCTCGGCTTGAGCGTCGGTATTGTGCTGACACCCGATAAGTCGGACCAGCGGCGCAAGGCCTATGCCTGCGACATCACTTACGGCACGGCGAAGGAATTTGGCTTCGACTTTCTCCGCGACCGCTTGCTGCTGCGGCGGATGGGCATGGCCCAGTCGAGCATCCTGGGTATTGCTACGGCGGCGCAGGACGCATCGGGCGAACAGCCGGTGCAGCGAGGTTCACACTTCTGCCTGGTCGACGAAGCCGACAGCATTCTGATCGACGAAGCGCGCACGCCGCTCATCATCGGCTCCCTGGGGGACAAGACCATCGATCGCATCATGACGATGTATCGCTGGAGCGCCGAAGTCTGTTCGCGATTCGAAGAGGACGTGCACTACGAATACGATCATGATGACAAAAAGGTCGAGCTTACCGCCTCCGGACGGCAGTTAGTTCGATCATTGCCAAAGCCGGAGATCCTCGGCGGCTCCGGGCTGATTGATCTCTATCAATATGTGGAACGGGCCATCAAAGTCGCCCGCGATTACTTCCTCGATCGCCACTATGTCGTGGTAAACGGCGAGATTGTGATCGTCGACGAGAACACCGGCCGATTGGCCGAAGGGCGCAAGTGGCGCGATGGCATTCACCAGGCGATCGAAGCCAAGGAGAAGATCGAGGTCAGCGTGCCGACCGGCCAGGCGGCCCGCATCACGATTCAGGACTTGTTCCTTCGCTACAGCCATCTCGCAGGCATGACGGGCACTGCGTCGAGCGCCGCGCACGAGTTTCGCAAGGTCTACAAGAAGGTCGTGGTGCCGATCCCGACGAACAGGCGAGCCCAGCGGATCGTGCTGCCCGACTCCGTTTACGCTCACGCCGACGACAAGTGGAAGGCGATTGTCGAAGAGACTCGCCAGATGCACCTCAAAGGGCGGCCCGTGCTCATCGGCACACGGTCGATCGACAAGTCGCTCATTCTTTCGCGGCTACTCACGCAGGCCGGAATTGCTCACCAGGTGCTCAACGCGCACGAAGTGGCGACCGAGGCGGAGATCGTCAGCCATGCTGGTGAAGCGGGAAAAGTGACCGTCGCTACGAACATGGCGGGCCGTGGTACCGACATCAAACTGCAGCCGGCGGTAGCAGAGGCGGGCGGCTTGCACGTGATCTGCACCGAACTGCACGACTCGGCGCGTATCGATCGCCAATTGGTAGGTCGCTGTGGCCGTCAGGGCGATCCCGGCAGTGCTCGGCAGTACATGTCGCTCGACGACGATGTAATTCGCAATGGTTTTGGGCCCGAGGCGGCCGAGAAGGCGAAATCGCTCGGCGAGCGCGGCGCAGTGAACCCGCAGACTTATGCGAAGTACCTGCGGCGGGCACAGCAGAAGGTGGAACGACGCCATCTGCGCGATCGCTTCGTGCTGCTGCACCACGAAAAAGAACGGAAGAAAATGCAACTCGAGATGGGTCAGGATCCGTACTTGGATACGCCGGACTAATGGGTGACGGCATACGGTTTGCCTAATCCGCCCGGGCGGTTCGGCCTACCTGCCATTACGGCGTGCGGCCTGTCGGCAAGTCCGCCTTTAGGAATCAAAACTGCTACAACGCCTGTGCAGATACTACCGACCGTAGGATCCAGGATGAAACTCGGAGTGATTGAACCAACCGTGAGGATCTTTCGACTGGTCTTCTGAAACGCAAGTCTTAATCGCGTCAAAGATTGGCGTGAATCGTAAGCGACACTTACATTGAATTATTCCCACCTGACACGAGGGGTGTCGCAGGTGGGGATGTCCAACGACGACTGAAACAGCTCCGCTTATGGCAACGGGACATTCGCAAGTCAGCTCGGAAACGATCGAGAAAACGAAGCAGCAAATTCGCGGCTTGGTTGGCGAGATCGCGCAGCTCTCCAAGAGCGACCTCGCGCCCGAGGAGTTTTACGCAGCGTTTCTGCAGCGCGTGGTGCAAGCACTCGCGGCGGTCGGTGGCGCCGTGTACGTGATGGGAGAGGGAAATCGCCCGCAGCTCACCTATCAGATGAATCTCAGTCCGAACCTACTCGACAAGGATTCGGAAGACGCCTCGAAACACTACCGCCTGCTCGACTACGTCGCTGCCAGCAAGCAAGGGCAGCTTGTTCCGCCGCTATCGGGCGGTGCCGACGAGCGGATGGGCGGCAACCCGACGCGTCAATTGCTAGTCGTATCGCCGATGGGTCACGATGGCAGCGTCGATGGCCTGATCGAGATTTTCCAGCGGCCCGACACGCAACCCGCCACGCAGCGCGGCTATCTGCGGTTCCTGCAGCAGATGTGCGAACTGGCGGGCGAGTGGTTCAAGAACCGCAAGCTGCGCGACCTTGGCGACCGCCATTCGCTGTGGGCCCAGGCCGATCAGTTTTCACGAGCCATCCATGAGAGTCTCGACGTTCGTGAAACGTCGTACCTGATCGTCAATGAAGGCCGCCGCATGCTCGGCTGCGACCGAGTGACGGTCGCCATCAAGCGCGGCGGCAAATGCGTCGTGGAAGCCGTGAGCGGCCAGGACACGCTCGACAATCGCTCGAACGTTGTGACGCTGCTCGGTCAACTCGCCACACGTGTTGTCGCCACCGGCGAACCACTGTGGTACTCGGGCAGCACGGAGGATTATCCACCGCAGATAGAAGAGGCGATCGAAGAGTACGTCGACCAGTCGTATACCAAGTCGCTCGCCGTGTTGCCGCTACGCAAGCCGACGAAGCCGGTCGATGCCCCAGCAAACGCCACCGGTGAGAGCGCCGCGCCCAAGGGCGAAATCATCGGTGCACTCATCATCGAGCAGATCGAGAGCGATATTCCGCGCGAAGTGCTCGATCCGCGTCTCGATTTGGTCTACGAGCATAGCTCGCGGGCCTTGTCGAATGCCATCGACCACAACAGCCTATTCCTGATGCCCCTGTGGCGGACGATCGGCAAGTCGCGCGTGATGGTCGAAGCGCGGAATCTGCCGAAGACCATCACCATCGGCTCGGCCATCCTGCTTGTCCTGCTGGCTCTCGCGGTTATCCCGTGGGACTTCGACATGCGGGCCAAGGGCTCGCTGCAGCCGATCGATAAGAAGGATGTGTTCGTCGTCGAACCGGGGCACATCACCGAAGTGCTCGTCGACAACGGCGACACGGTCAAAGCGGGCGATCCGCTTGTTCGCCTCCGCAGCGATGAACTGCCGCTGAAGATCAGCCAGACCCAAGGCGAGTTCGATGCCCGAATGGAAGAACTGAACGCCATTCGCAATCGGCTTACGAATAACAGCGGTAGCTACACCGAAACCGAGCGCAACCGCGACCAGTCGGATCTTGCCCGTGCCCAAGCGCAGGTGGAGAGCCTTCTCGCCCAGCTCAAGCTGCTCCAGGAACGTCAGGACAACTTGACGGTGACCAGCCCGATCGATGGCCGCGTCATCACCTGGGACGCGAAGCGCACTCTGCAGAACCGGCCTGTGGAAACGGGACAGGTACTGATGTCGGTTGCCGCGGACGATACCGACTACGAACTCGAGCTGTACATGCCCGAGCGTCGAGTGCGGCACCTGGTCGAGTACCGCCAGGGTATCAAGGCGAAAGATCCGAGTGCCGACTTGCAGGTCGACTACATCCTGATGACCGACCCGGGCACTTATCACCAGGGGACGGTCACCGAGATCCACCCCGCCGCCGAATCGCATGAAGAGCACGGCTCGATGGTGCGGATCAAGGTCAGCACCGACGACGAAGTGCAGAACCTGCGGCCCGGAGCCAGCGTGACCGCCGACGTACATTGCGGCAAGGCTCCGCTCGGCTGGGCATTCCTGCACGAGGCGTGGGAATGGCTCGAAGCGAACGTCTTCTTCTAAGCAAACAACCAAGATCAGCACCGCGAGTCTTTGAAAGCAAACTCGCACCGCCGCGGCGCCACTGATGGCGCTGCCAAAAACAATCGCATACACGTGGGGGAAAACATGAAACGTCTCATCGCCAGCCTGGTACTCGCCGCGCTCTCTGCAGCCGGAGTGGCTTGCTCGCAAACTGGTGCGCAGGACAAGTCGGCTTCGTCCGCTAGCGCAGACGGCGGGGCGACCAAGTCACTGAGCCCGCTGTCGACCGACAGCAAGGCGCCGAAGGTCACGCCCACTAGCGGAGCACCTTCGATCCCCGCTCCGGCGCTGAAGGCGAACAACGCCCAGCCGTCGAAGGAAGTGACCACATCCGGCGGTCAGCTCGGCATCAAAGTGCCTCACGGCCTGGTGACGCTGATTGGCGACGTGAAAGTGCCCGCTGCCGAGACTGGCGTGCTGATGGAGATCAAGGTGAAGGAAGGCGATGTCGTCGAGCTTGAGCAGGCCCTCGCCGTGATTGACAACCGCGACACGCTCGCAAAACGCGCCATGGCACAAGGCGAACTTGAGGTGGCCCAAGCTCAGGCGGAGAGCATCGCGGAACTGGAAGCCGCCGAAAAAGCCTGGGAAGTCGCCAAGGCCGAGCTCGAGCAGATCCGTTCGATTCGCAGCCGCAATACCGACGCAGTCAGCTTGCAGGAAGCTCGCCGTGCTCAGTTCCAAGTTGAACGAGCTCGCGCTCAGATTGAAGTCGCCAAAACTGACCGCCTCGTTGCGGGCCTCACCACGGGCGTCAAGCGGGCTCAACTCGATGCGACCGACAACGAGTTGGACCGCCGCGAAATCAAAGCCCCGCTCAAGGGGGAAGTCGTCGAGATCTACAAAAAGCAAGGCGAATGGGTGCAGCCGGGCGAACCCGTGATGCGAATCGTCAGCCTCGACAAGCTGTACGTCGAAGGCTTCGTCAACGCCGACCAGGCCTCGGCTGGAGCACTCGAAGGAAAACGGGCCAACGTCACCGTCCATGTGTTCGATCCCAAGACGCAGAAGATGATCGACCACAACGTGAAGGGCGAAATCAACTATGCCAGCCCCCTGGTCGAAGGCTCAGGCCGCAGCCGGCAGTTCCGCGTGCGAGCTGAAGTCGAAAACACGTTTGCCGACAACCGCTGGATCATCCAGCCGGGCTCGATGGCCGAGATGACCATCGAAATGACGAGCAGTTCGCCGATCCGCGCCACAGGCAGCAGCGAATCGCGCAGCAGCAGCACGCCAGTCTCGACAGGCCGTTCAGAAACGGACAACTCGGAAGAGCGCCCCGCCGCGAACGATTCGGTTCGCAGCCGCACCACGCCGAGCTTCCCTCGACTAACGCCGCCGAGCGGTGACGAAGGCAAAGTCGAGTCACTCAAGCCTGTCACACCTCGCGAAGAGGCGCGTGAGGACGAGACGGAAGTAGAGAAGCCGGAAGCCAAACCGGCGACTCGCCCGTTCTAAGACCTTAGCCGGAGCGTAACTACCCTCCGGAGATTCCTCGCGTGGAGCGTCCAACTGCAATCTCTCCGGAGCGTGGTTACGCTCGGCTACTGAAACTGATTGCTGATCCCTGACAACTGAAAACTGCTCCTCCGCCGCATGGTCACTCTCGCCGAAAGCCTTGTCAGCAGCACATCCCGTCCGCTGCTGCTGCGCATGCGGCCCGACCTGACGGCAAAGCTGCACAAGTACCACGGCCAAAGCTTCTGGGTCGTCAAAGAGCCGGTCGGCCTTAACTACTTTCGCTTCCATGAAGAGGAATACGCCATCCTCTGCATGCTCGATGGTCGAACGAGCCTCGAGGAGATCAAGGACGAGTTCGAACAGCAGTTTCAGCCGCAGAAGATCACGTACCACGACCTGCTGCAATTCGTCGGCATGCTGCACCGCAGCGGCCTGGTGATCAGCGAAGCGGCTGGGCAGGGGCATCAGCTCCGCGTCCGTCGAGACGAGAAGAAGTGGCGCGAGTTCAAAGGCAAGCTGAGCAACATCTTTGCCTTTCGGGCTCGCGGCGTCGATCCCGAGCGGTTCCTCAACTGGCTCTACCAATACACCGGCTGGTTTTTCGCCTGGCCGATGGTGGTGTTCAACTTGATCCTGGGGCTGGCGGCGCTGTCGCTGGTGATGGTCGAGTTCGACGTCTTCTCACAGAAGCTGCCCGCGTTTCACGAGTTCTTCGGACCGCGCAACTGGTTCTACCTCGGCATCACAATGGCCCTGGTTAAGGTGCTGCACGAGTTCGGCCACGGCCTATCGTGCAAACACTTCGGCGGCGAATGTCACGAGCTTGGGTTCATGATGCTCGTGTTCACTCCTGCGCTGTACTGCAATGTGTCCGACAGTTGGATGCTGCCCAACAAGTGGCATCGGGCGGCGATCGGTGCAGCGGGAATGTACGTTGAGCTGTTTCTCGCTTCGATCGCAACATTCGTCTGGTGGTTCAGCGAGCCTGGATTGCTCAATCACATTGCGCTGAGCGTGATGTTCATCTGCTCGGTGAGCACCGTCGTTTTCAATGGCAACCCGCTGTTGCGGTTCGACGGCTACTACATCCTGATGGACATTCTGGAGATTCCCAACCTCCGGCAGAAGTCGAGCGAAGTGCTGAAGCGCTGGCTGCTCGAACTGTGCTTCGGCATTGAACAGCCGGAGAATCCGTTCCTGCCGCAAGGCAACCGCTGGTTGTTCGGCCTCTATACCGTTGCCGCGGTCGCCTATCGCTGGGTCGTGGTGTTTTCGATTCTGTTCTTCCTGAACAAAGTGTTCGAGCCGTACGGCCTGAAGATCATCGGCCAATTGATTGCCCTCTCGGGCTTCGTCGGCCTGGTCGTGCAGCCGCTCGTGATGCTCTTCAAGTTTTTCTACACCCCTGGAAGGATGACCAAAGTGAAAAAGCCGCGCGTGATCGCCACGGTGGCGGTGCTCGCGACCGCGCTGGCCGTGATCCTGTTCCTGCCGCTGCCATACTCGGTGAAGTGCGTTTTCGAGATTCAGCCGCGTGATGCGGAGCAGGTGTTTGCCTCCGTTCCGGGACAACTCGAAGCCACGTTTGTCGAGCCGGGCGATCAAGTCGAGAAGGGCCAAGAGCTCGTCAAGCTTCGCAATCCCGACCTGCAACTGGAATTGCTCGCTCTCGAAGGGCGCGTGGGCGAAGCCGAAGCGGCGCTGCAGAGCCTACGCACGCAGAGCATCACCGATCCGTCTGCTGTCAATCAGATTGAGACGGCGGAAGAGGTGCTCAAGGCGGCAAAACGGCAGTATCAGGATAAGCAAACCGAATTCGAACGGCTCACTGTTCTGGCGCCGATCGCCGGCACCGTCATTCCGGGTCCGCAGCGCAACGACAAGCAAGCCGCCGCTCAAGGTCGCCTGCCGACGTGGAGTGGCTCGCCGTTCGATCCCAAGAACATCGGCGCCACGCTCACGCCGACCGACCTCATCTGCCAGATCGGCAATCCGCAGGATCTGGAAGCGGTGATGATCGTCGAGCAGGCTTACATCGACCTCGTGGACGAAGGGCAACCCGTGCGAGTGCTGCTCGAATCGAAAACCCGCCATGCCTACGACAGCGAAGTGGTCGAAATCGCCAGCTCGGCGGTGAAAGCGGTTCCGGCCAGCCTGAGCACCCAGGCCGGCGGCCGCCTGGAAACCGTCACCGATCCCACCAGCGGAACGATGCGGCCGCTCAACACTTCGTACCAGGTTCGGGCTCCGCTGGCCGACAAGCTCGGCAG
>Ga0164290_1000648_pt1 | contig 97232 bp, 96 predicted proteins | sample Micstemetagenome_FD_108782 | JGI IMG/M metagenome (GOLD analysis project Ga0164290, IMG submission 108782) | Contaminated culture microbial community from soil near Moab, Utah, USA - Microcoleus steenstrupii SON62 (Illumina Assembly) | ecosystem: Environmental > Terrestrial > Soil > Soil crust...
CATGGCAGCGCCGAAACGCTCACCGATCACCATGGTTTCCATCGCGCCGCCGCCCAGACCGCCATGCTCTTCCGGCAGCGACACACCGAGCCAGCCCATCTCGGCGAAATGCTGCCAATTGGCGTCCGTATAGCCCAGGTCAGTCTTCACCAGTTTGCGCCAATGCTCGAAGGAATATTCCTTGCGCAGCCAGCCATCGAGGCTGTCGGCCATGAGCTTCTGTTCGTCGTTGAGCTGAAAATCCATGATGCCTGCTTCCTTTGCTCAGAGCCCCAACACCATCTTGGCCATGATGTTGCGCTGAATTTCATTCGAGCCGCCATAGATCGTAGTGGCGCGGTAATAGAGATAGGATTCCATGCGGCCCTGGCCGTAATCCGGACCCACCGGCGGCTGGTTGGTTCCATCGGGCCGATGCTCATAGGGTGAGGCGTAATAGCCCAGGGCCTCGCAAGCCAATTCGGTGAGTGTCTGCTGAATTTCCGAGCCGCGGATTTTCAGCATGCTGACCTCGGCGCCCAAGGGCTTGCCGGCGGCTTCGGCAGCCAGCACGCGTAGATTGGTATATTCAAGCGCCAGCAACTCGATTTCGACCGAAGCCACCTTGGCGCGGAATTCCGCTTCGTCCAACAGGGCGCCGCCAAAGCCGGCCTCGGCGCGGGCGATTTCCTTCAGGCGACGTAGGCGCTGCTTCGAGGTCGCGACTTCAGCAATACCGGTGCGTTCGTTGCCGAGCAGGAACTTGGCATAGGTCCAGCCCTTGCCCTCCTTGCCGATCAGGTTCTTCTTCGGCACCCGAACATTGTCGAGGAACACCTCGTTGACACCATGGCCTTCATCGATGGAAATGATCGGCCGCACGGTGATGCCCGGCGTCTTCATGTCGATCAGCAGGAAAGAAATGCCCTCCTGCGGCTTAGCGTCAGGATCAGTGCGGACCAGACAGAACATCATGTTGGCGAAATGCGCCTGCGTGGTCCAGATTTTATGACCATTCACGATGTAATGGTCGCCGTCGCTTTCCGCCTTGGTGCGCAAGCTTGCCAGATCGGAGCCCGAGCCGGGCTCGGAATAGCCCTGGCACCACCAATCCTCCATGCTCAGGATGCGCGGCAGGTAATGCGCCTTCTGCTCCGGTGTGCCGAAAGTGTAGATCACCGGGCCCACCATCATCAGGCCAAACGGCACCAGCGGCGGGGCATCGGCGGCGGCGGTTTCCTCATCGAAGATATAGCGCTGCACCGCATTCCAGCCGGCGCCACCATATTCCACCGGCCAGGCTGGCGCGCCCCAGCCGCGCTTATGCAGCGCCAAGTGCCATTGCACATAATCGGCTTTGTCGAGATGTACTGAGCGGCGATTCCTGTCCGCCAACTCGGGCGGCAGATGCTCGCGAATGAAGGCCCGCACTTCGTCGCGAAACGCGCGCTCTTCCGGCGTCAGGTCCAAATTCATGGCGCTTGCTCCCATTTCTTGTCTAGAGGTTAGTGAGCGCCCGGCGGGGTGACAAGACCCGGCCCGAAACGTGACGCTACGGAAGGGCTACCGCCAGAGCCCGGCTTGGCGTAAACAAGCCATAGAAAAGTGAGCAAGAAACGAGCCTTCCGATGACCTTCGATCCCGGCAGCCAAGGCTGGAAGCCGCACCGCAATGCCGATAACCCTGGCTTCACCGGCCTGATCGGCCCGCTCTGGGCCCGCCAGGAAGCGGAAGGGCAATGGGCCTATGCCTTCCAGGCTGGGCCGCAGCATGCCAATGCCCGCGGCGTAGTGCATGGCGGCATGCTGATGAGTTTCGCCGATCATGCCTTAGGGATGATTGTCTGGGCGGCCGTGGAGCGCCGTGCCTGCGCCACCGTGGGCCTGAACAACCAGTTCATCGCCCCGGTGCAACAGGGCGACTGGGTGGAGGGGCGCGGCCGCATCCTGCGCCAGACCCGCTCGCTGGTCTTCATCCAGGGCGCGCTATCGGTGAGCGGCAAGGAAGTGCTGGTCTGCGACGGAATCTGGAAGATTCTCGGCGCCTACTGATCACTAGTAGCGGCGGCGCTGCACCAGCTTCTTATGCGGCAGCAGATCCTCGAACTTGGCCGGGCGCTTCTGCTGGTTGGCCTGCATCTGCTCCAGCAGGTCATTAGTCAGGAACATGCCTGCCTGCCATACCTGCATGTAATTCAGCGCCTCAGGCACTGAATGGTCGCGGGTGTAATTCAGCATTTCCTTGGTGCCATGGATCGCCAGCGGTGACTTGCTAGCGATGGTGCGCGCCATGGTCATCACCTCTTCCAGCATCAGGCCGTGATTAGCATAACTGGCATTCACCAGGCCGCAGGCCAAAGCCTCGGCAGCCATGAACCGCCGGCCGCTATAGGCCAACTCGCGCACCAGGCCCGAGGGCATCAGGTGCGGCAGGCGCTGCAGCGTGCCCACATCGGCGGTCATGCCGATATTGATTTCCTGGATGCAGAACCAAGCATCATCGGTGCAATAGCGCATGTCGCAGGCCGAGGCCAAATCCACGCCGCCACCGATGCAGCCACCCTGAATGGCGGCGATCACCGGCACCCGGCAGCGCTCGATCACCGTGAAACTTTCCTGCATCTCGGCCACCGTACGGCGGAATTGCTCGCCGGTGCGGCCGCGGTCACCCTTCACCATGTCGCCCGCCAAACCGGCGAAGGCGCTCAAATCCAGGCCGCCGGTGAAATGCTTGCCGGTGGAAGAGATCACCACCACCCGCACTTCGGGCCGCTCGTCGATCTCGGTGAACACATCCACCATCTCCTGCCAGAAGGGCAGCACCATGGCATTGGCCTTGTCGGGGCGATTAAACACGATATGCGCCACATGGTCGGAGACGCTGAAATTGAAGGTGTTGTAGCTCATGGTTGTCTCTCCCGGCTGGCGGCCCATCTTGGCGCTGGACTGCCTTGACGTAACGTCATCTCTGGTCAGGCGATCCCGGCGCCTCTACACTCGCTGCTAAATAAGGAGGAAACATGACGATTGTCTATGACCAATTGCTGGGCCTCGACCTGCCAGAGCGCGACGCCAGCTACTCCACCCGCGATTCAATGCTCTATGCCTTGAGCGTGGGCATGGCCACCGACCCGATGGACGAGAATGACCTGCCCTTCGTGGTGGAAAATGGCTCCTATGCCGGCCGCCTCAAGGCTTTGCCGAGCCAGGCCACGGTTTTGTGCTGGGATGATAGCTGGGGTTTCAAATCCGGCATGGACATGATGATGGTGGTGCATGGCGAACAGCGCATCACCATGCATAAGCCGCTGGCGCCAGAGGGCCGCATCCTGGCCAAGACGCGGATCAAGGAAGCCTATGACAAGGGCGCCGGCAAGGGTGCCGTGGTGCTGGTGGAAACCAGCATCCGTGATGCCGGCAGCAAGGATTTGCTCATCACCATGCTCTCCACCGTCTTCGCCCGTGGCGATGGCGGCTTCGGCGCCCCGGCCAATCAACCGGCACCGCCCAAGCCGCATGTGATTCCGGATCGCGCGCCAGACCTCACCATCAGCGCCCGCACGCAGATGAACCAGGCTTTGTTCTACCGCCTCTGCGGTGACCGCAACCCGCTGCATGCCGACCCGACTTTCGCCAAGGGTGCCGGTTTCCCGCGCCCGATCCTGCATGGGCTTTGCACCTATGGCCATGCCATCCGCGCCGTGGTGAAAGGCGCCTGCGATCACGACCCAGCCCGCGTGGCCCATATGGAAGCGCGCTTCACTGCCCCGGTTTTCCCCGGTGAAACCATCGCCACCGATATCTGGCGCGATGGCAAGACCATCTCCTTCCGCGCCCGGCTGGAGGAACGCGGCCTGGTGGCGCTGGATCACGGCAAGGTGGAATTGCGCTAGGAGCCTTCATGGACTTCACCATCCCGGCGGAGATCACCGCCTATCTGGCCGAACTCGACGCCTTCATCGCCGCCGAGATCAAGCCGCTGGAAGCGGCCGACGACAATATCCGCTTCTTCGATCATCGCCGGGAATGGGCGCGTACCGATTTCGAGCGTGGCGGCCTGCCACGCCACGAATGGGAAGACTTGCTGGCCGAGATGCGCCGCCGCGCCGACAAGGCCGGGCATTACCGCTATGGCCTGCCCGCCGAATATGGCGGCAAGGATGGCTCCAACCTGGCCATGGCAATCATCCGCGAACATCTGGCCGCCAAGGGCTTAGGCCTGCATAACGATTTGCAGAATGAAAGCTCCATTGTCGGTAATCTGCCCACCGTGCTGATGTTCCGCGATTTCGGCACGCCGGCGCAGAAGGCCACCTTCATCCCCGGCCTGCTGGATGGCTCGCTCTCCATCGGCTTTGGTCTCACCGAACCCAATCACGGCTCGGACGCCACCTGGATGGAGACCCATGCTGAACGCCACAATGGCGGCTGGCGCATCAATGGCGAAAAGATGTGGAATACCGGGCTGCATGTGGCAACCCATGATTTCGTCTTCGCCCGGGTCTCCGGCAAGGATGGCGAGGCGCGCGGCATTGGCTGCTTCATCGTGCCCACCAATACGCCGGGCTTTAAGGTGGAAGAGTATCTCTGGACCTTCAACATGCCCACCGATCATCCGCGTGTCTCGCTTACAGACGTATGGATTCCAGAGGATGCCGTACTGGGCGAACTGGAAAACGGCCTCGCCCTGGCGCAGCATTTCGTGCATGAAAACCGCATCCGCCAGGCCGCCTCGTCGCTCGGCGCGGCGCAATACTGCATCAATGAAAGCGTGACATACGCTAAGGCGCGCAAGCCGTTCGGCAAGCCGCTGGCGGCCAATCAGGCGATCCAGTTTCCGTTGGTAGAATTGCATACCGAAGCCGCCATGCTGCGCGTGCTGATCCGCCAGACGGCCTGGGAAATGGATCGCATGAGCAAGCCCGACGTGGCAATCCGGCTTTCCGACAAGGTGGCGATGTGTAACTACCGCGCCAACCGCCTGGTCTGCGATGCCGCCGACCGCGCCATGCAGGTGCATGGCGGCATCGGTTATTCAAGGCACAAGCCATTCGAGCATATCTACCGCCATCATCGCCGCTATCGCATCACCGAGGGCGCCGAGGAAATCCAGATCCGCAAAGTGGCCGGCCATCTTTTCGGCCTGATCGGCGGGCATAAGGAATGATTGAAAAGCTGCAGGCGGTTGTTGCCCGGCATATTGGCGTGCCTGGTAGCATCCACGGCCTGCAGCGGCTTTCCGGCGGCGCCGTGAAAGCCACATGGCGTTTCGATGCCGATGTGAATAGCGCCCGCCTGCCCTGTATCCTGCAAACCACCGATGCCACCGACGAGGCAAGCGGCGGCCTGCCGCGCATCGGCCCGGCCGAGGATGCCGCACTGCTGCGGGTGCTGGGCGATGCTGGGTTGGCAACGCCGCGCCTGCTCGCGCAACTGGATGCAGCCGATGGCCTGGGCCAGGGCTATATCACCCAACGCGTGGAGGGCGAGACACTGGCGCCGCGCATCCTGCGCGATGAGGCCTATGCCGAGGCGCGGCAAAAGTTGGCGGCGCAATGCGGGCAATTCCTAGCCAGCCTGCATGGCCTGGCGCCGGAGCGCATGGCTTTCTTGAAAAAATCGGACGCGGCGACGCAGCTTGGGCAATATCGCCGCGTGGTGGATGGCATCGGGCTGCAGCATCCAGGGCTGGAATACGCCTTCGCCTGGGTGGCGAAGCACCTGCCGCCGTACGGCCCGACCAAGCCGGTACACGGTGATTTCCGCCTTGGGAACTTGATCGTCAGTAACGATGGCCTGCGCTGCGTGCTGGATTGGGAATTGGCCTGCCTGGGCGACCCGATGCAGGATTTGGGCTGGCTCTGCCTCAAGACCTGGCGCTTCGGCGGGCCGCTGCCGGTGGCCGGCTGCGGCCGGCGTGAGGATTTATTCAGTGCCTACGAAGCAGCCGGCGGCGGCCGTGTCGATGCGCAGCGGGTACGCTTCTGGGAAGCCTTCGGCGGCCTGAAATGGGCGGTGATGTGCCTGAGCATGGCCGATGGCGCGGCAGGAAAACTGGAACCCATGGCGATCGGCCGCCGCATGGAGGAGCCGCTCTGGGACTTTATGGCCCTGGTTACTTCCGCTTCAGATTGAAGCTGCTGGGGTCGACATAGCTGCCACTCGGCGCCGCCACGGCCAGGCGCTCGGCCCAGCTATGCATGCTCGGTTCCGGGCGGCCGAACAGCCAGCCCTGGCCGTAATCGATGCCGAAATCCAGCAGCAGGCGGGCCTGATCCTCGGTCTCGATCATCTCGGCCACGGTGCCGATTTTCAACTCCTTGCACAGCCAGACCATGCCGCGCAGGATGGCGCGGTCGCGTTCTTTCTCGCGCGATTGCAGTGCCTTCACATAGGCACCGTCGATCTTCACGAAATCAACCTCCAGCGCCTGCAGATAGGGGAAGGAGGCAGCACCCGCGCCAAAATCATCAAGGCAAACCGAGTGGCCATCCTGGCGCAGCTGCCGCACAGCGTTGCCGGCATGCACCAGATCGGTGATCTGGGTTGATTCCGTGATCTCGAAGATAAGCTGCTTGCGCAAATCCTGGTCCGGCGCCAGCAGCTCGCGCAACGCCGCCATGAATACCGTGCTTTCCAGGCTATGGCCGGAAAGGTTTACCGCCACTTCCGGGTGCTGACCGCGCTTGCGCGCTTCCTGCAAGGCAACCACCACGCGCTGTACCACGGCGAGATCGAATTCACCGATCAGATGCACGCCTTCGGCCAGCCGGATGGTCTCAAACGGTGATTGATCATCACCGAAACGCACCAGGGCTTCGTAGTGATGCAATTGGCGATCCGAGAGCGCCACGATGGGCTGGAACACCATCTGGAAATCGCTCTGGCTCATGGTGGAACGTAAGGCCCGCACCCGCGCCACGGTTTCCGAGAGCAGCAGCTTCAGGCTTTCTTCCGTGTTGCGGAAGGACAGGCCGGCCGCGCCCTGGGCGGCGAAACGCTGCACCGCGAAGGCCATGGCGGAAGCGGCATCCTCGTCGCTCATGCCCTTAGTGTGTAAATCCAGCGTAGCGCCCTGCACACCCAGAGTTTCTGCCACTTCGGCCGCTGGATTGGCCTTGGTCACCAGCTGGCGCACCTTGTCGGCCACCGCCGCCTGATCCACCGCTCCGGCATGCAGGATGGAGTATTTCTCGGCATCGATCAGTCCGGCGGTATCGCCGCCGATGGATTTGGACCGCAGGAAGGCGCCAACATCGCCCATCAGGGCGCGCTGCTGTTCGGGTGGCAATTCCTGGGCCAGCTGCTTCAGGCCAACAATCTCAAGCAGCGTGATCTTCACTTCCGTGCCAAGCTCTCGGGCCAGCTTCAGCCGGTCGCCGGCGCGTTCCTCGAAATCCTCCGCCGTGAGCAGGCCGGTCTGGTAGTCGCGCTTGTTCTGCAAAGCCACTTCCGCCACCGGCAGCTTGGCGCCAGACAGCGTGAGGTAGTACCGCCCTTCGCTGCGCGGCAGGCAGCAGCCACCCAGCACGCAGAGCACGCCCGTCCGGTCCTTACTGGGTCCGGCCAGCCGGATGGTGACCGGCTCGATGCGGCCGCCAATACTTAGCGAGGCCAGCAGGTTGAGCAGGAAATGGCGGTCGACATCATCTATCAGGGGGCCGAGCTGGCGCCCGGCCAGATCGCCCGGTTCCCCACCGAGAAGCTGCTTGGCGGCACCAGAGGCATAGACGATACGGCCGTCTTCGGCCACTTCCAGCATGAGGTCGGCGGCCGAAAAGGCGAAGGCGACAAACCGGTCGCGTTCCGCGCGCATATCCTTGGCCGCGCCGCCGCTCATTACGCCATCCTTCGCTTGGCCCGCACCCTTTGCTTGGCGGTGGTGCGAGTGTGCCAGAGTCGGGGCCTTGCATGCAACACGCATAGACCCGGCAGCGCTGTTGAAACCCTGCCTCCGGCAACCTAAAATGCGCTATCTAGCAGGACGGGCCGGCCAATCGGCACCGCCAGGGAGGAAACGAATGACCGCGCCATTCTGGGAGAAATCTTATCCTGAGGGAGTGAAGTGGGCGCTGAATGTGCAGCCCAAGCCGATCTGGGGCCTGCTGGACGAAGCCGTGGCCAAATACGCCCCCCGGCCGTTCCTGGAATTCATGGGCAAGACGCTCAGCTATGCTGCCGTCTCCGACCTGATCGACCGCGCCGCCAAGGGCTTTCAACAGCTCGGCGTTGGCCCCGGCGTGCATGTGGGCCTGTTCCTGCCCAATACACCGCATTATGTGATCTGCTTCTTCGGCATTCTCAAGGCCGGCGGCCGGGTGGTGAATTACAGCCCGCTCGATGCCGAGCGCGAGCTGCGCTACAAGATCGAGGATAGCCAGACCGACATCATCTGCACGCTGGACCTCAACGCGCTCTATCCCAACATCTCCAAGATGCTGGGCTCGACGCGGCTGAAGAAGATCGTGGTGGGCGGGCTGCCCGATGTGCTGCCCTTCCCCAAGAGCTTCCTCTTCCCCCTGCTGAAGGGCAAAGAGATCGCCAATGTGCCCAAGGATGACCGCCATGTGCGGTTCTCCGACCTGATCGCCAATGACGGCCGCTACACGCCGCACCAGGTGAAGAACCCGGCCGACGAGGTGGCGATCCTGCAATATACCGGCGGCACCACCGGCCAGCCCAAGGGCGCCATGCTCACCCACACCAATGTGGTGGCCACGGTGCAGATGTATTTGACCTGGGCCAATGCAGTGCCTGACATGCTGGAAGAGGGCAAGGAGCGCGTGCTGATCGTGCTGCCGATGTTCCATATCTACGGCCTGTCGGCGGTGCTGCTGCGCTTCATCTGCATCGGCGCCGAGCTGGTGCTGCATCCGCGCTTTGAGCTGAAGGCGGTGATCGGGGATCTGCATAAGAAGAAGATCACGGTGTTCCCCGGCGTGCCCACCATGTATGCCGCCATCGTGAACATGCCCAACCTGAAGGATTATGACCTGTCGTCGCTGAAATTCTGCGGCTCGGGCGGCGCACCTTTGCCAGTGGAAGTGCAGGACAAGTTCGAGAGCACCACCGGCTGCAAGATGATCGAAGGCTGGGGCATGACCGAAACCGCACCGGCCGGCACGCAGACCTTGCTGGAAGGCAAGCGGCGGCGCGGCTCCTGCGGCCTGCCCTTGCCGGGCGTGACCATGGAGATCGTGGACGTGGACGACCCGCTGAAAGTATTGGGCGTGGGCGAGCGTGGCGAGATCTGCATCAAGGGCCCCAATGTGATGAAGGGCTATTGGAACAAGCCGGAGGCGACGGAAGAAGCTTTCGCCGGCGGCCGCTTCCATACCGGTGATGTGGGCTACCTGGATGAAGATGGCTTTGTCTTCATTGTCGACCGCAAGAAGGACATGATCCTGTCGGGCGGCTTCAACGTCTATCCGCGCAATATCGAGGAAGCCGTCTACGAGCATCCCTCTGTCGAGGAATGCACCGTGATCGGCATCCCCGACCAGTATCGCGGCCAATCGGCCAAGGCCTTCATCAAGCTGAAGCCCGGCGCCGCGACGCTGACCTTTGATGAATTGAAAAACTTCCTCAAGGACAAGCTGGGCAAGCATGAAATGCCGGCGGCGATGGAAATCCGCGAGGCGCTGCCCAAGACGCTGATCGGCAAGCTCTCGAAGAAAGAGCTGGTTGAGGAAGAGAAGAAGAAATACGAGGCCGCCAATCCGGCGGCCGGCGCCTGACCGGGCGGCTTACCACCATGACCAGCGGCGGCAGGCTTGCGCTTGCCGCCGCTTTGTTTTGCGCGCTGCTGGCTGGCCCAGCCCAGGCGCTGGAAGCACCGGATCAGCGCGACCCACGGCATCACATCGACGGCCCGCCCGATACCAGCCTCTATGATTTCAAGCCCGCACTCTTTCCAGCCGGCCTGCCGCCGATAGCGCCACGCGGGCCGGCCACCGCCAAAGGCATCGTGATCTGGAATCATGGTCGCGATGCCAATGCCACGGCCACCCCCATCGCGCCGCCGGCGGCCTGGGAATTGGCGCGCAGCGGCTGGGATGTCTACAGCCAGCATCGCCTCGGCACCCATGATGTGACGCAGGTGACCCTGCGCATCATCGGCGCCGGCGTGGACCGCGCCAAGGCGCTGGGCTATCGCCGCGTGGTGCTGATGGGACAATCCGCCGGCGGCTTCATGGGCCTGGGCGAAGCAACGCGGCGCAGCGATGTGAGTGCCGTGATTGCCCTGGCGCCTGCCGCCTTCGGCACGCCGGGCAGCCCGATGGATTGGCGGCGCAACGATAGCGGCCTGCGCGAGATCTGGACCAAACTTCAGGGCAAGCGCATCGCGCTCGCCGTGGCCTTCTTCGCCGACGACCCGTTCTTTGAGAAAAGCGAACCGGCCATACGCGGCCCCCATGCCCGGCAGCGACTGAAGGAACTCGGCCTGCCCGCCCTGGTGCTGGATCGCCCGGCGCCTGAGCTGTTCCATGGCCATGCCGCCGGCCTTACCCTGCCCTTCGCGCGCCGCTTCAGCCCCTGCCTGGTGCTGCTGCTGGAACAGGATGCGCCACCGCCCTGCGAAGACGGCGACCGTGGCGCCATCGCCACCTTTGGCCTGGCGCCGCCGCCACCAGTAGCAAGCGCCGCGCCCGGCGATTTGTTTGCCGGCCTGTGGCAAGGCACCAGCGCCAATGGCCGCTACCTGCTGCTGCAACTGGGGCCCCCGGCCGCCGGTCAGCAGCGCGGCGGCAGCTACGGCATCGGCCGCAGCCTGAATAACGAAGCCGCCTCCAACCAGAGCCTCAGCTTCACCGCCGAAGGCAATCGCCTGCGTTGGGCCCAAGGCAGCGTGAGCCTGGATGTGACGCGCGAGGCCGATGGCCGCCTGAAGCTGCGCCGCCAGGCACCCAACGAAACGCCCAGCGAAAGCTGGCTGCAGAAGCTGAACTGACTAACCCCGCCAGTTCATCAGGATCAGGCCGGCGGCCACGGCGGCCGCCGCGAATAACCGGCGCGGCCCGAAGCCTTCGCCGAGCAGCACCGCGCCGATGATGGCGGCGAAGATCACGCTGGTCTCACGCAGAGAAGCCACATGCGCCGCGCCGCCCTTGGTGAAGGCCCACATGGCGATGCCATAGCCGATGGTGGCGATGACGCCGCCGGCCAGGCCGCGCTTCCAGCCGCGCTTCATGGCGGAGAGGAATTCCGTGCCGCGCGTGGCGAAGGCGAACAAAGCCACCCAGGGCCCTTCAACGATATTCAGCCAGGCGATATAGGCCATGGGATCGCCGGCGGCGCGCACGCCGCGGCCATCAAACACCAGATAACCGGCGATGGTGCAGCCGGTGAGCACAGCATATTTCAGCGAATGGCGGCGCTGCTCCGGCGTGCCGCGATAGGGCCCGAAAGCCAGGCTGGCGATGCCGAGCGACACCACGGCGGCGCCGCACATCTCGCGCAAAGAGAGCGGCTCGGCGAAGACCAGGCCCGACAAGAGCGCCACCGCCAGCGGCCCCATGCCGCGCGCGATGGGATAGACCTGGCTCAGGTCGCCATGGCGATAGGCCTTGAGCAGGCAGGTGTAATAGGCGCAATGGATCAGCGCCGAGCAGGCCAGCCAGCCCCAGGCTTCAGCGCCCATGCCGGCGCCGAACGGATCCGTGGTGAAAGGCAGCAGCACCGCGCCCATGCCCACACCGGCCAGCATCACCAGGGCCATGCTGGTCTGGCGGTCGGTATCGGATTTCACCACCGCGTTCCAGCTCGCATGCAACAGCGCGGCGAGCAGCACCAGGGCCGCGACAAGGGGATCAAGGGCCATGTGAGAAAAAGCCTGGGAACGGCGCCCTGGATGGCACCCGGATGGAAGCCCGGGCGGGCGTTAAGGATTGTTGCGAGACGATGACGATCATGCCACGGTAACAAAACTCCGTCATCACGGATCATCGCAGCGAAAGGTCTAGCCATGGGCATCCTCACCAACCTCACCGCCGAGGACGGCCACCGCTTCAGCGCCTATATCGCGGCGCCGCCCAATTGCGGCAATGGGGGCACGCCGAAGGCCGGGCTGGTGGTGGTGCAGGAAATCTTTGGCGTGAACAGCCATATCCGCGCCGTGGCCGATTCTTACGCCGCCGAGGGCTATCATTGCGTGGCGCCGGCGTTGTTTGACCGCACCCAGCGCGATGTGGAACTGGGCTACTCAGCCGATGACGTGGCCGCTGGCCGCGCCCTGCGCGGCAAATTGAGCTGGGCCGAGGTGATGAAAGACATCAACACCGCTATTGCGGCGGCAAGCAGCGCCGGCCGCGTGGGCATGGTGGGCTATTGCTTTGGCGGCAGCGTCACCTGGCTGGCCGCCTGCGCCGCCAATGGCTTGAGCGCCGCCAGCTGCTATTACGGCGGCAACTGGGCCGAGCTTGCCGAGCAGGTGCCGGCCTGCCCGACCATGCTGCATTTCGGCGCCAAGGACGCGCATATCCCGGTGAGCCTGGCCGAAAGCATGAAGGCGCGGCATCCGGCCATCGCCACCCATGTGTATGACGCCGATCACGGCTTCAATTGCGAGCAGCGCGGCAGCTATAACGCCACCGCCGCCACCCTCGCGCGGCGCCGCACGCTCAGCCTGTTCGACGCGGTGCTCTAGGCCTCAGCGGCAGCGGGCTTGGGCGGCGGATTGGGGTTCATTTCAGCGTCATTCGTGTTCGCTGGTGCTTCATTTTGCTTCGCTGATGCTTCGCCAGTGTTCGTTGGCGATTCGCTGGTGTTCGTTTCAGCTTCGCTGGTGCTCGCTGGCGCTTCATTCAGCTTCGCCGGCGCGTCGCTTGCTGGCACTGGCGGGCGGGCCCTGATGGCGCGCAACGCCGCCTTGTTAACAAAAGGCATTGCTTGGTGCATGGCCTCGTCGGCACCATCCAGCGCCTCGAGCCATTGCAGCATGCGGCTTTTCTCCGCCGGCGTGGCATCCAGCGCCTTGATCTCCTGGCGCGCTAATTGCTGATCGCGCAGGCGCAAAGCCAGGGCATGGTGTTCACGCATCACCGCCGCGTGGCGGCGATTCCCCCCGGCCCGTGCTGGCTTGGCCGCCTGGGCCAGGCGGCCGCGCAGGCTTTGCGGCGCGGCGTCCTTTGCCTCGGGCGGTGGCAGGGCGGCCTGGGCCGCCAGCAGGGCCGGGTCCAGATCGGCGCGGCGGCTGGCCAATTCCTCCACCATGCCTTGGCGCAAAGCCTGCAGCCGCAGCCCGGCGATCAGCTGGTTGCGCTCCACTTCCTTCTCCACCATGGCCTGGAAACGCGCGCTCTGCTGCACCTGGCGCCAGAAGCGCGCCTCGTCGCAGCCGATGGCGGCGGCGATCTGCTCGGCCGGATTGCCCAGGGCCAGCAGCTTGGCCGCAGCCGGCCAGTCGAATTTGCGCGGCGGCGCGCGACGGGGTTGGGGCGGCAGGCTTTCGGAAATGGGTGCGGTTTCGGCGGTGGTTTCAGCGGTCAGCATGGCGGCCTCTTGGCAGAAGGGAGGGCCACCAGTATAACAGAAAATCAGAACATTAAAAGAACATATTTATTCCTAGGACTTTATTTCTATAATCTTTGTATATCACATTACTGAACACATGATACATAAGTGGTGTTGTCTAGCATCAAACACATGCTATGCGTTTTGCATATCGTATAATTGAGAAAATGAGATGCAAGGAAACATCACCTCATTAGAAAGTTTCAATTTCGACGATGCCGTTCGGTATCACCGTGGCGATTTCCCGCCAATGACTCTGAACCATGAAAAATTGCTGAAGCCTTTCGGCGAGGCGAGAGCAGCGCTCGCTGGATACAACGCCCTACTGCAACAATCACAGAATAAAGATCTTTTGCTGGGCCCACTCAGCCGTCAAGAAGCGGTTGTTTCATCGCGCATCGAAGGAACAATCGCAACGCTGGATGAAGTGTTGCAATTTGAAGCAGACGGTGACGAAAAGTCTGAGGTCTATCGGCAGGAAGTTTTGGAGGTTTATTCCTATCATCGTGCCATGAGACACGCGCAACGCTTAATCGATGATGGGCTACCAATATGCAGCCGGCTGATTCGTGAAACACACAGCAAATTGCTATTTCTAGGGCGTGGTGCGGATAAACAGCCCGGCAACTTCAAAACTGAAACTAACTACATTGTCGACAGAACCCGAAAAAAAATCTTGTTCATTCCGATTGAGCCGCATGAGCTCGAGGATGGAATAGCTAAACTTGAAAAATACATACATAACGACGAAGTGGAGCCATTACTCCAAACGGCCATATCTCACGTCGAATTCGAAGCCCTTCATCCTTTCAAAGACGGCAATGGCCGTGTTGGTCGGATGTTGATCACACTTAGCCTGTGGTCAAAAGGCCTCATTCGCGAACCACATTTCTATGTAAGCAGTGAAATAGAAGCACGCAGGGAAGAGTACATTGAACGCTTGCGCCTAGTTTCATCAAACAAAGAGTGGACGGAGTGGTGCGTGTTCTTCTTCGAAATTATAGCGGCACAAGCCCAAAACAACATTATAGTCGCCGAAAAAATCATTGCCCTTTATGCCGAAATGAAAGAAACGTTCCGTCAGATTCTGGCATCACAGTGGACCAATAAAACGCTCGATTACATATTCGCCAAGCCCGTATTCAAGAATAGCAGTTTTACGAAAGAGGCAGGAATTCCCGCCCCAACCGCTGCTCGATTTACAAAATTATTGGCTGATAGAGGCCTTCTGAGAACCTGGGAGCCCGCTTCAGGCCGTCGCCCAGCATTGTTCGCTTTCGAGCCGCTACTGGAAATCGTACGGAAGTAATCCCCCTTAAACCCGCGCCGAAAACTCCAGAAACACGCCATGCGCCGCATCGGCCGGGATCAGCACCGTGCCATCGATACTGCGCTCATGGGCGATGCCGCGCGCCTTGAAATAGGTGGCCGCCGCTTCCGGGTTATGCACCCGCAGGCGCATACCGGCCACATAGGGTGTGGGGCGCGCCTCGTCATGATCGAGATCGGGAAACAGCGTGGCCAAGTCGGTCGGCGTGACGAACAGCACATGCTCCTTGCCCACCCGCGCCGCGATCATGCGGTCGGTGCGCACGGCGGCACCGGCGCCAAACAGCGTCTCATAAGCAGCTTCCACCGCCAAAGCATCATCACAGACCACGACGCAGCCCGCGAGATGGCTGGCGCCATTGGGATGCAGCAGCCAAGCCGGCTGGCGCAGCAACTCGGGCGTGAGATGCTGGCAGATGAACATGGAGATCGGCGGCGTGGCCTCGGGCGGCAGATGCACCAGGCTGAAGGCCGGCAGCACGGTGCCTTCGGGCAGTTGCAGCTCACGCTTCAGGCTTTGCACCGCGGAAGGCTTGAGCCCGCTTTGCTCAAGCCCTGAGCGGGTGGCCTCGGCATCGTCGGAAGCCAGCACGATCTTGTGCAGGCCTTCGCCTTTTGTGGCCAAGGTTTCTTCCAGGCCGGCGGTGAAGCCGCCGGGCTCGGCGATGCCGAGCAGTTCGATATAATTGCCATCGAACATGATGCAATAATTGCCCGTGGCCCAGCCGATATGGCGGCCGCGCGGCGTCAGCGTGAAGCCGAGCCGGGTATAGCTGGCCTTCGCCGCCTCCAGATCATGGGCGGCGATGACGGTATGATCGATGCCGATAAGATTATGCGCCATGAAGGGGCTCGCCGGCTCAGTGGCCGTCGAATTCCGACAGCGCCAGCACGCGCACGCCCAGCGCTTCGAGCCGCTTGCGGCCGCCAAGTTCGGGCAGGTCAACGATGAAGGAACAGCCGATCACGTTGCCCTGGTAATGGCGCAGCAGCTTGATCGCGGCTTCCGCCGTGCCGCCGGTGGCGATCAGATCATCCACCAGCAGGATATTCTCGCCCGGCGTGATGGCATCGATATGGATTTCCATGGAATCCGTGCCGTATTCCAACTGGTATTCCTGGGCCAGCGTCTTGTAGGGCAGCTTGCCGCGCTTGCGCACCGGCACGAAGCCGGTGGAAAGCTGGTGCGCGATGGCGCCGCCCAAGATGAAGCCACGCGCCTCGATGCCCACCACCTTGTCGATGCGGGTGCCGGCGAAGGGCTGCACCATCTCGTCGATGGTCTTGCGGAAGCCACGCGCATCCTGCAGCAGCGTGGTGATGTCGCGGAACATGATGCCCGGCTTCGGGTAGTCCTGGATGGTGCGAATCTTGTCTTTGATACCCTGCATGGAAGCGGGTCCTTTGCTACTTAACGGTTGAGGACGCGGCCGGCGACCGCATCCAGTTTCTTCAGCAATTTGGGATCGCGTTTTTCCGGCGCGGTGATCAGCGCATTCTCCAGCGCCGTGTCGCAACCCTGATGACAATGCGCCGGGCGATCCTTGAGGTATTTCACCGCATGGGCCACCAGCGACTGGCCCTTGGAGGCGTTATCCAGCAGCACGCGGATCACGGAAGCCACATCCACATGCTCATGGTCCGGGTGCCAGCAATCGAAATCAGTGACCATGGCGACTGAGGCATAGCAAAGCTCGGCCTCGCGGGCCAGCTTGGCTTCCGGCGCGTTGGTCATGCCGATCACATCGCAGCCCCAGCTCTTGTAGAGCAGGCTCTCGGCCTGGGTGGAGAATTGCGGGCCTTCCATGCACAGATAGGTGCCGCCGCGCTGGGCGGTGATGCCGGCGTCTTTCGCGGCCTGCTCCAGCGCATCGCCTAAGCGATGGCAGACCGGATGGGCGGCCGAGACATGCGCCACCATGCCGGTGGAGAAGAAGCTCTTCTGGCGCATGAAGGTGCGGTCGATGAATTGATCGACAATGACGAAGGTGCCCGGCGGCAGATGCTCCTTGAACGAGCCACAGGCCGAAACCGAAATGACTTCACTGCAGCCAACGCGCTTCAGCGCATCAATATTGGCGCGGTAATTCACTTCCGAGGGCGAATGCACATGGCCGCGGCCATGGCGGGGCAGGAAGACCAGCTCGGCGCCATCCAGCTTGCCGAACAGCAATTCATCCGACGGATCGCCCCAGGGCGTGGAGACCTTGCGCCATTTCTGCTGCGTGAGCCCGGCCATGCCATAGATGCCGCTGCCGCCCAGCACGCCGATCCGCACCGGATCGCCCGGCTTGGCGATATAGGGCTTGGTCCAGGCGCCGCTCTTGGCGGAGATCGCCTTGGCGGGCGCGGCCTTCTTGGCTGGCGCCTGCTTCACGGCTGCCTTTTTGGCCGGCGCCTGCTTGGCCGCCTTCTTCACCGTCTTCTTCTTCGCCTGGGCCATGGTTGGCTCCCTTGCCGGAATCGTCAAAAAGTCGCGCCAGACTTAAGCAAACGGCGCCCGCGCACGCAACAAAAAAGGCCGCCAATCACGGCGGCCTTTTCGCCTCTGCCCGCAGGCGGAGTTATTTTACATCGGCCCAGATGCGCTTCTTGGCCGCGATGAACAGGCCGGTCATCACGATGAGGAACAGCATCACCTTGAAGCCCAGGCGCTTGCGGTCTTCCAGCTTGGGCTCGGCGGTCCACATCAGGAAGGCCGACACATCATGCGCCATCTGCTCCACAGTGGCCTTGGTGTTATCGGCATAGGTCACCTGGTCCGGATTCAGCGGATTCGGCATGGCGATCTGCTGGCCCGGGAAATAGGTGTTGAAATGCAGGCCGTCGCCAAGCTGGAAACCGGCCGGTGGCGCGGCATAGCCGGTGAGCAAAGCCTTGATGTAATCCGGGCCGCCGACGCGCTACTTGCCCACCAGCGAGAGGTCCACCGGATAGGCACCGCCATTGGCGGCGCGCGCCGCTTTATCGTTGGCGAACGGCGAGGGCAGCTTGTCAGACGCCAGACCGGGGCGCTTGAATATCTCACCCTCGTCATTGGGGCCGGCGGTCACTTCATAGGTGGCAGCGAGCGCCTTCACTTCGGCTTCCGAGAAGCCGATATCGCGCAGATTGCGGAAGGCGACATACTTGGCGCCGTGGCAGGAAGCGCAGACTTCCTTATAGACCTGGAAACCGCGCTGCAGCTCGGCGCGATCAAAGGTGCCGAACGGGCCGTTGAAGCTCCAGGCCTGTTTCGGCGGCTTGGGCTCGGCGCCGCCGGCCGCCCAGGCTGATTGCAGCGTGACGGGGGCCGTGAAGCCGAAGGCAATCAGGGCCAGGGCAAGCATGCGCATGGGGCGCGGCATCTTCATGGGGCTATCCTTGCGCATCGGCCCTACTCCCCAGCCGCCGGTTTCAGCACCGGCTCGGAGATCGAGATCGGGAGCTTATGCGGCTTCTCGAACCAGCCGACCAGCGGCATCAGGATCAGGAAGTGGACGAAGTAATACACGGTGCAGAACTGGCCGATATAGAGCGGAATGCCTTCCGGGGCGCTGCCGCCGGAATAGCCCAGGCCAAAGCAGATGATGATGAACACCAGCCAAAGCTGCTTGTAGATCGGGCGGAAGCGCGCCGAGCGCACCTTCGACGTATCCAGCCAGGGCAGCAGGAACAGCACGGCGATGGCGCCGAACATGGCGATCACGCCGGCCAGCTTGGCCGGGACGAACAGGATGTCAGGCACCGACCGCAGGATGGCGTAGAAGGGCAGGAAATACCATTCCGGCACGATATGCGCCGGCGTCACCAGCGGGTCGGCCGGAATGTAATTGTCCGGATGGCCCAGCATGTTCGGCTCGTAGAACACGAAGAACGAGAAGAAGATCAGGAACACGCCCACGCCCACCGCATCCTTCACCGTGTAATATGGGTGGAACGGGATGGTGTCCTGCGGGCCCTTCACATCGATGCCCAGCGGGTTGTTGGAACCGAACTGGTGCAGCGCCAGGATATGCAGGATGACCACGCCCACGATGATGAAGGGCAGCAGGTAATGCAGCGAGAAGAAGCGGTTCAGCGTGGGGTTATCCACGGCATAGCCGCCCCACAGCCAGGTGACGATCGGCTCGCCGACGCCCGGAATGGCCGAGAACAGGTTGGTGATCACGGTGGCGCCCCAGAAGGACATCTGGCCCCAGGGCAGCACATAGCCCATGAACGCCGTGGCCATCATCAGCAGCAGGATGATGACGCCGAGGAACCACAGAATTTCACGCGGGCTCTTGTAAGAGCCGAAATACAGGCCGCGGAAGAGATGGATATAGACCACGATGAAGAACATCGAGGCGCCGTTGGCGTGGATATAGCGCAGCAGCCAGCCGTAATTCACGTCGCGCATGATGTGCTCGACCGAATCGAAGGCCATGGAGGTATGCGGGGTGTAATGCATCACCAGCACGATGCCGGTGAGGATCTGCACCACCAGGCAAAGGCCTGCCAGCGAGCCGAAGTTCCAGAAGTAGTTCAGGTTCTTCGGCGTCGGGTATTTGGTGCCGACCATGTGGTCGATGGTGGAGAAGATCGGCAAGCGATATTCGATCCACTTGACGACGGGATTGGCGAAGAAGCCGGTATCGTTGCTGGCCATGCTGGGTTCCCTCAGCCGATGCGGATGCGGCTGTCAGACAGGAAGGTATATTCCGGGATCGGCAGATTGGCCGGCGCCGGACCTTTGCGGATACGGCCCGACGTATCGTAATGCGAGCCATGGCAGGGGCAGAACCAGCCGCCGAACTCACCCTTCTGGCCCAGCGGCACGCAACCCAGATGGGTGCAGACGCCAATCATGATCAGCCATTCGGGCTTCCGGGCGCGGTCGGCATCCTTGGCCGGATCCGGCAAAGCCGCCGCGTCATCCTTCTTGGCCTGCTCGATCTCGGCCGCCGTGCGGTGGCGCACGAAGACCGGCTTGCCGCGCCATACCGTGGTGACACTCTGGCCCGGCGCGATCTGGCTCAAGTCCAGCTCGGTGCTGGATAGCGCCAGCACGTCAGCCGAAGGGTTCATCTGGTGGATGAACGGCCAAGCCGCCGCGGCGGCGCCGACAGCGGCGAAGGACGAAGCCGCGACAACAATAAAGTCACGACGGGTCGGCTCGGCTTTGCCGGCCGGGGATTGGGGCGCAGTCCCTGCCATAGCTCCCTCGGAGTAAGTCTCGGAAAACGAGCCCGTTATTTCTCATTATCCATGGCCCGTGTCCAGTAGTCCGCCGCCCGCGTGCGACAGGTTGCCGCAGGGGCGGGAAGCGCGGAAAACCGCTTGATTAAGAAAGATTTGGCTGCCATTCCCGAGTCCATGCGTTTGGCCCTCTTTGAACCCGATATTCCACCCAATCTGGGCACCCTGCTGCGCCTGGGCGCCTGTCTGGGTGTTCCGGTGCATGTGATCGAGCCCTGCGGCTTCCCGTTCTCGGTGGCTTCCCTGCGCCGCGCGGCCATGGATTACCTGGAACATGCCGAGATTCACCGCCATGATTCCTGGGCGCATTTCCTGGCCGAGAAACCGCCCGGCCGGCTGCTCTTGATGACCACCAAGGCGGCCCAGCCCTATACTGATTTCGGTTTCGCGCCGTCTGACATCCTGCTGATGGGCCGCGAGAGCAAGGGTGTGCCGCCGGAGGTGCATGACACCGCCGATGCGCGGCTGCTGATTCCGCTCACACCCGGCTTGCGCTCAATCAATGTCGCCACCGCCGCCGCCATGGTGCTCGGCGAAGGCCTGCGGCAGACTGCGGGCTTTCCAAGGCCAGCTTAACTGGGGGCCTGCGTAACATGAGGGCCTGCTTGAAATTGCGGCTGGGGTGAAACCGGGCCACCTGAGGGAGGATATATATAATGAGTGACGCCACGATACTCGAAGAGCGCAAGGCCGCCGCCCGCGCCTGGTTCGAATCCCTGCGTGATCGCATCTGCGCCGAATTTGAAAAGCTGGAAGACGAACTCAGTGGCACGCCGCATGCGCAGCTGGCGCCGGGGCGCTTTGTGCGCAAGCCATGGCAGCGGCCGGGCGGCGGCGGCGGCGTGATCGGCTTGATGCATGGCCGGGTTTTCGAGAAAGTCGGCGTCAACGTCTCAACCGTGCATGGCGAATTCTCCGAAGAATTCCGCAAGCAGATGCCGGGCGCCGCCGATGACGGCCGCTTCTGGGCCAGCGGCATCTCGCTGGTGGCGCATCTGCGCTCGCCCAAGGTGCCGGCTGTGCATATGAACACCCGCTTCATCGTCACCAGCAAGGCCTGGTTCGGCGGCGGCACCGATCTCACGCCCATGCAACCGGTGCCCGAGGATACTGAAAGCTTTCATGCTGCACTGCGTGATGCCTGTGATCGTTTCGACCCGGACTATTACCCGCGCTTCAAGAAATGGTGTGACGAATATTTCTTCCTGGCCCATCGCAATGAGCCGCGCGGCGCAGGCGGCATCTTCTACGACAGCCTTGCTTCGGCGGATTGGAATCAGGATTTCGGCTTCACCAAAGCGGTCGGCGAATCGTTCCTCGCCGTCTACCCGAAAATCGTCCGAAAACGCATGCATGAAGCCTGGAGCGACGCTGATCGGGAAAATCAGTTGGTCCGCCGTGGGCGCTATGTGGAGTTCAATCTGCTCTATGATCGCGGCACGACATTCGGTTTGAAGACCGGCGGCAACGTGGAAGCGATCCTCATGTCGCTGCCGCCTGAAGTGAAATGGCCATAAGTAAAAACGCCAGAATCCATGCGGCTTTTTTATATGCGCGCGGCATCGCGCGAAGTGATTTTTTTTATGCCGCGAGCGATCATGGAGAAGAAAAAGTGACTCTAGTTTCCGTTCTCGTTCAGGTTATTTTCAGGCCCTATGACATAAAAATCACGCTGTCAAAAAAAATCGACGCAAACGCAAGATTTAGTGGTTAACGGGCAATCTCTATGCTACAGAAATGATGTTCGGGAAAACATTCTCGAAACAGCGATGCGGTTCGAGGAACCGCTTAACTCCATGGAGGAGAACATCATGGCTGCTAAGAAGAAGGCCGCGAAGAAGGCCGTTAAGAAGGCCGCGAAGAAGGTTGTGAAGAAGGCCGCGAAGAAGGCTGCGAAGAAGAAGTAATTCTTCGAGTTGATGATTATGGCCTCGAGCTCCACATCGACGACCGGGATTACGGCGCCGACGTGGAGCTCGAGTTCCACCCCGGGATAGCCGGAAGTATAAAAAATCAGCGGTTTTGCCCAGGCGCCTTCGGCGCCTTTTTTGATGCCCGTTTGGCCGCCTTCTAGTCCATTCGTATAGGGATATGTGCCAGGGGACTTAAACCCAAACCGTCACCCCGGGGCTGTCCTTGGGGTGACGAATAATGGTGGGATTAGAGCAGCAGCTTGTCGCACAGATCATCCCATTGTGGATTGGCGGCATGGATCAGGCGCAGCTTCCAGGCGCGCGGCCAGCGTTTGAGTGACCTCTCACGCTGGATTGCTAAGCGGATATCATCGAAGGCCTAAACCAGCACCAGCCGATGCAAGCGATGGCGTTTGCTGAAGCCATCGACTGAACCTTCGCGATGCTCAAAGGCGCGGCGCCGAATATCTGCCGCGACACCAATGTAGAGCGTGCCATTCGGCTTGTTCGTGACGACATAGACCCAGCCACCCGCCATGGCCGGAGGATGGCGTGGGCGATTGCCGGAAGGCAAGTTGGAAAATCTCCAGCTCTTACCGTCACCCCCGGCCCTGTGCCGGGGGTCCATCCCCTGGCGCAACGGCACGAGCGGATGGACCCTAGGGACAAGCCCTAGGGTGACGGTGATGAGATAGGGGAACCAAGCCCGAGGCTGACGCTAGCCGGTGATGGGCGGCGCCCCGCCCTCTCCCGTTGCCGCCGCCGACGCATCCATCTCCTCGAAGCGCACGCGCTCGCGCAATTCGGTGAGGCAGGTTTCGCGGTTGGCGCTGAAGCCGCCTTCGCGCCACCAGGCTTCGAGTTCTTTCAGCAGCAGGCTGATATTCGGCCCCGGCGGCAGGCCATGCTTCAACAGATCGCTGCCGCGCAACGGGAAGACCGGACGGCGCCAAGTCTGCGCGGCGGCCAGGATCGCCGGCAGCGCGGCGCGGCGCGGCGCATCATCCAGCGCCAGCAGGATGGCCTGATCGCGGCAATATTCCGCCCCCTGCGCATAAAACAGATCCGGCTGCCGTTTGGCATCGGCAAGCGCGGCCCAATCAAAAGGCGGCGGCGCGCTGAGCGTCTCAACCCGCAATTGCTGCGCGCGCGACAGCTTCAGGCTGCCGATGGCGGCCGTGGCATCGCCCTGGGCAGAATCTTGCGGCAGCAATGCAACGAGCCGCAGCCAGATATCCTCGCTCAGCGCCATCAGGCGCTCAAAGCGGGCGCGGTCGAAGCGGTGGCCAGGCAGGATCGCCGCCAGCACGCCGCTCTGCTGCATCAGGCTCAGGGCCTCGGCCGCGCGCGGCAGCGCCAGGATCTTGAGCAGTTCATCGCGCACCCGCTCGCCCGAGAGCCGGCCGAGCTTATTGGCGGCGGCACCACAGGCGTCCAGAGCCGCCGCATCGGGCTCCGGCCCGCCGAAACGGGCATGGAAGCGGAAGAAACGCAACACGCGCAGGTAATCCTCCGCCACCCGCGCCGCCGCATCACCAATGAAGCGCACGCGCTGCGCCGCAAGATCGGCCAGGCCGCCCACCGGATCGAATACCGCGCCCGAGGCATCGGCATAGAGCGCGTTGATGGTGAAATCGCGCCGCTCGGCATCAACCCGCCAATCGGTGCCAAAAGCCACCTCGGCATGGCGGCCATCGGTGGCCACATCCCGGCGCAGGGTGGTGATCTCGAATTGCTCGGGCGGCAACAGGGCCGTGACGGTGCCATGGGCGATGCCGGTGGGCAGCGCCTTGATGCCGGCGCGCTTGAGCAGGGCGATCACCGCCTCGGGCAGCATGGCGGAGGCCAGATCGATATCGGCCGGGCGCAGGCCCAGCAGCGCATCGCGCACGCAACCGCCGACAAACAGCATCGGTTGCTGACCGAACACCGCGAACAGCCGGCGGCTGCCCGGCGCGGTCATCCAGGCCGGCGGCTCAATCCGCCGCGCCGCTGGCCCCAGATCGCTCGGGGCCGCCACATTCATCGCTTGATATCGCCGGGCTGGATTTCGCCGCCCTGCCAGCGCGCCGGCACATAGGTGCCGTCGCCATGCTCACCCAGCAGGCCATAGGCGATGAAGCTCAGGATCATCAGCACCAGACCGGTGACGCTGAGCCAGAACCACGGCGTGGCTTCCGGCCCATCCTTGCCCGCGCGCTTCACCTGCCAGAGGTAAATCCCGTAAAGCAGGAAGGGCAGGATCAGCACCAAGCCATGGACAATAACTCTGCTCATTGCATGACCTTCCGGGCACTCATGCCGCGTCCTTCAATGTCTGGTGCAGGTTGCGCAGCATGCCCGCCGTGGCGCCCCAGATATAATAATCGTTATAGGGCATGGCCCACCAATGGCGCTGGATGCCGTTGAACATGCCGGAATGGCGCTGATGGTTGCGCTCATCCATCAGGAAATCCAGCGGCACCTCAAAAACCTCCGCCACTTCGCGCTGCTCGGGCTGCAGGGCAAAGCCCGGCGTGACCTTGGCCACCACGGGCACCACGGCAAAGCCGGTGCCGGTGACGTAGGGATCCAGCGCGCCGAGAATATCCACATGATCGCGGCCTAAGCCGATCTCTTCCTCCGCCTCGCGCAGGGCGGCGGCCACCACATCGGCATCTTCCGGATCAACGCGACCGCCGGGAAAGCTGATCTGCCCGGCATGATTGGAGAGATTAGCGTTGCGCTTGGTGAGGATCACGCGCTCGCCGCCAGCATAGGCCACCAGCGGCACCAGCACAGCGGCCGGCATCAGCGGCCCCCTGCGCATGGGCGGCGCGCCGGGATTGAGCTGGAAATCGCCAAAGCGCGCCGCTTCATAGCCCTGCGGCAGCGCGTTGAGCGCCGGCGCCGGCTGCAACCGCTGGCGCAAACGCTCCACATAATTGGCCGCCGTCATCGGCATGGACATGGTTTCAATCTGCATCGACGCTACCAATCACAAAAAATTCGCCTGCGCTCCAAACACCGAGTTTGGGGACGCCATCCACCTGCTGTTCCTCGGCCAGGGCGACCAATTCGTAATAGACCGCGCGGCTGATCAGGGCCTCGAGTCGGTCGCGCACCAGGATATAGGGCGAGGGTTCGCCGGTGGCGGGATTCTCCGCCACCCGCAGGGGATGGGCCGCATCCAGGGGCACCACATCATCCAGATTGGTGCGGAAGGCAAGCCTCTGACCCGTCTCAGGCGAGTGGCCCCGGCCCTCGCCGCGGCCGGTCACCGCCAGTTCCACAGCCACGAAGGGGGCATCATCCACGCGGATGCCCACGCGCTCCACCGGCGTCACCAGCACATAGGAATCATCGGGCTCGCGGCGCAGAATTCCGGCAAAAAGCTTCACCATCCGGGGCCGGTCGATGGTGGTGCCCATATAATACCAGCGGCCATCGCGGGCGATCCGCATATCGATATGGCCGCAGAATGCCGGGTGCCACAGATGCACCGGCGGCAGCTTGCGCGGGGCTTCCTCGTCGAGGCCGCCGAAGCGCGCGATCAACTCTTTGAGAAAGTTTGGCGATGGTTGGCTGGAACGCATTGGATGGGCTGGGCTTTCGGTTCGGATTCCTTATATAGTATGCCGCATGCAGAATTTCAGCGACACCGCAGAACAGATCCTCCCCGAAATCGATCGCCTTGGCGGACGCCTGGGTGCAGTGCGGGAAGCAGTCGAAAGAGTGATCTTCGGCCAAGGCAGCGTGGTTGAGGAATCCCTCGTCACCCTGCTTGCCGGCGGCCATGGCCTGCTGGTGGGTGTGCCCGGTCTTGCCAAGACCAAGCTGGTGGAGACCCTGGCCCGCGTGCTGGGCCTGGATGCCCGCCGCGTGCAGTTCACGCCCGACCTGATGCCGGCGGATATCGTCGGCTCGGAAGTGCTGGAAGAAAACGAGCAGGGCCGCCGCTCCTTCCGCTTCATCAATGGCCCGGTCTTCTGCCAGCTGTTGATGGCTGATGAAATCAACCGCGCCAGCCCGCGCACGCAATCGGCTTTGCTGCAGGCGATGCAGGAGCGCCAGGTGAGCATCGGCGGCCAGCGCCACGATCTGCCCGCACCCTTCCATGTGCTGGCGACGCAGAATCCGCTGGAGCAGGAAGGCACCTATCCCTTGCCCGAAGCGCAGCTGGATCGCTTCCTGCTGCAGATCGACGTGAACTACCCCGACCGCGAAGCCGAACGGCGCATGCTGTTTGCCACCACTGGCGCCAATGAAGAAGCGGTGCCCACGGTGCTGAACGCCACCGACCTGATCGCCGCGCAGCGCCTGGTGCGGCGCATACCGGTGGGCGAGAGCGTGGTGGATGCGATTTTGAACCTGGTGCGCGCTGGCCGCCCGGATGAAACCAGCATCCCTGAGATCAAGAATCTGGTGGCCTGGGGCCCCGGCCCGCGCGCCAGCCAGGCGCTGATGCTGGCGGTGCGTGCCCGCGCATTGCTGCAAGGCCGCCTGGCGCCTTCGGTGGAAGATGTGCTGGCCCTGGCCGGCCCGGTGCTGCGCCACCGCATGGCGCTCACTTTCGCCGCCCGCGCCGAAGGCGTGAGCGTGGGCGATGTGATCAACCGCCTCACCCAGCCGCTGCGGTGATCATGGCGGCGCCGGCCGTTGCCCAGCAAAATCCCGCCAAGCCGGGCAGCGCCGACAAAGTAACGCGGGCGGAACACTTCGCCGCATTTCTGCCGCCCCTCCTGCTCGCCGCCGAACGCGTGGCCGCCACCGTGGAGCAAGGCGTGCATGGCCGCCGCCGCACCGGCGCCGGCGACGCCTTCTGGCAATTCCGCCGCTACAGCCCGGGCGATTCCATCGGCCGCATCGACTGGCGCCAGACCGCCAAGCGCATGCAGGCCTTTGTGCGCGAGAATGAATGGGAGGCGGCCGAGAGCGTGTGGCTGTGGCGCGACCCCTCGCCTTCCATGGCCTGGGGCTCCGATCTGGCGCGCGAACGCAAGGATGCCCGCGCCGATCTGCTGCTGCTGGCCTGCGCCAGCCTGCTGCTGCGTGGCGGCGAGCGCGTGGCGCTGCTGGGTGCGCCGGAACGCCCGGCCAATGGCCGCCGCGTGCTGCCGCGCATGGCCGAACGTCTGGCGCGCCAGCGCCTGGATGCGCTGAGCGACCGCGCCGAAGCCAGCCTGCCACCCATCGTGAGCCTGCCGCGTTATGCCCAGACCGTGCTGATAGGCGATTTCCTCTATCCGCTGCCGGAGATCGCAGCAAGACTGCGCGGCCTGGCCGATCAGGGTGTGAAGGGCTGTGTGCTGCGCATTGTCGATCCAGCCGAGGAAGACTTCCCCTATAAGGGCCGCACGCGCTTCTTAGGCCTGGAAGGCGAAGGCGAGATGCTGGCGCCGCGCGCCGAATTGCTGGCCGACGATTGGCGCCCGGCTTTCGCCGCGCATCAGGCAGGCGTGGCCGAAATCTGCCGCCGGCTCGGCTGGCATCATATCAAGCACCGCACCGACAAGCCGGCCGAAGCCGTGCTCATGGCGCTCTATCTGGCCCTTGAAGGCGGCGATACCCGCGACGGCAGGCGACGCTGATGCCCAGGTCCTCATCATGCTAAGTCTTGGCGCGCTTGCTTTTGCTACACCCTGGGCACTTGCCGCCCTGGCCTCACTGCCGGTGCTGTGGTGGCTTTTGCGCATCACACCGCCGCGCCCCAAGCTGGTGCAATTCCCGCCTTTGCGCCTGCTGCTGGCGTTGCGGCCCAAGGAAGAGACGCCGGCGCATACACCCTTATGGCTGCTGCTGCTGCGGCTGCTGATCGCCGCGCTGGTGATCCTGGCTTTGGCCGAGCCTTTGCTGAACCCGGATCGCGCCCGCATCACCACGGGACCGCTGGTGCTGGTGGTGGATGATGGCTGGGCCGGCGCGCCGCGCTGGCGCGACAAGCTCGACCGCGCCAATGCCCTGCTCGACCGCGCCGAGCGCGAGGGCCGTGGCGCCATGCTGATCACCACGGCGGCGCCGGCCAATGGCGAGCCGATGGCACCGGGCGCCTTGCTGCCGGCGGGTGAATTGCGACCGCTATTGAATGCCCTGCAACCAAAAGCCTGGCCCAGCGACCGCGCGCAGCTGACGCAGATCCTGAATAACGCCAAGCTGCCCGAGAATGCCGAAGTGGCCTGGCTGAGCGATGGCTTGGCGGAAGATGCCAGCGGCGAGACGACCTATACGCTGGCCGAGAAGCTGCGCTGGCTGGGCGGCGTGAGCGTGCTGACGCCCAAGCGCGATGACACCGCTTTGGTTTTGCTGCCGCCGCAGACCGATGCCCAGGGCGATACCGTGGTGTTGCGCCGCGCCACCAGCGGTGCCGCGCTCAGCTATACCTTGCGCGCCGTGAGCGATCAGGGCCGCGTGCTGGCGCGCCAGCCGATTGCCTTCAATGGCGATGCGCTGGAAGCCAGCACCAAGCTCAACCTGCCCACCGAATTGCGCAACACGCTGGCGCGGCTGGAGATCGAGGAGCAGCCTGGCGTGGGCGCGGTGCAGCTGCTGGATGATCGCTGGCGCCGCCGCCCCGTGGGCCTGATTTCCGGCGCCGGCCTGGAGCAGCGCCAGCCGTTGCTGGCCGATCTGTTCTATCTCGACCGCGCGCTCTCACCTTTCGCTGAATTGCGCCAGGGCAGCGTCGGGCAATTGCTGGAACGCGAGATCGCCGTGGTGGTGCTGGCCGATGTGGGCAACATCGTGGGCGGCGAGGCGCGGCAATTGAGCGAGTGGCTGGAAAAAGGCGGCGTGCTCTTACGCTTCGCCGGGCCACGCATGGCCGAGACCAGCGACAATCTGCTGCCGGTGAAACTGCGCCAGGGTTCGCGGCAGCTCGGCGGTGCGCTGTCCTGGGCGCAGCCGCTCAAGCTCGGCGCGATCCCCGAAGCCAGCCCGCTGCAGGGCCTGACGGTGAGTAGTGAAGTGACCGTGAGCCGCCAGGTGCTGGCCGATCCGGAACCCAACCTGGGCGATAAAACATGGCTGCGCCTGGAAGACGGCACCCCGCTGATCACCGCCGAGCGGCGCGGCAAGGGCTGGCTGATCCTGGTGCATACCACGGCGAATTCTTTGTGGACCGACCTGCCGCTCTCGGGCTTCTTCGTGGATATGCTGCGCAAGGTGGTGGACCTCTCGCATGGCGTGGGTGGTGATGCAGTGGCGGATCAGCCGCTGGCGCCGCTGAGCGTGCTGGATGGCTTTGGCCGCGCCAATGAGCCCGGCCCCACCGTTCAGCCGCTGAAACCGCGCGAGGCCACCAAGCCCGGCCCGCGCCATCCGCCGGGCTATTACGGCCGCTGGGATGCGCGCCAAGCGGTGAATCTGGCCGATGCCGAATTGAAGCCGATCGCCATTCCGCGCTGGCCCAGTGATGTGCGGCTGGTGCCGCTGGATGAAGCCGGCCAAGAGCTGCGCCTGCTGCCCTGGCTGATGGCTTTGGCCTTGCTGCTGTTCCTGGGCGACTGGCTGCTTGGCCTATGGCTGCGTGGCCTGTTGCCCAGCCTGCCGCGCCGCGCCGCAACGGCAGCTTTGCTGCTCGGCCTGATCATCGCGCCCGCCGCCGCTGATGCCCAGGCACGCCGCCCGGCTGGCCCGACGCCGGCTGAGGATTTCGTGCTGCGCGCCTCCATGGATCTGCGGCTGGCCTATGTGATCACCGGCGACGCGAATACCGATACCTTGAGCCGCGCCGGGCTTGCCGGCCTCACCGAAGTGCTGTTCCGCCGCACCTCCATCGAGGCCTCCGACCCTATTGGCGTCAATCTGGAAAGTGACGACATCTCGCTCTTGCCCTTCCTCTACTGGCCGATGACCGCGACGCAGGCGCTGCTGTCGGATCAGGCCTTGCAGCGGCTCGACACGTTTATGAAAACCGGCGGCCTGATCCTGTTCGATACCCGCGACCAGGGCATGCCTTTCGCCGGCACAGCGGCAAGCCCTGGCACCGAGAAGCTGCGCCAATAGCTTGGCCGCCTGGATATTCCGCCGCTGATGCCGGTGCCCGACGATCATGTGCTGACCAAGGCGTTTTACCTGCTGCAGGACTTCCCCGGCCGCTATAGCGGCGGGCCGGTCTGGGTGGAGCGCAATCCCGGCGGCGACAAGGATGGCGTCACCTCATTCGTGATCGGCGGCAATGACTGGGCCGCCGCCTGGGCCGTGGACAGCCAAGGCCGGCCGATGGCGCCGACACAGCCCAACACGCCGCGCCAGCGCGAATTCGCCTACCGCTTCGGCGTCAATCTGCTGATGTATACCCTCACCGGCAATTACAAAGCCGATCAGGTGCATATTCCGGCTTTGCTTGAGCGGCTGGGCAATTGATGGAATTCGCCCCCGCCACCACGCTGACACTCGCGCCTTTGCTGCCTGAAGCCGTGCTGTGGGTGCTGGCGGCAATGGCGGCGCTGCTTACCTTGTTTGGCGGTTTCCGCCGCGCGCGCGGCACGCTGCTGCGCCTGGGCGTGGCATTGCTGCTGCTCACCGTGCTGGCCAACCCGGTGGCACGCAAGGAAGACCGCGCCACCTTGCCCGATATCGCCGTGGTGGTGGTGGATGAAAGCCCGAGCCAGGGCATCGCCGACCGCGCCAAGCAGACCGAGCAGGCCGTGGCGGCGCTGACCGAGAAGCTCGGCGCCCTGCCCAACCTGGATCTGCGCGTGGTGAAGGCGGGGGCCGCCGATGCCGAGACCGCGCGGCGCGATGAAGGCACGCGGCTATTTGGCGCGCTGAACCAGGCGCTCACCGATGTGCCGCGTCATCGGCTCGCTGGCACCTTCTTCATCACCGATGGCCAGGTGCATGACATCCCGGAGCCGGCCGCCGCCGGTGATTACATCCGCGCGCCCTTGCATGTGCTGCTCTCCGGCCAGCCCAATGAACGCGACCGCCGCCTGGTGGTGAGGAATGCGCCGACTTTCGGCATGCTGAACCAGCAATTGACCCTCACCCTGCGCATCGAGGATAGCGCGATCCAGGCCGGCGAGATGGCGGAGCTGAAATTCCGCCAGCAGGATGGCCCGAGCATCACGCAGAATGTGCCGGTTGGCCGTGATGTGACCATTCCCTTCAAGCTTGACCGCGCCGGCCGCAGCCTGATCGAACTGGAAGTGCCGCCGGTGCCGGGCGAGTTGACGCCGCTGAATAACCGCGCGGCCTTGTCGATCAGCGGCATCCGCGACCGCCTGCGCGTGCTGCTGGTGACCGGCGAGGCCCATGCCGGCGAGCGCGTGTGGCGCAACCTCTTGAAAGCCGATCCCAATGTCGATCTGGTGCATTTCACGATTCTCAGGCCACCGGATAAGCAGGATGGCACGCCGATCCGCGAACTCTCGCTCATCGCCTTCCCGATCCGCGAGCTGTTCGAGATCAAGCTCAATGAATTCGACCTGATCATTTTCGACCGCTATCGCCGGCGCGGCATTCTGCCCACGGCGTATTTTGAGAATATCGGGCGCTATGTGGAACGCGGCGGCGCCTTGCTGGAAGTCTCCGGCCCGGCCTATGCCACGCCACTGAGCCTCTACCGCACGCCCCTGGCTGATGTCTTCCCCGGCAGGCCCACGGGCCAGGTGCGCAGCGAGCCTTTCGTGCCGCGCCTGTCTGATCTGGGCCGCCGCCATCCCGTCACCGCCAACCTGAGCGGCGCCGGCGAGCCGGGCGCAGTGCCGAACTGGAGCCGCTGGTTCCGCTCGGTGATCGTGGAGGCCAAGCGCGGCGAGACGCTGATGGAGACGCCGGGCAAGGAACCTTTGCTGCTGCTCGACCGTGTGGAAAAGGGCCGCGTGGCGCAGCTCTATTCCGATCATGTCTGGCTGTGGTCGCGCGGCTTTGAGGGCGGCGGGCCGCAGGCCGAATTGCTGCGCCGGCTGGCGCATTGGCTGATGAAGGAACCCGACCTTGAGGAAGAGGCCCTGCGCGCCGAAGCCCGCGATGGCCGCATTGAGATCGAGCGCCGCAGCCTGAAGCCGCGCGAGGCGCCCGTCACCGTGGTGCGCCCCGATGGCAGCGAACAACAATTGAAGCTGGAAGAGCGCGGCGATGGCTTGGCCACCGGCGCGCTGGGCGCCACCCTGCCTGGCATCTGGCGCATCCGCGATGGCCAGCGCGAAGCCTTGGCCACCGTGGGCGCCGTGAACCCGCGCGAATTCGCCGATGTGCGCTCAACGCCTGACAAGCTGCGCCCGATTGTTACGGCAGCGAATGGCGGGATCAATTGGCTGCGCGATGGCCTGCCCGATATCCGCCTGCTGGATAAGAGCCGCGGCAACGTGATGCGCGAAGCCTCGGGCCGCGGCTGGCTCGGCCTGATCCGCCAGGAGGATTACGTCGTCACCGGCTTAACGCTCACGCCGCTGGCGCCGGCCTTGCTGATGCTGGTGCTTGGCGTGGCCGGCCTGATGCTGATGTGGCGCAGAGAGAGCCGGTAGCGGCTTTTATCGTCGCCCTCGCATATCATTCACGTCACTAAAGAGCGCCACCCTCGGGCTTGACCCGGGGGTGACGCTCTTTTGGGTTACGGTAGCTTTCGGGCTTTCAAAATCCCTGCCGCGCGTAGAAGGCCAGCAGCTCACGCACGCAGTCATCGGGGCGCAGCAGCGGCAATCCATGGCGCGTGCCGGGGAAGACACAAATCTCGGCGCGCGGCTGCAGGGCCTTGATCTCAGCCGCCGTGGAGAGCGGCACGAAGGGGCTGGCATCGGGCTGCAGCACCAGAAGCGGCACTTGCAGCACCTTCAGGCCCGCGCTCAAATCCACCGCGCCCAACATCTCGCCAAGCGCCACGGCCACATCGGGGTCGCTACTGCCTTGCGCGGCCTTGTAGGCGGCAAGGGCTGACTGATCGAGTGTGGAATCCGTGGCATAGTCGTCGCCAAAGCGGCCGCGCATCATGAACTCATTCCATCCCGCCATGCCCTCGCGGGCGAGAATCTCGCGCCAGGACGCCACATTGGTGATGCCGGCGCCGCGATAGCCGGCGTTGCTCATGGTGACGGACGCAACACGATCCGGATGCTGGATCGCCGCCGCCAGCACCACGGTGCCGCCCACGGATTCACCCACCAGATGCGCTCTTGCCATGCCTTGAGCATCCAACAGCCCTATCAGATCGGCCACCAGATCAGCCATCCGCCAGGGCGCGCCTGGGGCGGGCTTTAGCGCTGAACCATAGCCGCGCAGATCGGGGCAATGGCAGGGATGCCAGATGGCCAGCCGCTCCTCCCAGCCCTTCCAGATGGCGCGCGTGGAGCCGATGCCATGCAGCAGCAGGATGGGCAATGGCGCCATCAGCGCGCCCCGCCGCCTTCATCCGTCTTGCCAGGCTTCGCGGCATCAGCGGGCGGCGCCTCCGCCGTCTTGCCCTGCAGCAAGCCGCGCAGCATCGCCTCGATACGGTCCAGATCAGCCAGATGCACATCGGTCTGGGCATAGGGAATGGTGATCTCGTTGCGCAGGCAGGCCTTGTAGATCGCCTTGCGGATTTCGCTCTCCACCATCAAGCGGCGCTCCACATTGGCGATATGGCCACGCAGCGCGAAATTCAGGGCGCTATCACCAAAGCCACGGAAAATCACGGCCGGCGGCGGATAAGCCAGGATTTCCTGGTGGCTCTTGAGGCAGTCGTAGAGCACGGCTTCGGCTTTATCCACATCCGAACCATAGGCGAGGCCGATATCGATATCGATGCGGCCGAACTTGTCGCGATGGGTCCAGTTCATCACGGCGGACGCGATCAATTCCGAATTCGGGATGATGACGGAGGCGCGCGGGAAGGTTTCCAGCTCGGTGGAGCGCACATTGATGCGCCGCACATAGCCTTCCTTGCCACCCACCACCACCCAATCGCCCACTTTCACCGGCCGCTCGATCAACAGGATCAGGCCGGAGACGAAATTGTTGACGATATTCTGCAGGCCGAAACCGATACCGACCGAAAGCGCGCCGGCGATGAGGGCGAGGTTGGAGAGATTGAGCCCGAGCGTCGCCACCGCCAGGATGCCCGCCACCACATAACCGATATAGGCCACGCCGGTGACGATGGAATTGCGCACGCCGGCATCGATCTGGGTCTGGCCTTCCAGCCGCGCGTTGAGCCCGCCGCTGATAAAGCGGGTGAGCGCCACGCCCAGCGCCAGAATGACAATGGCGGCCAGCACATCGAGCAGCGAGAGCGTGACCGAGCCGATGCTGACGCCATAGACCAGCTGCAAGGCATAGGCACCCAGCGTGGCCACACCCATGCCCCAGGCCAGCAGCAACGCCGCCATCAAGGCCAGCAGCAGGCCGAGATCGATGAACAGCCCGGCCAGGAAGCGGCCAGTGGAGCCAAGCCGCTTGGCGGTTTCGCTGCCCGGCTTCTGGCCATCATCGGCATCGATCACCATGGTCGGCGGCGGCGGCAGGGGCCGCAGCGCATCGCGCAGACCAAAGCGCAGCAACAGATAGGTATTGAGGCAGAGCAGCGACAGGAACAGGCCGGCGGCGAGGAAACGCCCAACGGTGAAATAGCCCAGCAGCACGGCGAGGAAGGCCAGCACGCCCACGCCCACCACGGCGTACCAGATCACATCCAGGCGGCGCAGATCGGCGGCCACCGCGCGCCATAGCCGGCGATCCGCCACCGCGAAGCTGAAGCCGATGTAATAGAAGCTGGTTAGCGCGATCACCAGGTCGCGCCCGGCGCTGCCGGCATAGGGGCCAGCCAGCATGGCGGCCAACGGCGCGCCGATCACCGCCATAAGGCTGAAGATTTTGACACGACGGCTCAGTTGCTGCTTTTGCGCCTCGGGCAGCGGCAGCACGGCCCATTCAGGATGCTTGCGCGCCAGCGTGGCGCCGGCAAGGCCAGTGCAGAGCAGGCCGAGCGACAGGCCATAGCCGAAATGCGCCACCAGCACGCCGAAGGGGCCCGATGCCAGCCAGCCATTGGCATTCACCACGGCATAGCCGGCCCAGAGCGCCGCCACCGGCACGGCGGCACGGCGCAGCCATTCGATCAAAGCCGCCACATTGCGCCGCTCCGGCGGTGGCGCGATGACATGGCCATCCACGCCGCGGCGGCGGCGCAGCAGGGCCGCCAGCGGCAGGCCGAAGAGCAGCACGGCGCCGCTGATGAGCACGGTCTGGATCAGCGTGGTGCGGCCGGGCAAGGATTGCGGCGTGAGGCCCAGCATGGCCTCGCCCCAGGCGGCCGGCAGATCAGCCACAGCGTTGCTCCAAAAATCCGGGCTGACCGGCGAGGTGCCGCGATAGGCCAGGCGGCGGGTGAATTGCTGGCGTGATTCAGCGCTGAGCTTTTCCTGCAGGGCGGCCAGCCGCACCAGGCCAAGCTCGGCTTCCTTCAGCGCATCCTGGGCGCGCTGGCTGCGCTGGGTGAGCTGGCGCCGGGTTTCGGCCACGGCGGCGCTTTCGCGCGGCTGGCCAGCGGCCGGCGCCGGGCCCAGCGCATCCAGCAGGGTCTGTGCAGCCGTCGCTTCCTCGCGCTGCACGCCGCGCTGCTTGCTCACGTTTTCGCGCTGGCGCTCAATCTCGGCGCGCAGGCGGTCGAAATCGGCTTCATCCAGGCGCGGGTCGTTCAGTTGGCGCTCGATACGATCCAGATCGCTCACCAAATTGGCTTGGGCGAAGAGTGGCGCCGGCAGCGCAACGAGCAGCAGCAACAGGAAAAGCAGAACGCGCATGATCAGCCTCTAGCCCCAGACCCCACAAAGCGGTGAACACGGGAAGCAAAAAATGACGGTGAAGTGATCGCCGCCGGGATGTAATCTACTCTGATTGCTGCCAAATTTGGGCAAAATCAAGGCCCTGTCGGCGCCCCCGCGCCGTTTCCGCCATTCCTTAGGAAATCATCGCCCGATGCCCCTCCGCCGCCTTCTGCCCTTGCTGCTGCTGGCGCTTGGCTGCTTGGCCTTCTACCTGGCCGATGGCGTGCGGTTTTTCGACTTCACGTTGCTGCGCAATCATCAAGCGCGGCTGGTGAGCTGGGTGGAGCAGGAAGCTTTGCTGGCCTCGCTGGCTTTCGTGGGTTTCTACATGCTGGCGGTTGCCTTCTCGCTGCCGGTGGCCAGTTTCATCACCGTGGTGGGCGGCTTCCTGTTCGGTGCCACCTTGGGCACCCTGTGGTCGCTGCTGGGCGCCACGCTGGGCGCCAGCCTGGTCTTCCTGGCCGCCCGCAGCGCCCTTGCCGACAGCCTGCGCAACCGCGCCGGGCCACAGCTGAAAAAGCTGGAAGCCGCCTTCCGCGCCGATGGCATCGCCTATCTGCTCTTCCTGCGCCTGGTGCCGCTGTTTCCCTTCTGGCTGGTGAATATCGCGCCGGCATTTTTCGGCATGGCCCTGGGCCCTTTCATGCTGGCAACCCTGGTGGGCATTCTGCCGGGCACATTCGTGTTCGCCTATTTCGGCCAAGGCCTGGGCGCCCTGCTGGAAGAGGGCCGCGCGCCATCACTGGAAAGCGCGGCCACGCCTGGGATAATGTTGGCCTTGTGTCTGCTGGCCTTGCTGGCGCTGCTGCCGATCGGGTGGAAGCGCTGGCGCAAGCGCGGCAATACAGGGAGCTAGAGGGCCCGTGGCAGAACGCATCGACTGCGATATCGCTGTGGTGGGCGCCGGCTCTGGTGGCCTCATGGTGGCGGCCGGCGCGGCGATGCTGGGCCGGCGCACCTTGCTGATCGAACGTGGCAAGATGGGCGGCGATTGCCTGAACTATGGCTGCGTGCCCTCCAAGGCTTTGCTGGCCGCCGCCCACCACGCCGTGGCGCATCGCCACGCGGCCGGCTTCGGCGTGCATTACGATGCGCCGCGCATCGATTTCGGTGCCGTGATGTGCCATCTGCGCCAGACCATCGCCGCCATCGCGCCGCATGACTCGGTGGAGCGCTTCCAGGGCTTAGGCGTGGATGTGCGCCATGCCGAGGCGCATTTCAGGGATGCGGATACGCTGAGCATCGATGGTGCCACCATCCAGGCCCGCCGCATCGTGCTGGCCACCGGCTCCGCGCCCGCCATCCCGGCGATCCCCGGCATGGATGGCAGCGGCTACCTGACCAACGAAACCGTGTTCGACCTGAGCGAATTGCCGCGCCAATTGCTGGTGCTGGGCGGCGGCGCGGTGGGGCTGGAACTGGCGCAAGCCTCCCAGCGCCTGGGCAGCCAAGTGGCGGTGATCGAAAAGGATAGCTGCCTGGCCCAGGAGGATGCGGAACTGACCGCGCCCATACTGGCTGCCTTGCGCGCGGATGGCGTGGCGCTGCATGAGCAATGCACGGTGAGCCGCATCAGCCGCGATGGCAATGGCATCACGCTGCATTTAGGTGAAGGCCGCAGCATCAGCGGCACGCATCTGCTGCTGGCCACCGGCCGGCGGGCGAATACCGCCGGGCTGGGGCTGGAGCAGGCCGGCATTACGGTCGGCCCCAAGGGTATTCTCGTGGATCAGGCTTTGCGCACCAGCAACCGGCGCGTCTATGCCATTGGCGATGCTACCGGGCTGCATCCCTTCACCCATACCGCCGGCTATCATGCCGGGCTGGTGCTGCGCCACGCGCTGTTCCGCCTGCCGGTGCGCGCCGATCATGCCAGCCTGCCGCGTGCGCTGTTCACTGACCCGGAATTCGCCGCCGCCGGCTTAAGCGAGGCCGCGGCCCGCACGCAGCATGGCGATGTGCGTGTGCTGACGGCCAAGCTGGCTGAGAATGACCGTGGCCGCGCCGAGCGCCTGCGGCATGGCCTGGTGAAGGCCATCGTGACGCCGAAAGGCAAGCTGCTGGGTATCGGCATCACCGGCCCGCATGCGGCCGAACTGATCCAGCCCTGGCTGCTGGCTTTGCAGCGCGGCCTGAAGATCGGCGCGTTGCAGAGCCTGGTGCCGCCCTATCCCACGCTGGGCGAGAGCGGCAAGCGCGCCGCCGGGGATTTCTTCCGGCCGCAATTGGATAATCCCTGGCTGCGCCGCCTGGCCGATCTGCTGGCGCGGTTCGGATGAACGAGTTGAAGCCCGATCCGGCCCAGGCTGAGGCGCCGCCAGAGCCACAGCCTTTGGCGCCACCGCCACCGCTGACGCCACGGGGCGCCAGCCTGTCGCGCCGCCTGCTGCTGCTCACGGTGCTGTTCGTGATGCTGGCCGAAGTGCTGATCTACCTGCCCTCGGCGGCGCGTTTCCGCATCAGCTATTTCGAGGCGCGGATTGAACTGGCCAACCTGGCCGCGCTGGCCCTGGTGGCGGCGCCCGATGCCATGGTGAGCGAGGAACTGGAAGATGAATTGCTGCAGGGCGTGGGTGCCAAGCTGGTGGCGATGCGGCGGCTGGACAGCCGCTCATTGATCCTTTCCGACCGCCAGGAATTGCCCATGCTGGGCCGCGCTTTCGATCTGGGCGGCTGGATGTGGTGGGAAGCCATTGCCGATGCGGTGATGGTACTGGCTGGCGATGTGCCGCCCTATTTGCGCGTGGTGGGGCCGGCGCCGCGCAACCCGGACACCCAGATCGAGGTGGTGCTGCCCACCGCGCCGCTGGTGACGGCCCTGCGCGAATTCTCCGGCCGCATCTTCTGGCTCTCGCTCGCCATCTCCGGCTTCACCGCCGCCCTGGTCTATCTCAGCCTGCAATGGCTGCTGGTGCGGCCGATGCGGCGGCTGACGCGCAGCATCGTCGGTTTCCGCGCCGCGCCGGAAGACGCGCGCCAGATCATCGAGCCATCGGGCCGGCGCGACGAACTGGGCCTGGCCGAACGCGAATTGCAGATGATGCAGCAGGATCTGCGCCAGGCGCTGACCCAGCGCCAGCGGCTGGCGCAGCTCGGCATCGCGGTGAGCAAGATCAACCATGACCTGCGCAACATGTTGGCTTCGGCGCAGCTGGTCTCTGACCGGCTGGCGGAATCCGACGATCCCACCGTGCGCCAGGCGGCGCCGCGCCTGGTGGACAGCCTGGACCGCGCCATCGCGCTCTGCGCCCAGACCTTGCGCTATGGCAAGGCCGAGGAACAGGCGCCGAAACCGCAAAGCCTCGAATTGTGTGATTTCTGCGAGGATGTGGCGGCGGCCCTGGGCCTCAGCCATCTGCCGGGCCTGGCGTGGAAAAACCGCGTGCCGCCGGGCCTGATGGTGCGGGCCGACCCGGAGCAGCTTTACCGCGTGCTGATGAACCTGATGCGCAACGCCGTGCAGGCCATGCCCCAGGGCGGCGAAATCCGCATCAACGCCGCCATCCAGCAGAAGGACGGGCAAGGCAGCCAGGTGGCGATCGAGATCGCTGATACCGGCAGCGGCCTGAGCGAGGCGGCGCGCGCGCATCTGTTCGAGGCGTTCCGGGGTGGCGCCCGCCAGGGCGGCACCGGCCTAGGGCTCGCCATCGCCCGCGAGCTGGCGCGCGGCCATGGCGGCGAACTGGAACTGGCGCGCACCGGCCCGGTGGGCACCACCTTCCGCATCCTGCTGCCGCATGGGCCGCAGGAATGACGCGGCGGCGTGGTATGGTAAACGCGCGTTAACCACATCACTTAACTTTCGATTCAGCGCCATGGGTATAGGGTAGCTCTGCCAGAAGGCTGCAAGCCGTGGAATCGCCCGCGGGTTGCCGATGGAGAGAAGACCATGACCCGCCCGTTCCTCTTGCTGCTCGCCCTTATGGGCCTCGCCGCCTGCGGCTCGCCGCTGACAGCCGCCACCAATAACGGCATTGTCAGCCTTGGCGTGGATTACACCGTGAAGAAAGTGGAAAAGCGCTACGATGTTGAATGCAGCGTCTTCAACATCCTGGAAGCGGGCGAATACTGCGTGCACAAATACAAAACCACCGACCGCGAGGAAGTGCATTGCTTCAAGACGCTGGGTGGCGTGGATTGCTACACCGAACGTGACCCCTACATGCTCGCCGGCCGCTCGCTGCCCACCGCGCCGCGCCAATTGGCCGATCCGCGCATGCCGATGGAGCCGCCGCCGAACCGCCTGCTGAAGGTGGTGGAGAAATTCGACCGCGATGCGCAGGACGAACGCCGCGAGGCGGAAGCCAAGGCCGCCAGCGCCAAGGCTCAGGCCGAGCGCGAGGACAAGCAGAAGGTGGACCCGGCCCAGCCATCGCCTTCCGCCCTGCCCGCCCAGTAACCGATCCGGCCTCACAAGCTGGTGAGAGCGGGGTTGTTTCTTCGCCGCGCGTGCTAATCTCCTATCCATGAGCAACGCTGCCCCCCAGGGCGGCCGCGCACAGCAATGGGTCTGGCAACTGCCGGCCCCACCTGCTCTGCTCTGGCCGCTGCTATCCGATACCGCCCGCTTCAATGAGGCCGCCGGCACCCCGCGCTACACGGTGAATGAAACCCCGCAGCCCGATGGCTCGGTGCGCCGCCAGGCGGAAGCCAATTACAAAGGCATCCGCGTCAGCTGGAACGAGCAGCCCTATGAATGGGTGGTGGGCAAGCGCTTCCAGCAGAAGCGCATGTTCGATAGCGGGCCACTGCACTTTCTCGCTGTCTGTTTCGAACTGGAGCCTGATGGCGAAGGCAGCCGCATCACCTATCGCCTGGAGGCGGCGCCGCGCGGCTTCCTCGGCCAGCTACTGTTCCTCACCGGCTTCATGCGCAAATCCGGCATCGCGATCGAGGCGATGATACGCCAGGCCGCCGAACATGCCTTGGGCCGCCGGCCGTTGCTGTTCGACTACACGCCGCCACCGCCGCCCGCCGGCGCCGCCGAACGCTTGACGGCGCTGACCGCCGCGCTGGCCAATGGCGGCTATGGCCATGGTCTGGCCGAAAAGCTGGCGCGGGAAATCGAGGTGGCACAGGAAGTGGATCTGGTGCGCATGCGGCCGCGCCGTCTGGCCGAGGCCTGGAACGCGCCGTTGCGCCATGTGCTGGAACTCTGCCTGGATGCCACCAAGCGCGGCATGCTGACCATGAGCTGGAACCTGCTCTGCCCGCGCTGCGGCGGCGCCAAAAGCCAGGTCTCGGCGCTCGACGACCTGCCGCGCCAGGCGCATTGCCCCTCCTGCAACATCGTTTATGACGGCGACTTCGCCAAGAATGTGGAAATCGCCTTCCAGCCCTCGGCCAATCTGCGGCCCTTGGCCATCGGCGAATTCTGCATGGGTGGGCCGCATGTCTCGCGCCATATCCTGGTGCAGCAGATTCTGCAGCCCGGCGAGAGCCGCGAGGTGGCGGCCGAGTTGAGCCCAGGTGAATACCGCCTGCGCGCCCTGGAGCCGGGCAGCGAATGCATCATCACCCATACTGGCGCCGGTTTTCCCGGCATCGCAGCATTGCCAGCCGGAAGCGATGGCTTCACGATTGAAGCCGGCGAGCCGACCCCGCCGGGCAAGCTGCGGTTCCGCAACACCACGCGGCGGGTGCTGACCCTGGTGGTGGAATCGCGCGAATGGCGCCGCGACGCGGTGACGGCCCATGAAGTGACGACGCTGCAGGCCTTCCGCGACCTGCTGCCCACCCAGGTTTTGCGCCCGGGCGAGACCGTGGCGATTGAGCATGTGACCCTGCTCTTCACGGACCTGGAAGGCTCCACGGCGTTGTATGAACGCATCGGCGATGGCGCCGCCTATCGCATGGTGCGGCGGCATTTCTCATACCTGGCCGAGGAAGTGCGTGCATTCGATGGCACCTTGGTGAAGACCATCGGCGATGCCGTGATGGCCGCCTTTGTTGATCCGGCGCAGGCCTTGCGCGCCGCCATCGCCGTGCAGCGCGGCATCGACCGCTTCAATACCAAGTTTCACGCCAAGACGGCGCGCGAGGGCAAGGCGTCGCTGGAAGCGGTGACGCTGAAGATGGGCCTGCATGCCGGCCGCTGCATCGCCGTGAACCTGAATGACCGGCTGGATTATTTCGGCTCCAGCGTGAATCTGGCCGCCCGCCTGCAGGGCAAGAGCCGCGGTGGCGAGATCGTGCTGTCGCAGTCTTTGAGCGAAGACCCGGCCGTGCAGCCGCTGCTTGAGGGCCTGGAGCAAAGCCCGGAAGTGGCCGAGCTGAAAGGCTTCAACCGTCCGGTACCGTTTTTGCGGCTAAGGGTGGGCTAGTCCTCCGCCAGCGCCGACAAGCCCAGCAGAGCGCGGCGGCGCAGCCACAGGCTGGGGCGGTAGCGGTCATCGCCGGTGATGCTTTGCAATTGTGTCAGGATACCAAGCACGGCCGACGGCCCGATATGATCGGCGAGCGCCAGCGGCCCTAACGGATAATTCAGGCCGAGCGTCATCGCCTTGTCGATATCGGCCGGGCCGGCGACGCGAATCTGCGCCATCTCGCAGCCTAAATTCGCCACCATGGCGGCGATGCGCTGGCCGATAAAGCCGGGGCTATCATGAATCGTGCAGACCTTGCGGCCTGTCTTTGCTATCTGCGCCACCAGGCCATCACGCAGGGCATGAACCGCGCCCGGCGCCTGCATCAGCGTGAGGCGCTTATCCAGCCGGCCGGTGAGATCCAGCGCGAAAAGCCGGCGGTGATCAAAGCCGCGCCGCGCGGCATAGCTTGACACATCCTCGCCCAGCAGGGCGCAGAGGATCGGGCTTTGGCCGTCATCGAAATTGGACACCTCGAAGCCCAGCTCGCGCAGCAATTCGGCCAGCGCGTCGTCATCCTCGGCCAAGGCCACCTTCTCGATGGGCGCCGATTCAGAGGCCGCATAGGGCGACGGCACCACGGCCTTGCCGCTTTCGTCATAGGTGTAATAGCCGCGCTTGGTCTTGCGACCGAACTGGCCGCTTTCCGCCATTGCCTGATGCAATGGCGAGGTGGCAAGGCGACGATCAAAGAAATAGCCGGCCAGGATGATCTCGCTCACCGGGTAGTTCACATCGATGCCGGTGAGGTCCATCAGCTCGAACGGCCCCATGCGGAAGCCCCAGCAATCACGCATCACCGCATCCACCTGGGCGGGGCTCGCCACGCCTTCAGAGACAATGCGCAAAGCCTCCTGCGTGAAGCAGCGGCCGCCGAGATTGACCAGGAAGCCCGGGCTGTCCTGCACCACCACGGGCGCGCGGCCCATGCGCTCGCCCACGCGCACCAGGGTGGCGATGGTATCATCAGAGGTGGCCGGGGCGCGGATCACCTCCACCAGCTTCATCAGCGGCACCGGATTGAAGAAATGCAAACCACCGATACGGGCGCGATGCTGGCAGGCGCGGGCGATGGCGGCGATGCGTAATGAGGACGTGTTGGAGGCGAGCAGACAATCTGGCCGCACCACGGCTTCGAGCTGCTTGAACAAAGCCTGCTTCACTTCCAGATTCTCGATCACCGCCTCGATCACCAGATCGGCATCTGCAAACTGCTCCAGGCTTTCCACCACGCGCAATTGCGCCTTGGCTGCCGCGGCCTCGCCGGCCGGCAGCTTGCCCTTGGCCACCAGCAGGTCGAGCTGCGCTTGAATAGCTTCCGCGCCCTTGGCGGCGGCACCGGCGGCGGCATCATAGAGCAGCACCTGCATGCCGCCCTGGATGCCCACCTGGGCGATGCCACGGCCCATGGCGCCAGCGCCCACCACGCCCACGGTTTCGACCCGGCGAGCCGCCATTTCGCTTTTCTGATTCGCGCTGCTCATCCCGCCATCCTCCTTCAATCCTTGAGCTTTTCGGCTTACCGCCATCCTGCCGGGATGGGGCTTGAACCGCAAGCATGGCAGCCCCATCTTAAGCCTAACGGGGCGCCGCTCTTGGGCTCCGTCGAGGCACTCGCTTGCATCAAGGAGTTCCGTGCCATGACTCGTGTATCGCTTTTTTCAAGCCCGCTCTTGCTGGGCTTCGATCATATGGAACGCATGATCGAGCGCGCCGCCAAGTCCGGCGCCGAAGGCTATCCCCCTTACAATATCGAGCAAACCGGCGAAGACGGCCTGCGCATCACGCTGGCGGTGGCCGGTTTCGCCATGAGCGATCTGGCGATCACGCTGGAAGACAACCAACTGGTGGTGCGTGGCCGCCAGATGGATGACAAGGACCGCATCTACCTGCATCGCGGCATCGCGGCACGGCAATTCCAGCGCGCTTTCGTACTAGCCGAGGGCATCCAGGTGACCGGTGCGCAACTGGCCAATGGCCTGCTGCATATCGAATTGCTGCGGCCCAAGCCACAGCCGCAAATGCGCCAGATCGAGATCAAGGCCGGCGACGAATCCGGCGACGGCAAAATCGGCGTTGAGCGTTAAGTCTTAAGGAGTAACGTAGAGTATCGAGTCGAGGTGTTGCGTGTTCTTAGGAAGCGCAAGAAAAAGCAAAGGAGTAATGTCATGGCCATCCCCGCTAATGATCTCAATCCGGAAAAAGCCCTGCCCTTCGTGATGACGCAGGAGGATTTCGCCAATTTCGGCGCGCCGGTGCTCGCCTATGTGCGGCCCGTGGCCACGCCGGAAGGCAAACCCGCCTTCGGCATCTTCTCGGCCAGCGGCCTGCAGCTCGGCATCGCGCCGGAACGCGACCTGGCCTTCGCCGCCGCGCGCCAGCATGAACTGGAGCCGGTCAGCCAGCACTAAGCCCAAAACGACATCACCCCGGGCTTGCAGCCCGGGGTGATGCAATCTCGGCTATGGCCGCAGCTTACGCCGCGTGGCTTGCCGGCGTGTCGGTGAGCAAAGCGTAGATCGCATCGGCGCTATCGGCGCCGCGCAACTTCTCGCACATGCCCTTGTCGCGCAGCAGGCGCGACACGCGCGCCAGCGCCTTCAGGTGATCCGCGCCGGCCGATTCAGGGGCCAGCAGCAGGAACATCAGGTCCACCGGCATCTCGTCGATGGAATCGAAATCGATCGGCCGCTCCACGCGGGCGAACAAGCCATGCAGCTTGGGCAGCCCGGCGATGCGGCCATGGGGAATGGCGATGCCATTGCCCACACCCGTGGTGCCCAGGCGCTCGCGCTCCAGCAAGGTGTCGAATATCTGCCGCTCATGCAGGCCGGTGAGCCGCGCCGCGCGCGACGCCAGTTCCTGCAACGCCTGCTTCTTGCTGTTGGCCTTCAGATTGGCGACGATGCCATCAGGGCTCAATAGCTCGTTTATTTCCATGATTAAGGCGGCCTCCGCGGCTCAGTGCCGAATGGTCAATGCGCGCTCAAGCGGCGGGCGCATCGACGCCCGGCTTGCGGGCATGATGATTGCGGCGCTTGCGCTTGTCGCGCCGCACCTGCTTTTCGAGCTTCTCCAGGGCCTGGTCGAAGCTGGCATAAATTTCTGGATCATTGGCATCAGCCTGCATGTCGATGCCGGTGCCAACATGCACCGCGCAATTGCAGCGGAACATGGTGCCTTCCCGGCTGAACACGACATTCGCCTCGATGGCGTTTTCCATGTATTTCGACACGGCAGCGATGAGCTTGGCCTCGACGTGACTCCGAAGAGCTTCGCCGAGATCCACTTGCTTACCCGAGATGAGGATTTTCATGGTGTCTCGCGATCCGATTACGGTCGGTTACGGCATGATCCACAATTCGCCGACGAGTTACAATGCAATCTTACAATGATTGCCCCGGCTGGTCATGCGGGGGCGGACCATAGAGAAGCACCCCGGCCCTGTCAACCACACCTAAGTAATTGATGTGGCTATTAATCCTTGGAAAACAAGGCTGTGGATAATCACTTCGGCCGGATAGTAAGGTGAATCGGCGACAGGTTTTCCGGGCCGCTCATCGTGACACCGAGGTCGCGCACCAAACCATTGGAAATACCATAGACCCAGCCATGCAGGCTGAGCGGTTGGCCACGGCCCCAGGCATTATGCACAATGGTTGTCTTCGCCAGGTTGAGCACCTGCTCGCGCACATTCATTTCGCAGAGCGCATTCACGCGCTTGTATTCATCGAGAATAGCGTCGAGTTCCGCCGCATTCTTCTCGCGCGTATCACGAATCGGCCGCAGCCAGTGGTCGATCAGGCCGAGCTGCTCCTGCCCCAGCGCGGCGCGCACGCCACCACAACCATAATGACCCGTGACAATGATGTGCTTCACATGCAGGAATTCGATGGCGTATTGGAGTACCGCTAGGCAATTCATATCCGCCGGCTGCACCAGGTTGGCCACATTGCGGTGCACGAATAATTCGCCTGGATCGAGGCCGACGATTTCATTTGCCGGCACCCGGCTATCGGCGCAGCCGATCCAGAGATAGGACGGATTCTGCTGATGCGACAGGCGGTCGAAAAAGCCGGGATCGGCGCTCAGCTTGCCGATGGCCCAGCCACGATTATTGTCAAAAAGCTTGTCGATATCAGACATCCGCAACCGCCACTGTTATCCCACCGGCAGCAGGCCGGCTTTTTTCAGCCGCCGCCGCTCCACCGAGGAGGGAATATTCATCGCTTCGCGGTATTTCGCCACGGTGCGGCGGGCGATGTCCACCCCCTTGCCGGCGAGAATCTCCACGATCTTGTCATCCGACAATACGTCGTCGGCGCTCTCGGCGTCGATCAGGTCCTTGATGCGGTGGCGGATCGCCTCGGCCGAGAAGCTTTCGCCGCCATCGGTGGCGCCAATCGAAGCGGTGAAGAAATACTTCATCTCGAAGATGCCGCGCGGTGTCGCCATGGTCGTGTTCGAGGTGACACGGCTCACCGTGCTCTCATGCATCTCAATGGCCTCGGCCACGGCCTTGAGATTCAGCGGCTTCAGATGATCCACGCCATGGCGCAGGAAGGCATCCTGCTGGCGCACGATCTCGCTGGCCACTTTCAGGATGGTCTGCGCCCGCTGGTCCAGCGACTTCACCAGCCAGTTTGCCGAGTTGAGGCATTCCGAGAGATAGGTCTTGGCCGCCTTCTCATTTTCCTTGGTGTCGCCTTTGTCCTTGCTGCCGCGCGCCACACGCGCGTAATAGCGGGTATTCACCAGCACGCGCGGCAGGGTGTCGTTGTTAAGCTCCACCAGCCAGGCGCCATCGGGGCCACGGCGCACGAACACATCGGGGATCAGGGTCTGCACCGGCTCGCCGCCAAAGACCAGGCCGGGCTTTGGGTTCAGCGCGCGGATTTCCTTGATCATGTCGGTCAGGTCTTCCTGATCGACACCGCAAAGCTTGAGCAGGCCGGGGATATCGCGCTTGGCCAGCAATTCCAGATGATCGAGCAGGCATTGCATGGCCGGATCAAGCCGGTCACGCTCGCGCAATTGCAGGGCCAGACATTCCTTCAGCGTGCGCGCGAACAGCCCGGCGGGATCGATCTGCTGCAGCTTGACCAACACGGCTTCCACGCTGGCTTCCGGCGCGCCCAAGCGCTCGGCGATCTCGGCCAGCGGTTCGGCCAGATAGCCGGCTTCGTCCAGCGAGTCGATCAGCATCTGGCCGATCAGCCGTTCGGCCGGGCTTACCGGAATGAGCCGCCATTGTTCTTCCACATGGCCGCGCAGGGATTGCTGCTCCGACAGCGTCTGCTCCAGCGAGCTTTCGCCATCATCAAAGCGCATGTCGCCGCCACGCCCGGAGATATAGGAATCCTGCGGCCCCATGCCGCCGGCGCCATAATCCTGAGCATCGGCGCCAGTGTCGTTGCCATCGGATTCCACATCCATGGCCTCGCGCGCGGAAGTGACGCTGGCATCGGCTTCCAGATTGAGGCTGGGCGCATCGCCGCCGCCTTCCGCGATCTCGAAGGCGTCGCGGCCATCCTCGCCCGGGCTGCCGGGTTCGCCATCCTGGCGCTCGAGCAACGGATTGCGCTCCAGCTCCTGTTCCACATAGGCGGTGAGTTCAAGATTGGAAAGCTGGAGCAGCTTGATCGCCTGCTGCAACTGCGGCGTCATCACCAGGGCTTGGCCCTGTCGCAGCTCCAGACGCGGGCCGATGGCCATGCGGTTGATTACCAACTGAAGCGTTCGCCGAGATAGACCCGGCGGACGTTCTCGTCGGCAACGATTTCGTTGGGCGAGCCCTCCATCAGCACCTTGCCGTCATGCAGGATGTAGGCCCGGTCGATGATATCCAGCGTCTCGCGCACATTATGGTCGGTGATCAGCACGCCAATGCCGCGATGCTTGAGATGCGACACCAATTCGCGGATTTCGCCCACCGCGATTGGATCGATGCCAGCCAGCGGCTCATCCATCAGCATGAAACTGGGCCGTGTGGCCAATGCGCGCGCGATCTCGCAGCGGCGGCGTTCGCCGCCCGAGAGCGCCAAGGCCGGGGTGCGGCGCAGATGGCTGATGGAGAATTCCGCCAGCAGGTCTTCCAGCATTGCCTCGCGCTTATCGATGGTGGGTTCCACCAGTTCCAGCACGGCGCGGATATTCTGTTCCACCGTGAGGCCACGGAAGATCGAGGCTTCCTGCGGCAGATAGCCCATGCCGAGCCGGGCGCGGCGATACATCGGCAGGCCGGTGATATCGGCGCCATCCAGCGTGATGGCGCCCTGATCGGCGGCAATCAGGCCGGTGATGATATAGAAGCAGGTGGTCTTGCCCGCGCCATTGGGGCCAAGCAGGCCCACCGCCTCGCCGCGCTGCACGCTGAGCGACACATCGCGCAGCACCGGGCGCTTCTTGAAGCTCTTGCCCAGGCGATGCGCGGTGAGGCCAGGATGCGGATTTTGCGCAACCAATCGCGGGCCGCCAGCGGCATCCATATCGTCGATTGTCTGCGTCATATCACTAGCCACCCTGGCGGAACACGCCGATCACACGCTGGCCCGGCAGCGGATCGCAGACCGAGCGGCCAACATCCTGCTGCATGGTCACCTTGGCGCAGCGCAGCACGCTTTCCTTCTGCGTCAATACCACATTGCCCTGCAGCACGATCAATTTCTTATCCACATTATAGTCGGCATAGTCGCCCTGGGCCTTCTCCTCGTTGGACGAGAGGAACACCTTGCCCTTGGCCTCGATGCGGCTGATCGTGCCCATATCGGGGCCAGCAGCACCGGCAGCTGGCGCCGGCGCAGGGGCCGGGCGTTGCCCCGGCTGCGGGCGGCCGGGTGCCGCGCCAGGCTGGCTGGCATTGCGCTCGCGGTAATAGACATACAATTCATCAGCGCGCAGCCGCATCTCGCCCTGGGCCACATCCACATTGCCACGGAAGATGGCGAGCTGCTTGTCCTGCAGCACTTCCAGGTTATCGGCGGCGATCTCGATCGGCTTGTTGCTGTTATCGGCGCCACGCCGGGGGCCCAGATTCATCTGCGCCGCGGCGCTGCCGATGCAGGCCAGCACCAAGCCAAGCGCGAGAAGAGAGGAAGAGAAACCCTTATACATCGCCATCACCCTGCCGCGCCGCGTGGATAAAGCGTGGTCTTCACGCCGTTGATGAACACGATTGCCTTGCCCTTATCGTAAACCCGCATGCCATTGGCGCGGATACTGCCGAGCGAGGCATGGCCCCAAACCTTGTCGTCACTGGCCATCACGCCGGTGGCCAGATCAATCTCGGCCGTGATGCCATGGAATTCGTAGCCACGGTCGCTGAACACGTTGATATCGCCATGCAGGGTGAGCAGCCGCGAATTATTGTTGTAGACGCCGGTATTGGCGGTGAGCGACAGCCAGCCGCCATTGTTCAGCGTGATATCGGCGGCCACCTTGTCCAATGTCACCTGCTTTGAATCATTCGGATCCTGGATGGCGCGGTCGGCGGTCACCATATAGGGCTGGTTGCTGCTGTCGCTGCCACGGAAGCGCGGGTTGTTCATCACCAGTGCCATTTCCTGGCTGCCGATGCTGGAATAGGAAAGCCTGAAACCGGTATCGCGCTTCATCAATTGTGGCCAGGCGGCGATCAGGCCAACCAGCGCCATGGCGCCCACCGGCAGCACGAATTTCATGAAGCGCACGAAGCGGCGGCGAGAAACCGGCCTGGGCCTGGCTTCCGCCACGCGCGGCGCGAAATCATCGCTCAGATGCCGGCGCGTCGCCGCGGGCTCTGAGGGTGCGGCTTCGGGTGACGGCGTGATCGGGTTCATGGGTGGCATCAGGTTAGCCCCGCGCGCACGCAATCATGCATATGCAAAATGCCGATGGGTTTGCCACCATCCACCACGAAGAAAGCCGTGATGCGGCGCTTGTTCATCTCGCGCAAGGCTTCCACGGCCAGCAGGTTGGGTGCGATCACGGCCGGTGACTTGGTCATCACCTGCTCCACTTTCAGCTTCAGCAGGTCATCGCGGATATGGCGGCGTAAATCACCATCGGTGAGGATGCCGGCCAGCCGGCCCTTCTCGCGGCCCTGCTTGCCCACGATGCCGATGCAGCCAAAGCTGCGCCCGGTCATCATCACCAGCGCCTCGCCCATGCCGGTGCCCAGCGGCACCAGGGGCAGGCTCTGGCCGGTATGCATCAGGTCTTTCACCTTCACCAGCTGGCTGCCGAGTTTGCCGCCGGGGTGGAAGTTGTGGAAATCCTCTTTGGTGAAGCCCTTGCGATCCAGCAGCGCGACGGCGAGCGCATCGCCCAAAGCCAGCATCATGGTGGTGGAGGTGGTGGGCGCCATGCCAATCGAGCAGGCTTCTTCCACCGGCGGCAGCACCAGCACCACATCAGAGGCCTGGCCCAAAGCCGAGCGCGCCTTGGAGGTGATGCCGATCATCGGGATGGCGAAGCGCTTGGCATGCGCAATGAGATCAGCCAGCTCCTTGGTCTCGCCGGAATTGGACAGGCAGATCAGCGCATCGCCCGAGGTGACCATGCCAAGATCGCCATGGCTCGCCTCGCCCGGATGAACGAACATCGCCGGCGTGCCGGTGGAGGCCATGGTGGCGGCGATCTTGCGGGCGACATGGCCAGACTTGCCCATACCGGAAATGATGACGCGGGCATGGCCGGCCTCGCCGCCAACGCGGCTCAATACATCCAGCGCGCGAGTGAAGGCGCCATCCAGGCCAGCCGCCAGGGCGGCCAGGCCATTGGCCTCGGTGAGCAGCACGCGGCGCGCCACCGCGATGTCGCCGGCCGCAACACCCTTGGGCGTCGGCATGCGTTTGGCGGCAGACTTGGAGCGAGGACCGGCGGCCTTGCGACGCGGCGCCGATGACATGGCGGATTTAGACATAACTCAGCTTGGCCCACCCTGCTGATAATGGCCTAACAAGATTCGTGCCAAGTATGGGGAAAGGCCCGGGAAAAAGCAAACTGCCCGAGGGCAAATACGGCCCTGGGAACAGGGCCTTAATTATGGGCGAAGATGTCCTCTTCCGGCCAGCCGGCGAGGTCCAAAGCCGCCCGGGTGGGCAGGAAGTCGAAACAGGCCTGGGCCAGCGCGGCGCGGCCCTCGCGGGCCAGCATGCCATCCAGCACGGCCTTGAGCTGGTGCAGATACAGCACATCGGAGGCGGCATATTTCTGCTGCGCCTCGGTCAGGCTCGGAGCGCCCCAAGCGGAACTCTGTTCCTGCTTGGAGATTTCCACGCCGATCAGGTCGCGGCAAAGGTCTTTCAGGCCATGGCGGTCAGTAAAGGTGCGGACCAGACGCGAGGCGGTGCGGGTGCAGTAGACCGGGGTGCAGCCAATGCCCAGATAATGCTGGATCGCGGCCAGGTCAAAGCGGGCAAAATGGAACAGCTTCAATACCTTGGGATCACCCAGCAAGCGCGTCAGGTTGGGCGCGGCATAGCCCTGGCCGGCGCTAAAGCGGACCAGATGGGCATTGCCGTCGCCGCTGGAAAGCTGCACCAGGCAGAGCCGGTCGCGGGCCGTGCGCAGGCCCATGGTCTCGGTATCCACGGCCACGCTCTGGCCCAGATCGAGGCCTGAGGGCAGGTCGCCTTGATGCAGGGTGATCGCCATGCGGTCGCTCTTTGAAACAGGGGGCTTGGCCTTGCCTTAAGGCTTGGATTCGCCGGATTTTCGAGAGAGGGATTATGCGTCGCTCGCTTGCGGAGCGAAAGAGAATTGGTGCCCAGAATAAGACTCGAACTTACACGACCTTTCGGTCACTAGCACCTGAAGCTAGCGCGTCTACCAATTCCGCCATCTGGGCATCGCCAGAACCCTGTCGGGTCCCGTCGAGGGCGGTGTGATACGGGAAAGCCGGGGGGTAAGTCAAGCCCCGCCCCCAATAATCGGCACCGCACCGGCTTGCATCCCCGGCCCGTGCCGGGGATAACCGAAACCGGTGATGCGTAAGGGGTCTGGGCGGCAATGGATTCGGTGGAATGCCTGGTGATCGGCGCCGGCGTGGTGGGCTTGGCGGTGGCGCGCGAGATCGCACGGCGCGGGCATGAAGTGGTGATCGTGGAAGCCGCCAATGCCTTCGGCACCGAGACCTCTTCGCGCAATTCCGAAGTGATCCATGCCGGCATCTATTATGCCAAGAACAGTCTGAAGGCGCGGCTCTGCGTGCAGGGCCGCGACCAGCTCTATGCCTATTGCGCCGAGCGTGGCGTGGATGCGCGGCGCATCGGCAAGCTGATCGTGGCCACCGATGCAGCGCAGAATGATGAGCTGCTCAGCTTGAAGGCCAAGGCGGAAGCCAATGGCGTGATGGATCTGCGCCTGCTCTCGGCTGCTGAAGCAATGATCATGGAACCGGCCTTGCATTGCACCGCCGCGCTGCTCTCGCCCTCCACCGGCATCATCGACAGCCACGGCCTGATGCTGGCCTATCTGGGCGAGGCCGAGGAGCACGGTGCCATGCTGGCGCTGAATGCACCCGTGCAGAGCGGTCGCTGGACGGGCAAGCATTTCGAGATCGAGACCGGCGGGCCGGATGCGATGCGCCTGGCGGCGCGCTGGGTGGTGAATGCCGCCGGGCTGCAGGCCCAGGCCGTGGCGCGGCGCATCGCGGGCCCGAAGCCCGACGCCATACCGGGCAGCTATTATGCCAAGGGTAACTACTTCATACTTTCCGGCATGAAGCCGCCCTTCTCCCGCCTGATCTATCCGGTGCCCGAACCCGGCGGGCTTGGCACCCATGTCACCGTTGATCTGGGCGGCCAGATGCGCTTCGGCCCCGATGTGGAATGGATCGAGGCGCTGGACTATCAGGTGGATCCCGCGCGCGGCGAGAAATTCTATGCCGCCGTGCGGCGCTACTGGCCCGGCCTGCCCGACGGCGCCATCCAGCCCGGCTATGCCGGCATCCGGCCGAAATTATCACCGGGCGGCGGCAAGACTGACGACTTCATGGTGCAGGGCGCAGCCGACCATGGCGCACCCGGCCTGATCCATCTCTTTGGTATTGAAAGCCCCGGCCTCACCGCGTCGCTGGCCATTGCCAGCCTGGTGGCGGACCGGCTGCAAGCGGAGGCGGCATGACGCTGTATCAGGCAACGCTGGCATTGGATGCCAAGGCCGATCTGGGGGAATCACCGCTCTGGTCGGTGGAAGAGCAGAAGCTCTATTGGGTGGATATCAATGCCGGCGCATTGCATCGTTTCGATCCGGCCACGGGCGATGATGAGCATTGGATCTATGGCCAAGCCATCGGCTCGATCGCGCCAATCAGCCCCGGCGTGGTGCTGGCAGCGCTGCGCACCGGCATCGTGCGCATTGACACGAAAGGTGGGAGGCCCGAGCGCTTGGCCAACGCGCCCTACGACCCGAACATGTTCCGCTTCAACGATGGCCGCTGCGACCGCCAGGGCCGTTTCTGGGTGGGCACCATCTGCGAGATGCGCGACCGCGCCGCCGCGATTCTCTATCGCCTGGATGCCGAAGGCCGCGTGCGCCGCATGATCGACGAGATGATCATTTCCAACGGCCTGGCCTGGAGCCCGGATGGCACCACGATGTATCACGCCGATACGCCGGCCTGCACTGTGTGGGCCTATGATTACGATCCGGCCACCGGCAACCCAAGCAACCGCCGCATCTTCCTGGACCTGAACGAAGCCAACGAACGCCCCGATGGTGCGGCGGTGGATTCAGCGGGCAATTACTGGCTGGCGCTTTATGGCAGCGGCAAGGTGGTGCAGTTCAGCCCCGGTGGCGCGCGCCTGCGCGAAATCCTGGTGCCGGCCAAGGCCACCACCATGCCGGCTTTCGGCGGGCCGGACCTGCGCCGGCTCTATATCACCACTGCGCGCCAGCGCCATACGGAAGAAGACTTGCTCGCCACGCCACTGGCCGGCGGATTGTTCCAATGCGACGTAGAAATCCCCGGCCTGCCCGAGCCCGCCTGGGCGGGGTAAGCGCGCTTCACCGCCGCCCGAGATTCTCGATGCCATCCAGCACCATGCCGGTGCCGATGGCGATCAGCAGGATGTCGCTATCCACGCGCACATAGCGGTGGCGCGGCGGCGGCGGCGGCAACAGCACGATCAGATCGCGTGGCAGATCGTAGAACAGCACTTCGCGCGGCAATGCCCGCCCCTTGGCCCAGCGCTTGGCCTGGCCCGGCGGCATGCAGCCATTCTGCTTTTTCGCCAGGCCCGGCGGGCATGTGCTGGCAAAGCGCGGACCATCATAATAGTCGCGCACCGCGCGCCAATCGGGCTCGCCGAAATTGAAGGTGATCTGAATATTGCTGTCGCTGCCGCGATCCTCGCCACGCTGCTGCTGCGGCGGCCCACGATGATTGTCGTCGTTGCCACGGCCTTTCTTGTCGGCAAACGCCGCCCCGCTGATGAGCAGACCCATCGCCACCATCGGAATCAGTTTTTTGCACATGGCTTGCTGCAACACGGCTAAGCTCCTGTTCTGCCGGGGCAGAGTCGCTCCGGCAGGCTCCATCATGGTCACAATGATGGCGGCAATACGGCGAGCGGTTGTTGCTTATGTGGTAAGAATGCGCGCGGTTCCGGCCTGCAAAGAGCTAAACAGCGTTTCCCATCACCGCCGCCAGCGCCAGAGCGCGAAGCTTTTTCCGGCTGCGCCATGGCGGCATGCGGGCTGCCCCTGGGATTGAGCGGATAAGCCATCGCCTCCCGATGGGCCACAGGCTGAGCGGCTGGCGAAAAGAATTATTGAAGCAGCAACTGCGCGGTGGCCTGCCGCACGCTCATGCCTGGCTTCAGCCCGCTTTGCGCAGCCAATTCATTCACATGGGTGAGAATGCCGTTGGCCCAAGCATCCAGCGCATCGCCGATGCGGGCGGTATCATGGCCATAGGCAGCAGCCGCGATGCCTTGGGCGTTGAGCGCCGCGAGGCCAGCGATGCCGGCTGCTTCCTTGCCCACGCCGGCATTATTGAAAAAGCAGCACAACGCGCCAAAGCCGAAGGCGTATTGCACGGCTGATATGCCGGCATGGGACGCCGCCACCAGCACGCGGCCGGCATCCTCTGGCTTGATCTCGGTGATGCTGTCGAGCAGCAGGATGCGCGGATCGGGATTGTCCGGCACAGGCTGGCGCATGGCCGCTCAGGCCGCCTTCTTGCGGCCGCGAGGAATTTTCGGCTTGGCGATCATGCCGGCAACGCCGTCCAAAGCGCCGGGCACCAGTTCCATGATCTGGAACCGCTCCAGCTCCACCCAGCCCGGCATTTCCAGGCCGCGCGCGGCAGCGTTCACGAAGCCGAAGGGCTCGTAATACTCCTTGTCGCCCACCAGCATGCAGAGCTTGTGGCCCTGCCGTGTGGCGGCATAGAGGCTGTGCCGGATCAGCGCCCGGCCGATGCCCTGGCCCTGGAAATCCGGATGCACCGCCACCGGGCCGAGCATGATCGCCGGCGTGGCGGCCTCGCCAATCGAGATCGGCCAATAGCGGATCGAGCCGAGCAGCCGGTTGCCATCGCGCACGCCAAAGGCCAGCGCCTTGATCGGCGCCACGCCCTCGCGCAGCCGGTAGACGGTCTTGGCGGTGCGGCCAGAACCGAAGGTGAGATCGAGGAGGTTTTCAATCTGCGCGGCATCAGCGGGCCGCTCGGGCGTTATCGGGAACATCAGCTTACTTCCTGGCACAAGATCCGAGACCAACATGAGCGGAGAGTTGGCTTTCGCCTTCCGTCCGGCCGGCCGGTTGGTCTGGTGCATGGAAGTTACTGGGGGTCTCTTAAGAGACGATCAGGATGATGGGCTGATCCAGTCCTCAATGCACGCGACCAAGGGCCGCGCACCGCTTTCGCTGCGGTACGCCTTGCCAAGCTCGTCGGTGCATCATGGGCCGAATCATTTACCTGTTCCCTTTGAACGGCGCTTAATTAGCATGGGATTCGGCACCGGTAAACCCTTATCTGCGGCAGGCTGCCGCAGGGCCTGCCCGGCCCCAAGCCCCTGGGCTGGCTGGCGGATTCCGATCCAGGTGCAATCCCAGGGCGGCTCGGGCCCAAAGCGCTGGCTCAAGAAATCAATGAAGGCGCGCAGCTTGGGCGTGAGATGCCTTTGCGCCGGATAGACCGCGAAGATGCCGCCATCGGGCGGGCGGAAATCCTCCAGCACCGGCACTAGGCGACCATCGGCGATATCTGGTCCGATGACAAAACTGGGCAGCCGGGCGATACCGCTGCCGGCGAGGGCGGCCAGCCGCAACGCATCGCCGTTATTGGCGGTGAGCCCGCCCTGCACCGGGATTTGAATGGAAAGCGGCGCGCCGGGCGCGGCCGAGAAGCGCCAGATATTGGGCTCGGGCATATAGCTGTAGATCAGGCAGTGATGCCATTTGAGATCATCGGGATGCTTGGGCATGCCGAATTTCGCCAAATAATCCGGCGCGGCGGCGAAAACCACACGGGCCGGCGCCAGCCGCCGCGCGGTGAGCGAGGAATCCGCCAGCTCACCGATGCGCACCGCCACATCCACATCTTCTTCCAAGAGATCGACGCGGCGGTCGTTGAAGCTGGCATCGATCTTGAGGTCCGGGCATTGCGCCAGCAATTCGGGCAAGAGCGGCGCCACATGGGTCAGCCCAAAGCTCATCGGCAGGTTCACCTTCAACAGTCCGCGCGGCGAATCCTGCAGATTCTGCACGGCGGCTTCCGCCGCCTGGGCCTCGGCCAGTAAACGCTCGGCATGGGCCTGCACGATGCGGCCGGTTTCGGTCACCTGCAGCCGCCGCGTGGTCCGCTGCAGCAATTGCGTGCCGAGCCGTTGTTCCAGCCGGGCGATCTGCTTGGAGACGGCGGATTTCGACAGCCGCAAGGAAGCGGCGGCGGCGGTGAAGCTTTTCTGCTCCACCACGCGGGCGAAAACCGCCAGATCGGCCAGATAATCCATGAAGGCTAATTGTCCTCAATAGGAAACAATCTTATTCCTATAATAATATTGTTTCCTTTTCAAGGCTACATACATTCCTCCCTGTCCGGCGCGGCATTTCGCATCGCGACGCGACCCAAGGAGAGACTGCAATGACCAAGATTCTAGTGCTGTACCATTCCATGTATGGCCATATCGAAACCCTGGCCCAGGCCGTGGCCGAAGGCGCCCGCGAAACCGGCGCCGAAGTGACCATCAAGCGCGTACCCGAAACCATGCCGGAAGCCGCCTTCAAGGCGGCCCATGGCAAGTGGGACCAGGCGGCGCCAGTCGCCACCGTGGACGAGCTGCCGAATTATGACGGCATCATCTTCGGCACGCCGACGCGCTTTGGCATGATGAGCGGCCAGATGCGTACCTTCATCGACCAGACCGGTGGCCTGTGGATGAAGGGCGCCCTGGTGGGCAAGGCCGGCAGCGTGTTCACCTCGACGGGCACTGGCGGCGGCAACGAGACCACCATCACCAGCTTCCAGGCCACCCTGCAGCATCATGGCATGGTGATCGTGGGCGTGCCCTATGCCATCCCGCAGACCATGGATGTGTCGGCGCCGCGCGGCGGCTCGCCCTATGGCGCCGGCACCATTGCCGGCCCGGATGGCTCGCGTCAGCCCTCGGAAACCGAGCTTGCCATCGCCAAGTTTCAGGGCAAGCATGTGGCGGGCATTGCCGCCAAGCTGGCCAAGTAACCTCGATCAGTACCCCGCCCCGGCCTCGGCTTTTCCGAGGCCGGGAAACCGGGAGATTAGGAGCGCGTCATGACTGTTGCCATTCCCTTTGATCGCTTGGGCCGTTCGGGTACCGATTGGCTCGATAGCCGCTTCCACTTCAACTTCGCCGGCGTTGCCGCGCCGATGGGCTTTGCCTTCGGCCCGCTGCGGGTGTGGAACGATGACCAGATCAAGGCCCATTCCGGCTTTCCGATGCATGGCCACCGCGACATGGAGATCATCACCTATGTGCGCCGGGGCGCCATCAGCCATGAGGACAGCTTGGGAATCGCGGCCGGACGCCGGCCGGCGACGTGCAGGTGATGACGGCTGGCACCGGCATCATGCATGCCGAGTGGAACGAAGAAAACGAGCCGACGCATCTGTTCCAGATCTGGGTGGAGCCGCGCCAGGGTGGCCTGAAGCCGCGCTGGGCGCAGGCGCAGTTCCCGAAAGGCGACCGCGCCGGCAAGCTGGTTCCTCTCGCCTCTGGCGAAGAGGGCGTGCGGGTGTCTAACCCGGAAACCCTGCTGATCAACCAGGATGCCACGCTTTATGGCGCCCTGCTGGCCAAGGGCGACAGCCTGAAGCATGCCCTGCCGGAAGGCCGCATCGCCTATGTGGTGGTGGCCGATGGCAAGGCGAGCGTGAACGGCAAGCCGCTCAACACCCGCGACGGCATGGCGGTGTTCAAGACCGATGCCGCCGAGATCGTGGCCGACGACGCAGCAGAGCTGCTGCTGTTCGATCTGCCCGCGAAGTAAGGCTATAGACCTCTGCACTCCGAAGGCAGAGGTCGTCAGCTCGAATTTTGTCGGGCGCGCTTAACATTCTTTTATATTCAAAATCTTATTATCCAGAACTGCTTCAAGCCTGAGTGTAGTTCAGCACAAAAAACGACAAAAAAATGTCCCACCGACACTTTTTTGACCCGTTAGTTCTTACTTTTTTTGTTCGGAAACTGGGCTTTCTTAACTAGGTTTCTCGCCAATATTCAAAAAGTCAGGGGCAAAAAGTAGCTGTACAATTGACACAGGTAGGCAGCGCGCATGTGTACTGCGCCCGCGTAAATTCATGCTTGGCAACCGAGGATAAGACAAATAAGGGAAGGGCGGGAAATGCTCGAATGGATATCTTCAGTGTGGGGAGCAGCTATCACTTCGTCAACTGTGCTTTTGGTTCTGGGATTTCTCATAGGCACTTATTACAAGGCCAAAGTTGAAAAAAGAATTCAGCACGATTTCGACTCTAAACTAGAAGCGCTTAAGGACGATTTACGCAAAAAAGATCAGCAAATTTCCGCCCTTCGAAGTGGTGCATTATCTGGGTTGGCTAGCAGACAGGCAGCCATAGACAAGCGGCGACTTGAGGCAATCGACAGGCTTTGGGCCTCGGCTATCGCGCAAAACCGATACAAAGCTCTGACCAAGATGACTCAGTCATTAAAGATGGAAGAGTTTATCCAGGCTTCCACTCAGCAAGATGCAGATGGGGAGAAGGCACGGAAAATGGCTACCTTTATATGGAACTCTGCGCACCTTGATGATGTAAAGCAGATAGACTGTCAGCCAGAGAATGAACGTCCTTTTTTGTCGCCTTTGGTCTGGGCTTTATTTTCTGCCTATCGTCAGGTGTTAGCGCTGCCCATAGTGCAACTCGCGGCTGCGCGCACCGGTGCTGGCGACAGCGTCTTGGCCGATCCCAAGCCGTTGCTTAATCTCGTGAAGTCGGCAATTCCTCATCAAACTGAATTTATTGATAAGTATGGCAGAGATAGCTTGGCTTTTCTTGTAGATGAGTTGGAAGAGAGATTGCTTTCCGAAATTAGGAGCAGCCTACACAACGCCGATGGTGATCATAAAAGCCTAGAACAAGCTGCGGCTATTCTTAAGGCTTCAGACAAGCTTGCTGAATCATTACGGCCAGACTTGACGCTGCCGAACGCGTAATAAAGTAAGGGAACGCTTTTTAGTAAGGTCGGCTGCCTGGGATATTTCACTCCAAATTGGCAGTCCCCCGAAATAGCGCTTAATGCATTTTACTCAAGGAGGCCAGTCAGATACTCGCCATTCCATTCGATCACTTGAAAGCCCCTTATCAAAGCAGACAGCATTTCACACGTGATAAGATATGGGATGCCTGCTTTCGCGGGCATGACGGCAGGTGTGCTTACTTCTGGCGCGTCACGCGATTGCGCAGCACGCCGATCTTTTCCACTTCCAGCTCCACCACATCGCCATCCTTCAAATAGCGGCCATGTTCCAGGCCGCAGCCATCGCCCACCGTGCCGGAGCCGAAGAATTCGCCCGGATGCACGGTCTCGTCGGCCGAGACGCGCTCAAGCAGCGCCTCGAAGGTATGATGGATGGTGGAGGAATTGCTGTCGCACCAGGTTTCGCCATTGACGCGGGCCTGCATGCGCAGCTTATAAGGATCATCGATCTCGTCGGTGGTGACCAGGAACGGCCCCATCGCGTTGCCGGTATCGAAATCCTTGCCCTTGCAGGGGCCGAGCATGCTCTGCATCTCAGCGCTTTGCGCGTCGCGGGCGGAGAAATCATTGAAGATGGTGTAGCCAAAGATATACCGGCGCGCGTCAGCCGCCTTGATGTTCTTGCCGCCCGTGCCGAGGAAGAAGCCGAACTCGCATTCAAAGTCCATCACCTGGCTGTAGCGTGGCCAGACCACATCCTGCCCCGTGCCGATCACCGAGAAGCGGTTGGATTTGTAGTAGATCGGCATGTTGTACCAGGTGGGTGCCACCTTGATCATGCCGGCCTGCACCATCAGCTTGCCCAGGATCGGCTTGCGCATGATGGCGATGCGCTCCATGGCTTGGCGAACATGTTTCTCGAACAGCATGGAATCGCGGATCTGCTCGGGCACCAAAACCGGCGCATGCAATTGCGCATCGGCCAGCGGCACACGGATTTCGGCCTTGTCCAGCAGGCCGCGGGCGCGGGCCTTGGCCTCATCGCCGCCCTTGATGATCTGCAGCACGCTGTCAAAGCTATCGCCCAGATCAACGATCATGGCGCCATCAGAGGTGAGCAGGCCCGGGCGCTTATTGCCGCGCGCGGCATGGCTGAAGGTGCAGAATTTCATAATATCACTCTTCGAAGATGGCGACGGCGCGAGTCCAGCCGGCGGAAGCGCCGCGGATCTTGTGCGGGAAGCAGGAAACCGTAAAGCCAAAGGCAGGCAGCACTTCCAGGTTATGCAGCTTCTCCAGGTGGCAATAGCCGATATGGCGGCCAGCCTTGTGGCCTTCCCAGATCAGCCCGGCATCCTGGGTCTCGGCGAATTTCTTCGCCGTGTGCACAAAGGGCGCATCCCAGCTCCAGGCATCGGTGCCGGTGACGCGCACGCCCCGCTCCAGCAGATACATGGTGGCGTGATAGCCCATGCCGGCACCGGTGGAGACGTATTTCGGATCGCCATAGGCTTTGCCGGCAGCCGTGTTCACCAGCACGATGTCTTTTTCCTTTAAGCGATAGCCGATGCGCTTCAGCTCGGCTTCCACATCCTCAGCCGTCACCACATAGCCATCGGGCAGCTTGGTGAAGTCCAGCTTCACGCCATCGGAAAAGCACCAATCCAGCGGCACTTCATCGATGGTCCAGGCGCGCTCGCCCTTGTTCATGGTGGAGTGGAAATGATACGGCGCATCCAGATGCGTGCCGTTATGGGTATTGAGCTGCACATTCTCCACTGCCCAGCCCTCGGCATCGGGCAGGTCTTCCTTCTTCAGGCCGGGGAAGAATTTGACGATATCCTCCGGGCTCTGCTGGTGCGTGATGTAATCGATCTTCGGGCCGAAGCCCGGCGGATCGGACTGCACATCATTTTCCAGATAGATCGACAGATCGACGAAGCGGCGCGCCATGTTTCCTCCTGCTCGTTGCGGGCAGAATAACGAGGATAAGTTATTTTGTCGATATTTTTATCTTTTGTCGTTGACAGCCTCCGGCCTCCCAGCGAGGATGCCAGCATGAGCATGGGCAGCAGCAAAGCCGAGATTCGCGACCTGGCCGCCGAGGCCGGCAGCCTGACCGAATTCGCCCATGACCGCCTGCGCGCCGATATCATCGCCGGTCATTTCCCCTCCGGCGCCAAATTGCAGATCGACGATCTGAAGGCGCGCTATGGCCTGTCGGCCAGCCCGTTGCGGGAGGCCCTGGCCCGCCTGGTGGCGCAGGGCTTTGTGGCCACCGAAAGCCAGCGCGGCTTCCGCGTCAGCCCGATGAACCGCGAAGACCTGGCCGACATCACGCTGGCGCGCCAAGTGATTGAGTTGGCAGCACTGAAACTGGCGATCCAGCATGGCGATGATGCCTGGGAAGCGGCGATCATCGGCGCCTTCCACCGGCTGGAGCGTTATGTGGCCCGCCTGCAGGGCAAGAAGCTGTCCGACCTCACGGATTTCGGCGCCCTGCACAAAGGTTTCCATGCCGCCCTGATCGCCGCCTGCGGCTCGCCGCGGCTGATCGAGGAGCAATCGCGGCTCTATGACCAGGCTGAGCGTTATCGCTACAGCATGATGGCGAGTTATCTGGTGGCGCCGGAAGTGGGCATCATGGATGAGCATCGCCGGCTGATGGATCTGGTGCTGGCACGCGATGCATCGGCCGCCTTGGCCATGTTGCAGGAGCACCTGCATCACACTTTGGAATTCTGCTACGGCACGCCCAAGATGCCGCGCAGGCGACCACAAAGAAAATAACCGGGCTTTTTCCACGGGAGGAAAACACCATGCAAACCAAGCATCTTATCGGCTTCACCATCGCCGGCCTGCTGATCGGCGCCGCGCCCAATCAGGCCTCGGCGCAGACCATCAAGATGACCGCCGTGGCCGGCCATCCGGTGATCTTTCCCTGGGTGAAGCTGGCGGATGAGTTCTTCATCCCCGAACTGGACAAGCGCCTGGCGGCAGCCAACAGTAAGACCAAGTTCGAATGGACCCGCGCCTGGGGCGGCACGGCGGTGAAGCTGGGCAGCGAGAGCGGCGCGATCAAGGATGGTCTGGCCGAACTGGCATTCGTCTCCACCATCTTCGAGGCGCCGAAATTCCCGTTGCAGAATGTGTCCTATGTGGCGCCGTTCATGACCGACGACGTGGCCCTGATGTCGAAGACCATCAAGGCAATGCAGGCGAAGATTCCGGCCATGGCTGATGCTTGGTCGAAGAACAACATGCATTTCCTGGGCGGCACCGGCCTGGACAGCTATCACCTGTTCACCAAGACGCCGATCAACAGCCTGGCCGAACTGAACGGCAAGAAGATCAACGCGCCCGGCCCCTCGGCCAACTGGGTGAAGGGCACCGGCGCGGTGGCCGTGGCCGGCACCTTGCAGACCTATTATAACGATATCCAGACCGGCGTGACCGAGGGCGCCCTCACCTTCACCACCGGCGCCTTCCCAGCCAAGCTGGTGGAAGTGGCGCCCAACATCACCAAGGTGAATTACGGCGCGCAATTCGCCGGCGCCCTGGTGATGAGCAAGAAGGTGTATGACCGCCTGCCGGCCGATGCCAAAAAGATCGTGGATGAAGTGGGCGCGGAATATGACGCGCGCTTCGCCGCCCTGCTGGCCGGCACCGCCACCACGCTGATGCAGAAGATGGTGGAAGCCGGCGCCAAGCCGCGCGAACTTTCCGCCGATGAGCGCAAGCAATGGGCGGCCGTATTGCCCAATATTGCGCTGCCCTGGGCCAAGGACCTGGATTCCAAGGGCCTGCCCGGCACGCAGGTGCTGACCGAGTTCGTCTCGCAGATTCGCGCCGCCGGCGTCAGCTTCCCGCGCGACTGGACCAAGGAATAGCCGCCAACGCCACGGGTGCCAGGCATGTTTTCCCGTCTCCTCGGCGTGATGAATGCGCTGGGCACCCTGTGGATTTTCCTCCTCATGCTGCTGATCGACGCCGATATCCTGGGGCGTGAGCTATTCGGCGCCCCGGTGCGCGGCACCACTGAATTGCTCAGCCTCTCCATCGTCGGCATCGTGTTCCTGCAGCTCGGCCACGCCCTGATGGTGGGGCGCATCACGCGCTCCGATATGGTGATCGAAACCTTGCTCACACGCCGCCCGCGCGCCGGCCATCTGCTGCAGGGCCTGTTCCATCTGCTCGGTGCGGCGTTCCTCGGCATCATCTTCTGGGGCGGCTGGGGCCAATTCGAGGAAGCCGTTGAGATCGGCGAATATGTTGGCGCCGCCGGCGATTTCACCGCTCCCACCTGGCCGATCAAGCTGCTGATCCTGATCGGTGCCGCCGCCACATTGGCGCAATACCTGATCCTGGCCTACCGCGATTTCCGGAGCCCGCGATGACCGGTCTGGAAATCGGCTTCGCCACGCTGGCGGGCATGATGCTGCTGATCTGGCTTGGCCTGCATGTCGCCGTGGCTTTGGGCCTCACCTCCTTTGTCGGCGTCTGGCTGATTAAGGGCAGTCCGATGGTGGCGGCCAACATGCTTGGCGCCGGCACCTATGATTCCATCGCCAGCCATATCTTCGGCGTGGTGCCGCTTTTTGTGCTGATGGGTTTCCTGGTCTCCATCGCCGATATCGGCAAGGATGCCTTCGAGGTGGCCAACCAGGGCCTGCGAAGGCTGCGTGGCGGCTTAGGCATCGCCACCGTGGCGGCCAATGCGGTGTTCGCCGCCATCACCGGCATTTCCATCGCTTCGGCAGCGGTGTTCACCCGCGTGGCAGTGCCGGAAATGCTGCGCTATGGCTACACGCCGGGCTTTGCCACTGGTGTGGTGGCCGGCTCATCGGTGCTGGGCATGCTGATCCCGCCCAGCCTGCTGATGATCCTCTATGGCTTCCTGGCGGAAGTTTCGGTGGGCAGCATGTTCATGGCTGGCATTGTGCCGGGCCTGCTGCTGGCCTTCGCCTATGCCATCGGCATCATGCTGATGGCGCGCTTCTGGCCCAGCTATGTCGGCGGCCGCAAGGAAGGCGATGCCGCCGATGCCATGCTGATGGGCGGCGCCGAGATGACCGTCAAGCTGTTGCCCATCGCCGGCCTGATCGCTGCCGTGCTGGGCGGCCTCTATGCCGGCTTCTTCACCGCCACCGATGCCGGCGCAGTGGGCGCCACCGGGGCACTGATGATCGCGCTGGCCAAGCGCAAGCTGGATGCCAAGAAGCTGTGGCAGGTGCTGGTGGAAACCGGCCATGTCACCGTGTCGGTCAGCTTTCTGATCATCGGCGCCAGCCTCTATACCCGCATGCTGGCGCTTTCCGGCGTGCCGCAATTCCTGGTCGGGCTGATCGGCGCCGCCGGCTTCGGGCCGCTGGAATTCCTGGCGGTGTATATCCTGCTGATCATCATCCTGGGCTGCTTCATCGATTCCAGCTCGATCCTGCTGATCGTGCTGCCGTTGATGCTGCCCATCGCCAGCGGCTTTGACATGAACCTGATCTGGTTCGGCATCATCACCATCGTGGCGGTGGAGATCGGCCTGCTCACCCCGCCCTTCGGCCTCAGCGTCTTCGTGATCAAATCCACCCTGAATGATCCGCGCATCACCTTGCGCGACATCTTCATGGGTACGCTGCCCTTCGCCGCGATCATGCTGATCACCCTGATCCTGCTCACGCTCTTCCCCAAGCTCACCCTCGCCCTGGTCTAGAGGTCTGCCATGAATCCGCTGCACGGTTTCCGCGTCACATCGAAAGATTTCCACTATATCGGCAAGGATTTGCAGCGCCCGGAATGCATCCTGGCCGAGCGCGATGGCACGCTGTGGTCGGCGGATGCGCGCGGCGGTGTGATACGCATCGCGCCCGATGGCAGCCAGAGCCTGATCGCGCAGCAGGCCGACGCGCATTTCGCCGCCACCGGCGATCTGGCCAAGCGCTTCACCGAGGGCACCCTGCCCAATGGCCTGGCCTTCGCCGCCAATGGCGACATCCTGATCGCCAATTTCGGCACCGATTGCCTGGAAGTGATGGACCGTACCGGCCGCAGCCATGTGCTGCATGACAGCATAGATGGCCAACCCATCGGCAAGGTGAATTTCGTGCTGCGCGACAGCAAGAACCGCCTCTGGGTCACGGTCTCGACGCGGATCAAGAACTGGATGGAAGCCGTGCGGCCCGGCCTTGCCGATGGCTTCATCGCCCTGGTGGATGAGCGCGGCATGCGCATCGTGGCTGATGGCCTGCGCTTCACCAACGAGGTGCGGCTGGATGCCAAGGAGGAGTATCTCTATGCCGTGGAGACCTGCGGCCGCTGCATCGCGCGGTTCAAGGTGAAGCCCGATGGCAGCCTGGGCCCGCGCGAAACTTATGGCCCGGAGGATTTTGGCGCCGGCGGCTTCCCCGATGGCTGCACGTTTGATGCCTATGGCAATCTCTGGGTGACGCTGATCATGGCCGAGCGGCTGATCGCCATCACGCCGGAGCGCGAAGTGCTGACGCTGTTTGACGACGGCAAACCCGAGGCCATCGCCGCGCTGGAAGCCGCCTATCAGGCTGGCCGCGCCGGCCCGGCGGAAATGATGGCGACGCGCAGCCCGGTGACCCCCTGGATGGCCAGCATCACTTTCGGCGGGCCAGACCTGCGGACCGCCTATATCGGCACGCTGTTCGGCGACACCATTCCCTATTTCCACTCTCCGGTGGCGGGCTTGCCCATGGTGCATTGGTAGGGCGCTGCGCTAAGCTTGGAAAAAAGCATCCCCGGAGGCGTTATGACCGCAGTTGAGCAACCGCTCTGGACCCCGACGCCGGAGCGCATCCAGCAGAGCCAGCTTTACCGCTACATGACTTGGCTGAAGGCAGAGCGCGGCCTGGATTTTGCCGATTATGAATCGCTGTGGCGCTGGTCGGTGACTGATCTCAACGCTTTCTGGGCGAGCCTGTGGGATTTCTTCGGCCTCAAGGCGCATAAGCCATACACCGCCGTGCTGGCCGATGCCGCGATGCCCGGCGCCAAATGGTTTCCCGGTGCGGAAGTGAATTACGTTGACCAGGTGATGGTGCATGTCACCGATCAGCGCCCAGCCATTCTTTACGCCTCCGAAACTGAAAGCTTGCGCGAGATGGGCTGGCATGAATTGCGTAACCGCGTGGCGGCGGTGGCAGCGCATTTACGCGCGCGCGGCATCAAGCCCGGCGACCGCGTGGTGGCCTATGCGCCCAACACGCCGGAAACCCTGATCGCTTTCCTGGCCGCCGTGTCGCTGGGCGCCGTGTGGTCGATCTGCGCCCCCGATATGGGCCTGCAGGCGGTGCTCGACCGTTTCACCCAGATCGAGCCGGTGGCGTTGTTCGCCGTGGAAGGCGTGCATTACAACGGCAAGCCGATGGATAAGCGCGACATGGTGCAGGCCATCGTGGCCGCCCTGCCCTCCTTGCGCGATGTGATCCTGCTGCCCTCCAAGACCGAAGCCGTGACGCTATCTGCAACGCTGCATACCGCGCGCTGGGCCGAGATCGCCGACCAGAAAGCCGAATTGCAGATCGTGCCGGTGCCCTATGATCACCCGCTCTGGGTGGTCTATTCCTCGGGCACCACCGGCCTGCCCAAGCCGATCGTGCATGGCCATGGCGGCATCATGCTCGAATTGAAGAAGATGATGCAGCTGCATAACGATCTGGGGCCTGATGATGTGTTTCACTGGTATTCCAGCACCGGCTGGATCATGTGGAACGCCCAGGTGGCGGGGCTTTCCGCCGGTTCCACCATCGCGATTTATGACGGCAGCCCGGCCTGGCCGGATTGGGGCCGCCTCTGGCGCTTCATCGGCGAGGCCAAGACCACGTTCTTTGGCGCCGGCGCGGCCTTTTTCGCGTCCTGCCTGAAGGCCGGCGTCAAGCCGCGCGAGATCGCCGATCTCTCGGCTTTGCGCAGCGTCGGTTCCACTGGCTCGCCGCTCTCCGAGGATGCCTATGCCTGGATTTATGGCGAACTGGGAGATAAAATCTGGCTCAACTCGATTTCCGGCGGCACTGATTTCTCCGGCGCTTTTGTCAGCGGCTGCGTCATGCTGCCACTCTATGCCGGCGAGATGCAGGTGCGTTGCCTCGGCGCCGACATTCAAGCCTACGACGAGAACGGCAAGTCGGTGGTCGATCAGGTGGGTGAACTGGTCTGCGTGCAGCCGCTGCCCTCGATGCCACTCTATCTGTGGAACGATCCCGATGGCGCGCGCTACAGGGGCAGTTATTTCGATATGTATCCCGGCATCTGGCGCCATGGCGACTGGATCCGCATCACGCCGCGTGGCGGCTCGATCATCTATGGCCGCTCAGATGCCAACATCAACCGCTATGGCCTGCGGCTTGGCACGGCAGAAATCTACCGCGCCGTGGAGGAACTGCCGGAAATCCTCGACAGCCTGGTGATTGACCTGGAGTTTTTGGGCCGCGAAAGCTTCATGCCACTATTCGTGGTGTTGCGGGAGGGCCTGGTGCTGGATGAGGCGCTGAAGCAGAAAATCAACAGCGCCATCCGTCAGGCGGTCTCGGCGCGCTTCATCCCCAATGATATTGTGCAGGTGGCCGAGGTGCCGCGCACGCTCTCGGGCAAGAAGCTGGAAGTGCCGGTGAAGAAAATCCTGCTCGGCCAGCCGGCTGAGAAAGTGGCCAATCCCGGCGCCCTGAGCAACCCGCTGAGCCTGAACTGGTTCGCCGATTACGCCAAGAGGATGCCGGGCTAAAGCTGCGCGCGGCGCGCCAGATAGATGCCGAACAGCACCACCAGGCCGCCGCCGATCTGCAGCGGGCTCAAGGCTTCGCCGAGCCACAGCCAGCCGAAGAAGGCCGCCGCCACCGGCTGCAGCAACACCACCAGCGACGAGAATGAGGCCGGCAGATGGCCAAGGGCATAGGCGATCAGGCCCTGGCCAAGCGCGTGGCTGAGCCAAGCGAGGCCGAACAGTGTGAGCCAACCAGTGCCGGTGGCGGGCAGCAGCCCTTCGCCCATCAGCAAGGTGACCGGCAGCAGGACCAGGCCACTGACCAGGCTGGACCACAGCATCAGCGATTGCGTGCCGTGCCGCCCGCGTAGCTTGGCCACGGCGATCATGTAAACGCCGTAGAAAATCGCCGTGACGAAGGCCAGCATGTCGCCAAATACATGGGTGCCGCCAAGCTGGAAACTGGAACCCACTAGCATCAGCGCGCCGATGATGGCCACCGTCATGGCCACCATGAACAGCTTGTTGATGCGCTCGCGCAGGATCAGCCAGGCGCCAAGCGTGACAATGACGGGAGCGAAATTGCTGAGCAGAGTGGCATTGGCAACCGAGGTGTATTTGATCGCCAGATGCCAGAAGAACAGGTCGCCGGCAAACAGCAGGCCGGGCAGCAGAATCAGGGTGAGCGGCGGCAGGCCGGGGCTTTCATCGGCCGCGCCGGCGCGAAAACGCCACCACAGCCAGATCGGCGGCACCGCCAGGATGGTGCGGTAGAAGCCGGTGGCGGTGGGCCCCACTTCCGATAGCCGCACGAAGATCGGCGAGAAGGCGATGGCCAGGGCGCCGAGGATCAGGGCCGCCAATGCCCAACTCTGGGCCCGGCTCTGGGCCAGGCTAGCAGCGTCCTTGGCGGGATCGGGGGGGACAGACATTTCCATGGCGGATCGATACGCCCCGGGCAAGCCCGGCTCAAGCCTCAGAATAGATCAATCTGGCGGGGAGATTAATTTGTTCGCCCTGGCCTGACAGTTACCCTAAAATCGGCGTTCTGTTACATAAGCCGACATCAAACCGTTGGCATAATCCTTGGGAGGAACAACAGCCATGCGTTACGCATCGCTCACGCTTACCGCTTTCACCGCCACCGTCTTCGCCAGCGGCCTGGCCATGGGCAGCGCCCAGGCCCAGACCGTGATGCGCATCAGCCATCCAGTGCCCACGGCGCACCATGTGCATAAAGCCGTGGAAGCCTTCAAGGCCGATCTGGAGGCCCGCACCAAGGGCACCATGAAGGTGGAAATCTTCCCCTCCGAGCAGCTGGCCAAGCAGGCAGAAAACCATGCCAGCGTAGCGCGTGGCGCCTTCGAGGCTGGCGTGCTGACCAACTTCACCTGGGGCAACACCATCCCCGAGATGAACGCGCTGACCATTCCCTACCTGCTGACTGATCTGGAAAAGATCAAGAAATTCCCGGGTTCGCCGGCCGCCGAGATTCTAGAAAAGGCTTTGCTGGCCAAAGGCGTGAAGAACCTGGCCTGGTTCTACACCACGCGGCAATCAATCTTCACCTCAGCGAAGAAGCCGCTCGTGACCCTGGCTGACCTGCGCGGCCTGAAAATCCGCGGCCTCTCGGCCATCTCCGATGCCGGCCTTGCCGCCGTGGGCGCCGCGCCAACGCCGACGCCCGCGCCGGAAGTGTATCAGGCGCTGCAATCCGGCGTGCTCGATGCCGGCCTCACCGATGTGTCGGCCGCCGTCAGCCGCAAATTCTTCGAAGTGCAGAAATATGGCACCGTGGCGCCGTATTTCGCGGTCTACTTCCACATGTTCGTCAATCCGGCCTGGTATAACCGCCTGACCACGGGCGAGAAGGATGCCATGGCTGCCGCGGTGAAAAAGGCCGAGGCCGACATGATCGGCCTGACCGAAGCCACCGCCGCAGCCGCGATCAAGGAATTGCCGCTGAAGGGCATGACCATCCACATGCAGACCCCGGCCGAAGCCGCCACCTGGAAGGCCGCGTTGCAGAAGCCGGTGATCGACGCCTTCAACAAGGCGGCACCGGAAAACGGCCCGAAGCTGGTTGACGCGCTCAACAAGCTCTGAGCCGGATATGATTGCGCGCGCCGTCGCCTCGCTCTCCCGCCTGGCTTCCATGCTGGCGGGATTGGCAGCTCTCATCTGCCTTGTGCTGGTGGGTGCTGGCGTCGGTGCGCGCTATTTCTTCAATGCCTCGCAAAGCTGGATCGACGAGAGCGCCACCTGGATGGTGGTGATCATGGTGATGCTGGCCATGCCCGAGGCGCAAAGGCTGAACGCCAATATTGGCGTGGATGCCCTGGTGCTGAAATTCAGCCATCGGGGCCAGCGCCGGCTGGCGCTGCTTTCGGCCCTCTCGGTGGCCATCGTGGCCGTGCTGATGATCTGGGCCGGCATCGAGACCGTGAGCTTCTCGCGCATGATCGGCGTGATGGCCAATACACTGGCCTGGGTGCCGCTCTGGTGGATTCAGGTCTTCCTGCCGATTGGCGGCACCCTGCTGCTGCTGGTTTCGGCGGTGCAGTTCAGCGACGCGCTGCGCCGAGATTGGCAGCCGCCGGCCGCCGCCGACCCAATCCACGGCACCCGCAGCCACGAGTGAAGTGAACCCGGTCACATGTCTTTTTTCATCATTCTGTCGCTGCTGATCGCTTTGCTCTATACCGGGCTGCCGATGTTCGCCGGCATGTTCCTGTTCTCGGCGGCCGTGCTGTTCTATGTCGAGGGCAGCATCCCCACTTTGGGCGAGTTCATCATTGGCCAGCTTGATGGCTATCTGCTGGTGGCGATTCCGCTGTTCATGCTGATGTCGCATTTCATGGTGCGCGGCAAGGTAGTAGATGATCTCTACGGCGCCGCCCATACCTTCATGCGCCATATTCCCGGCGGCCTCGGCATCGCCACGGTGTTCGCCTGTGCGGTCTTCGCCGCGATTTCCGGCTCCTCGGTGGCCACCGCGCTCACCATCGGTGCCGTGGCGATCCCGCAGATGCTGAAATACGGCTATAGCCCGCGCGGCGCCTACGGAGTCGTTGCGGGTGGCGGCACCCTGGGCATTCTGATTCCGCCTTCGGCGCCCATGGTGCTCTATGGCGTGGCCTCCGATACGTCGGTGGGCGCGCTGTTCATGGCCGGCGTATTCCCCGGCATCCTTATGGCGCTGATGTTCGCGCTATATTGCTGGCTTACCGAGGGCCGCCGCGAGCAGAAACGCATCAATGCCGGCGGCTATGTCCGCCCGGTCCGCGCTTCGCCCGCCGAGATGGGCAGCGCGCTGAAACGCTCTTTCTGGGCCTTCACGCTGCCGCCCTTCGTGCTCGGCGGCATGTATCTCGGCATCTTCACCGCCACCGAGGCGGCAGCCACCGGTGCGCTCTGGGCCTTGTTCATCGCCACGGTGATCTACCGTAAATTCGGCCTCAAGGACCTTTGGGATGGCGGCCAGGAAGCGGCGCGCACCTCAGCCGTGCTGTTCCTGATCATCGTCTCTGCCGGCCTGTTCGGCCATATGCTGACCAAACTGCATATCCCCGACCAGCTGGTTGCCCTGGTGGTGGACAACAACCTGAGCAAATACCAGTTCCTGGCCATTCTGATGTTCGTGATCTTCATTCTGGGCCTGATCCTGGAGAGCTTCTCGATCATCCTGATCACCACGCCGGTGATCCTGCCGGTGATGGCGGCGCTGGGCATCGACAAGGTGTGGTATGGCGTGCTGCTCACCATCAACCTGGAATTGGCGCTGATCTCGCCGCCGGTGGGCATGAATCTGATCGTGATCCGCTCCATCACCGGCGCGCCGCTGGTGGAAGTGGACAAGGCCGCCGTGCCCTATATGCTCATGCTCGGATTGGGCATCGGCCTGATCATGCTGTTTCCGGAGTTGGCGCTATGGCTTCCCTCCACCATGCAGCTCGGGCGCTAAGCCGCCGCAGCGTTCTTAAAGGCATCGCCGGCGGCGGCCTGCTGATCGGCGCGCCGCTTGCCATGCCGGCGCCGGCGCAGCAGCGTGTACGCAGTGTGCAGAGCTTCCCGCTCGGCATCTGGCTGCATGTGGGTGTGGATGGCCGCGCCACCGTGCTGGTCTGCCAATCGGAAATGGGCCAGGGCGTTTATACCACGCTGCCCACCCTGGTGGCGGAGGAATTGGAAATGCCGCTGGAACGCATCGATGTGCGCGCGGCGCCTGCCGATGCCATCTACCGCAACACCTATCTGGTGAAGGCCATGCTGGGCGGCGGCAACCCGGAAGCTTTAAGCGCCCCGGCCGACTGGCTGTTGGAACGCATGGGCCGCATCGCCGGCCAGCAGGTGACCGGCGGCTCCACCTCGATACGCTGGCTGTGGCAGCCGTTGCGCCGCGCCGGTGCCACCGCGCGGCAGCAATTGATCATGGCCGCGGCGCAAAGCTGGAACGTGGCTGCCAGTGAATGCCGCGCCGAAGCCGGCCGTGTCCTGCATGGCGCCAGTGGCCGCAGCCTGGGCTATGGCGAGCTGGCGGAAGCTGCCGCCAAACTGGAACCGCCGCAGGATGTGGCGCTAAAGGCGCCGGAAAGCTGGACCTTGATCGGCAGGGCTTTGCCGCGCCTGGATACACCGGCCAAGATCAATGGCCGCGCCCGTTTCGGCCTGGATGTGCGCGAACCGGGCCAGCTTTATGCCGCGATCAGCTTCGCGCCGATGCTGGGCGCCAAGCTGGTGAAGCTGGATGGCAGCGCCGCGATGCAGCAACCCAATGTGAAAGCCGTGGTGCGGCTGGAGAATGGCTTCGCCGTGGTGGCGGAGAATTCCTGGCGCGCCATGGTGGCGCGCGATGCAGTAAAGGCCGAATGGGGCCCCGGCGCGCAGCCCTTGCTGGATACCGCCGGCCATTGGCGCGCCTATGAGCAGGCACTGGTGACCAGCAAGCCGGACAAGGCCCATGCCACGGGCGATGCCGAAGCCGCGCTGAGCAAAGCCGCAACCGTGCTGGAAGGCGAATACCACCTGCCGCTGCTGGCCCATGCCACGCTGGAGCCGATGAACGCCACCGTGCGTCTAGGCCGCGATGGCTATGTGGATGTCTGGGCGCCAACCCAGGGCCAGGATGTGGCACGCAAGGCGGCGGCCACGGCCACCGGCATTGATGCCGATAAAGTGCGCGTGCATACCACCATGCTGGGCGGCGGTTTTGGCCGCCGCGCGGAATCGGATTTCGTGGCGGTGGCGGCCCAGGTGGCCAAGGCCGTACCCGGCGTGGCAGTGCAGACGCTGTGGTCGCGCGAAGAAGACATGCGTAATGATTTCTACCGCCCCGCCAGCCTGCACAAAGTGCGCGCCGGCCTGGATGCGGAAGGCAACCTGATGGCCTGGCGGCAAACCATTGTCTGCCCCTCCATCATGCGCCGGGTATTTCCGCCCTCGCGCTTCCTGGGTCCAGACGAAACTGCCTTTGAAGGCGCCCATGAAGCCGCCTATGCCATCCCCGATCACCAGATCGGCTGGATCGGCATTGAAACGCCGGTGCCGGTGGGCTTCTGGCGCTCGGTGGGCCATTCGCATACCGCGTTTGTGAAGGAAACGATGATCGACCAGGCAGCCTTGGCGGCCAAGGCCGATCCCCTCGCCTATCGCCTGCGGCTGCTGCGCGATGCGCCGCGCCATCGCGCCGTGCTGCTACTGGCCGCCGAGAAGGCGGAATGGACGCGCCCGCTGGGCCGCAACGAGGGCCGCGGCATCGCGCTGCATTCATCCTTCGGCGCCATCGTGGCCGAGGCGGTGGAAGTGATTCTGGAGAAAGGTGTGCCGCGCGTTACGCGCGTGGTAGCGGCCGCCGATATCGGCCGCGTGCTGAATCCAAATATCGCGTCAGCGCAATTTGAGGGCGCCGTGATCTTCGCGCTGGCTGCCGCGCTGCATGGCGAGATCACACTGAAGGATGGCGCCATCGAGCAGGGCAACTTCGACAGCTATCCGCTACTGGGGCTGGCCGACATGCCGCAAATCGACGTGCATTTCATCCAGTCCACGGAACGCCCCGGCGGCGTGGGCGAACCCGGCGTACCGCCGCTGGCGCCGGCGCTGGCCAACGCGATCCAGGCTGCCGGCGGTGCGCGCATCACGCGGCTGCCGATCCTCAAGCCCACAGTCTAGGTGACTGCGGCGGTTCGTCGCCTGAGCCATTGCACACCGCCCAGCAGGGCCGTGAGCACGATGCCGGACATTTTCAGCAGTTCGATATCTTGCGCGGCGATGAAGCCAAACATGGCATCCAGGATCGAGGGGAAGAGCAGCAAGGTGCCGGCCAGGATGAAGGCGCTGCGCAGCAACGGCCCGGTACGGCCGAACAAATAGCCCTGCGTTGCCACGCCGTAGGCGAAGATGCCAACACAGGAGGAGAAGGTTACCCACAGGATGTCGCTCCAGTCACTACCCTTTGGCATTTCCAGCAGCAGGCCGATGCCAAGCGGATCGAGCACGAACACGAACGGCACCAGGAAGGCCGGCATGGTGTATTTCCAGCTTTGCAGCGTGGTGGTGTAGGGGCTGGCGCCGGTGATGGCGGCAGCGGCAAAGGGCGACAGCGCCGTGGGCGGCGACACTTCTGACAGCACCGCATAGTAGAAGATGAACATATGCGCGGCGTAATCCGGCACGCCAAGCTGAATCAGTGCCGGCGCGGCGATCACGGCGCAGATGATGTAGGACGCCGTGACCGGCACGGCGAGACCGACGATCCAGACGATCAGCGAGGTATAAACCGCCGTAAGCACCAGGCTGCCACCGGCATAGGCAATGGCAATAGCGCTGAATTTGAGGCCCAGGCCGGTGAGCGTGACCACGCCGACGATAATGCCAGCGGCGGCGCAGGTGGCCGCCGTGCCCAGCACGCCAATCGAACCCGCCGCCAAAGCCTCAACCAGCTTGCGCGGCATCAGCGCGGTATCGCGCCGGCAATAGCTGACGCCAACCGCCAGCACCGTGGCCCAGAACACACTCAGGACCGGCGAGAAGCCGAGCAGCATCAGCACCACGATGGAGATCAGCGAGGTGAAGTGATAGCCATAGGTCTTGGTCAGTGTCCACAGGCTCTGGCGCTGGCCAAGTTCCACATTGGCAATGGCATATTTGCCGGTATCCAGCTCCACCATGATCAGCAGGCTGAAATAGTAGAGCAGCGTGGGGATAGCGGCCATCCGGATCACATCCAGATAGGAAATCTTGAGGAATTCCGCGATCAGGAAGGCCGCAGCCCCCAACACCGGCGGCGAGATGATGGCGCCGAGGCCGCCGGCTGCGAGCAGACCGCCCGCCGCCGCCGGCAGATAACCGGCGCGCTTCAGCATCGGCCAAGCCACCGAGCCGATGGTAACCGTGGTGGCAACACCAGAGCCAGATGGGCCACCGAGCAGGAAGGAAGACAACACGATGGCGCGGCCAGTGGAGTTGGTCTTGCCGCCCAAAGCGGAGAAAGAGAAGTCGATGAAGAATTTGCCCGCGCCAGAGAATTGCAGGATGGCGCCGAAGATGGTGAACAGGATGATCAAGCTGGACGAGACATCCACCGCTGAGCCGAAGATGCCTTCCAGCGTCATGTATAGATGGCCAACCAGACGATCCGCCTCATAGCCCTTATGCGTCCAGGGCGCCGGCAGATAAGGCCCGAACATGGCATAGGCGATGAACAGGATGCCCACCACCGGCATGATCCAGCCGGTGGTGCGGCGTGTCGCCTCCAGCACCAGCAGGATGAACACGATACCCACCATCACGTCGGTCTGGTTTGGCAGCGTGGCGCGGTCGGTGAGATCGTCACCGCCATCCAGCAGATACCAGATGGTGGCGATACCGATCAGCGCGGTGAGCACATCCCACCAGCGGATGCGGTCGCGGAACCGCGTCATCACCGGGAAGAGCAGGAAGGTGAGCAGGAAAACGAAACCGACATGGATCGGCCGCAGGCTCTGGGTCGGCACGATGTCGTAGGCGGCATAGAGGTGGAACAGGGTCATGATCACCGCCAAGGCCGTGATCAGATGGCCGGCCCAACCCGATAACCGGTTGGCAGCACCTTCTTCCTGCTCGATATATTCCTCTACCTTGCGCTGAACATTCTCGTCCAGGCCCTCGGTCGCCTTACCGATCTCGTTGCTCATCCCCCGCCCCTCTACGCCAGTTTTATTCGTCCCGCTTAAAACAAACCCTGCTCCAGCCTGGGCTGGAGCAGGGTTGTTGTCCGGTCACTCTCGCGCCGAATCAGTCGGTCTTGATACCCTTCTCGGCGAAGTATTTCAGCGCGCCGGGATGGAAGGCCACCGGCGTGTTCGCCTTCTTCTGCGTCTCGGCCTTGATGTTCTTGGCTTCGCCATGAACCAGGGCCAGCTCGTCGCGCTTCTCGAAGATGGTCTTTACGATGTTATAGGCCACATCATCGGGCATCGATTCATGGCCCAGCAGGATGTTCCAGACGGTGGAAACCGCATTGGCCTTATCCTGGCCTGGATAGGTGCCGGCCGGGATGGTGCCCATGGCGTAGAGCGGGCCATATTTGGCATTCATCTTGGCGACCACATCGGAATGATCCACCAGCTTGATCTTGGTGCCGGGCGTGGCGGCCAGATCCGTGACGGCGGCAGTGGGCAGACCGCCAACCCAGAAATAGGCCTCGATCTTCTTGTCCTTCAGCGCGTTGGTCGATTCAGCAGCGCCAAGGCGCTCGCGCTTCAGGTCCTTGTCCTTGTCGATGCCGGCAGCTTCCAGCACGCGGAAGGCCATCACCTCGGTGGCCGAACCCGGCGAACCGGTGGACACGCGCTTGCCCTTGAGGTCGGCCATGGAATTGATGCCAACGCCATCCACCGACACGACATGCATGATGTTGGGATAGAGCACCGCCAGCGCCTTGTGCGGCACCACGTTGCCCTTGAACTTGTCTTCGCCGCGCGAGGCGTCGAGGGAGGCATCGGCCATGGAGAAGGCGATATCGGCTTTCTTGGCGCCAACCAGCTTCAGGTTATCCACTGAACCGCCGGTGACTTCCGCGGTCGCCTGCCAGCCCGGCACATATTTGGTGAGCAGGTTGGCCAAGCCGCCGCCCATGGGATAATAGACGCCGCCGGTGCCGCCAGTGGCGATCGACAAATTGCGCGATTGCGCCTGCGCCAGTTCCGGGGCCGCGCCGGTCATGGCAACAGCGCCGAGTAGCGCAAAACCAAATAGAATCCGCTTCATGGTTCGTTCCTCCGTTATGGTATTTTGATAGGGAAGTGCGGGTTTCCCTCGGTCCGACTATAAAAGGTCAGGACGCCGCTGCCAACCTTGGTTTGAGCCGCAGATTCAGCAGCAACGGCAGCGCATAGGCGGCGCTGATCAGCGTCCAGGCCAAGGCTTCGCGGTTGCTCGGCCGCTCCACCAGCACCACCATGGCGGCTGAACAGAGCAGCAGCCACACCAAGGCCTTTTCTAGCCGCAGCGATGCCGCCGGCAGCGCGGTGTCTGGCGCGCTGAACCCGGCCGCCAGACTGCCGCCGCGCGCTGCTGGCGAAAAGAGCTGCAACAGCAGAAAACCGGCAATCGGCAGCAAGGCATAGTCGATGGGGAAATCGCGATAGCGCCCGGCGATGGCGAGCATCAGATTCTGGTAGAGCGCATAGAGCGCGAAGCCGGTGAACAGCCATTCGCCCAGCCGCGCGCGGTAAAGCAGGCGGAATTGCGCCATCTTGTCTTCCGAGATGGTGTGGTTGCCCAACGGCAGATATAGCGGCGCGAAAGCCTTGAGTTCAGCAAGCCGGCCTCCCAGGCCGAGGAAGCGCCCGGCAGGCGGCCCCTGGCCAGCCAGGCGGTCGATCCCTTCCGCAAAAAGCAGCAATGCGAATAATGCCTGCAGCGCCAGCATGATGACAAATTCGCTGAATCGCAACGTGGAGAAATTATGGCTCAGGCCATGCTCCACGCAGGCGGCCAGTGCCGCGCCCGCCGCCTGGGCGAGCAGGATGGCGGCCAGCATCCGCACCGGCGGCAGGGTCGCCAAGCGGTTTACCTGCAGCACCACCAGGATCAGGCCGATCAGGCTGGCCAGCGCCGCATAGATAGACCAGTTGGGCAATTCAGAGAGCCGGCCATGGGAATCGAATTTCGGGTGGCGCAATTCATCCAGCAGGCCCCAGGCGCCGCCAACCGTACCTTCCAGCGCCACTTTCCAGGGCTGGTCGAATGCCTCGACCAGGTTGTAGTCGAGCCCCTTGGCATCGGCGAGGCGAATGAAATCGGCGATGAAGCTGGCTGCCTCATGGCGCGTCGGCACCGCCTCGCGGCGCGAGCGGCCGAGCGAGGGCCAGCCCACCTCGCCGATCAGGATCGGTTTGCCCGGCAGCTTGGCCTGCACGATGTTGTAGACATCCAGGATATGCGGCATCGAGTGGTTCACCGCGATGGGCACGTCTTCCCAATAGGGCAGGAAATGCACCGTGACGAAATCCACTTCGTCGAGCAGCTGCGGATTGCGCAGCCAGAATTCCCACACATCGGCATAGGAAACCGGCTGCTTCACCGCCGCCTTCACGCGGCGGATATAGCTGATGAGCTGATCCACCGTGAGGTCCCTGCGCAGCAACACCTCGTTGCCAACGATCACGCGCTTGATGGTATCGGGGAAGCGGTTGGCCTGATCGATCAGCGCCTCCACTTCCTGCTCATTGATATTGGGCTTCTGCCCCAGCCAGGCGGAATGCGTCACCTCCAAGCCATAGCGCCGCGCCAATTCCGGCACCGCCTCCAGGCCTTCGCGCGAAGTGTAGGTGCGCACGCCCTTTGATACCGCGCGCGTAGCGGCCAGGTCTTCGGCGATCTCCTCGCGGCTGGGATAAACCTGCGTCAGCGGGCTCTGGCCGCGGCGGAACGGCGCGAAGGACACGCTCTTCACCGGACCAATGGCCTGGCCCTGGACGGTATTGCCATAAGGCAGCGGCCGGTTGGGCCACCACCAGGCGCCCGCATTGAGCAAGGCGGCGATGGCGAGGAAGCACAGCAGATACAGGAAGCGGGCGGCCGGCGCAGGCATCGTCGGTCTCTACTCGTCGCAATAACGGCGGGGCCTAATCGGCGCCGGCGCTCGGGTTGGGGGAGCCGGCTTTCGGCAGGGCGAACAGGCTGGGTACCGGCGCATTCTTGGCCACCGCGTTGGGTTTGCGGATGCGGCTCTTGGCCGTACTGATGATGGCCAGCGCCAGCGTGGCGTAATACGGCATGGCCTGGGCGAGCATCACCACGCCCCAGAGCCGCGCTTCCGGATCCTGGCCGCCCTGGAAATTCCACATGGCGATACCGGCGGCCGTGAGCAAGGCACCGAGCAGGGATTCCTCCCGCGCGATGATCATCGCCTGCACCAGCGCTGGCTGATTCTCATGCTTGGGCGTGCGGATGAAGGGCAGCTTGGACGTGAACAGACCGGCCAGCATCGCCTTGGCAATGGTGTAGGTGAGCGCCAGGCCCGCCAGACCGGCGCCGAGGCGCTGGCGGAAACTGCAATCGACGCGGATTTTGTAGAGCCAGAGGAACTGCGCCACCTTGGCCGCGAAGACCGCCACCACCGGCAGCAGGAACAAGCCGAGCGGCAGCTCGAAATATTTCGGCATCACGATCACGCCAACGGTCCAGAACAGCGAGGAGATGGCGAAGACCAGGCCGAGCGCATCGGCGAACCAGGGCAGCCAGCCGGCGACAAAATGATAGCGCTGCATCGGATCAAGCTTGCGCGTATCGCCGGGCAGCATGTCGCGCCAATGGCGCTTTAGGATCTGCACCGCGCCGTAGGCCCAGCGATAGCGCTGGGTCTTGTAGCCGCCGAAGCTATCGGGTGTGAGGCCATAGCCGAAGCGGCGGTCGGTATAGATCGACTTCCAGCCGGCGGCGAGCAGGCGCAGCCCCATCTCGCTATCCTCGCAGATGCACCACTCGGCCCAGGGGCCGACATGATCCATCGCGGCCTTGCGCACCAGGGTCATGGTGCCGTGCTGGATGATGGCGTCGCGCTCGTTCCGCTGCACCATGCCGATCTGGAAGAAGCCGGCATATTCCCAGTTGATGTATTCCTTGAAGGCGTCGCCCTTCCAGTCGTAATGATCCTGCGGCGCCTGCACGAAGCCCACATCGGCGCGGTCGAAATGCGGCACCAGGGCCTTGAGCCAATCGGGTTCCACCAGATAATCGGCATCCACCACGCCCACCACGTCCACATCCGGCGCCATCTGCTTCAGCGCGAAATTCAGCGCGCCGGCCTTGAAGCCCTTCAGCGGCGAGACATGGAAGAAGCGGAAATGCGGCCCCAGCTTGGCGCAATGCGCCTCCACCGGCCGCCACACAGCTTCGTCCTTGGTGTTGTTGTCGATCACCAGCACTTCGTAATTTGGATAATCCAAGGCCGCCAGCGCATCCAGCGTCTGCTTCAGCATTTCCGGCGGTTCGTTATAGGCCGGCACATGGATCGAGACCTTGGGCCAGCTATCGCGCGAGAGATCGGTCTTATAAGGCAGGAACAGGCGCTGGCGCCGCCGCGACCAGATCACCTCAGACATCTCAAGCCCTTCCGCGAGCACCATGATGAACAGCATCACCAGCAGCGGCAGCAGCATGGCCCACATGAGCGCCACGCCGGGGCTCATATACGTTCGGAATCCGGTATCCACCACCCAGACGATGGCCGACGCCACCACCTGGATCAGCGCGCCGAAGAATAGCCGGCCGGAGAAGCGCAGATCGCTCCAGCGGGCCAGGAACCAGATCAGCAGCGGCAACGCGATCAGCACACTGCCGGCCGCGAGCTGCGGCCAATGCGGGCGGTCTTCCACAGGCCCGATCATCGGGAATTTCGGCGAGCGGTCGGCATTGTAGATGCCCCAATAGGCGCCGACAGAGCCTTCGATGTTGCGCTTCCAGGGCTGGTCGAAGGCTTCCATGATGAAGTAATCGAGGCCGCGCTGGTTGGCGATGTTGAGGAAGCCACGCAGGAAGGTGGCCTGGGCCGTGGGGCTTGGCACCGCGTCGCGCCGGATGCGGCCTTCCGAAGGCCAGCCGATCTCGGTGATCACCACTTTCTTGGTGGGATGCGCGTCCTTCACCTGCTGATAGCGGCCCAGCGCGTAATCCACAGCCTTATCCGGCGACTGGCCCTCCCAATAGGGCAGCAAATGGATGGCGATGAAATCCACCTCACGGCCCAATTGCGGATAGCGCAGCCAGATATCCCAGGTCTCGGCGGTCGAAATTTCCACGCCGGTGCCGGCAAGCTCGGTGCGCACGCGGCGGATATACTGGATCAGATCGGTAATCGGCATGTCGAGACGCAGCATGGTCTCGTTGCCCACCAGCACGCGCCGCACATTCTTGTTCTGCTTCACGATGCGGACGAGATTGGTGATCTCATCTTCGTTGCGCTCAAGCCGGCCATCGAGCCAGATGCCCTGCAACACATCCACGCCATAGCGGCTGGCAATCGGCGCGATCTCACCCTGGCCATCAAGCGCGGAATAGGTGCGCAGATGGCGCACCTTGCTGGACAGCAATTGCAAATCGCGGTCGATCTCATCGGCGCTGGGATATTTTTTCTGCTGCGGCCCCTGATCGGCCTGGAATGGCGAATAGTCCACGCCATTGATCAACTCGCCCCAGGGGCGCGGCTCCACTGGTGGATTCATACTGATCCAACCGAGCACATTGGCGGCGATAACCAGAAAGAGGACGAACAGTCCCGAGTAGCGCATTGTGGCCTGCGAAGCTGATACTGATGAAGCAGATAACGATGGTGAAACGATATCGCGCCGTGAAGACCTATTCCGCATCCATTCCCGCCACGGCACCCGGGACGATTTGAGGAAATAGACGTGGAATATGGCGGCTTTACGGCGCCGGCGGACTATAGCGCCCCGCCCGGGCAAGAGTCGAGAGCGGCCTGAGGATGAGCATCAGAACCATGGCCAGGCTGGGTCGGCAAAGAGTCGGCCATAGGTTTCGAAGCCGGCCTCGCGCATACAAGTCTGGGCCACCGACTGATTGGCGGTCTGGTGCCGCGTCATTATTATCGGCAGGCGCCAGTAGCAAACGGGTATCCTGGCGAAGAGCGACGGGCAATCACTGCTGCTTGGCTTGCGGCAACCGGGCAGCGGTTCCTCTTTGCAGACAACTTCGCTAGGCCCCACGCCGATCTCCTCAACCTCCGCCTGCGGTTGCCCTTGGCAAACCTGCCATTGCGCCCAGGCGACCCGGCATTCACCCGGCTCCCTGGTCACAAGGCAGCGAGGTTCACCAGCGCAGCCGGCACAAAGGAGTAGTCCAGCCAGGGGCAGAAACCGCAACATCTAGTAGCCCATGAAGCGATTGGCATAGGCGCCCTGGCCAACATGGTGCATGCAGGCCTGAACCCCGCTGTTGAAGGCGCGGTAATCATAGACCGGTTCCCAGCGGGTAGTGCAGCGCTCGATATAGCTGCCGGGATAGCAATTGCGGCGGCCTTTGCGGTCGGTGTGGCAGCGCGGCGGCTCGCGCACGCAGCTTTGCACCGGGCGGTCGCCCACATGGCGCACCAGGGGGCGGTTGGCGGCCTGGCAGTTTTCGTAATCCTGGTAGGCGGCATGGCAGGCACCGCGATCGGTAGCGGAAAAACACTGAATCTGCGCGCAGCCGCCCAGGCCGACCAGCCCTAAGGCCGCCACCAGCACCCCACCGATCCGCATGCCATCCTCCCGCCACGAACCCCATCCGCGCAGACGCGAAAAGTATCGGGGTCGCCTCGATGGGTTGTGCTACGCCTGCTTCTTGCTGCTTTGACGGCGGGATTGCGGCGGAATTTGGAAATGAGATTAAGAATTGAGATGGCTGAGCGGCAAGGCCGCCGCGGTCTTGATGATGCGAATGGCGAAGTTGGAACGGATATCCTTCACCATGTTCAGCGTCAGCAGCCGTTCATTCAGCATCCGCTCGTAGGCCTTAAGGTCTGGCACCACCACTTCCACCAGGAAATCCGCGCCTCCGGACACCATATGTGCCGCCACCACTTCCGGGATCGCGGCCAGGGCCTCCTGCAGCGCGTTGGAAGCATCCAGCGCATGGCGCTCGGCCTTGATCTCCACGAACACGGTCATGCCGAGGCCTGCCTTGTCGCGATCCAACACCGCGCGATAGCCGGTGATATAGCCCTCGGCCTCCAGCCGCTTCACCCGCCGCAGGCAGGGCGAAGCCGAGAGGCCCACGGCATCGGCGAGTTCCACATTGCTCAGGCGGCCATCCTGCTGCAGCGCGGCCAGAATGGCATGATCAAAAGCGTCTAACTCTGATTTTGGCATCTTTATCTCATTTGGTTATTTATTTTGGCATATTATGCCATAAATAGAGCCAGGGTTGTGTAAATTCGCAAGGACATGCCCGGGCTTTCTGGCGACACTCTGGCCATCGTTCTTCCTGTACCGAGCCTGAGCCATGACCGACGCTGCCATTCCCGCCACCACCCCCACCGCAACGCCCACCAGCCGCCTGCCGGCGCTCGGCATCGCCGCCGCGCTGGGCACCATGGTGCTATGGGCCGGCGGCCTGGCTGCTACCCGCTTCGGCGTCACCGGTTCGCTCAGTGTCTGGGATGTGGTCTTCCTGCGCCTCACCGTGCCGGCCCTGCTGCTCTGGCCGTTGCTGCTGCGGCTCGGCCCCGGCTTCGCGCCCGGACGCAACAAGGCGGTTTTGCTGGTGCTGTTTGGCGCCGGCGTGCCCTTCCTCTGCGCCAGCAGCGGCGGCACGCTGTTTGCCCCGGTGGCCCATGCCGGCGCGCTGATGCCTGGCAGCATGCCGCTATTCACCGCCCTGCTCGCCTGGATCGTGCTGCGCGAGAGCGTCAGTCGTGGCCGGCTGATCGGCTTTGGCTGCATCCTGATCGGCGTGCTGGCGCTGGGCGGCTATCATCTCTTCGCTGGCGAAGCCGGATTGTGGCGCGGCCATCTGCTGTTCCTGCTCGGTGGCGCGTTGTGGGCCACCTATACCCTGGCGGTGCGGCAGAGCGGCCTTGGCCCCTGGCATGCGGCGGCCGTGATCTACACCTACTCGGCGCTGATCTTCCTGCCGGTCTATCTCTTTGGCCTGCAGCCGCGCTTGCTGCATGTGCCGATTTTTGAGGTGGGCGTGCAGGTGGCGCAGTCGATCTTCTCCGGTCTGGTCAGCATGTTCACCTACGGCTACGCAGTACGCAGCTTAGGCCCCGGCCGCACGGCCACCTTCGGCGCCCTGGTGCCGGCCTTGGCTGCCCTGCTGGCGATCCCGCTGCTGGGTGAATGGCCCGAGCCGGTGACCTGGGCCGGCATCGCGCTGATCGGCACCGGCGTGGCACTAGCGAGCGGTGCTTTCATGCGGCAAGGTCGCTAACCATCATGCCAGCACCCGACACTATGCTGCCACCGCAGCCTTCCAGCCGCAGCGAAATCGAAATCTACCGCATGTGGCGCATCTACAATGCGCTGCTGGAGCGCAAGCGCCAGGGCGGCGATGTAGTGAACCTGCTGGTGGGCGAGCCATATTTTCCGCCGCCAAGCCGCGCCATTGCTGCTGCCGAGGCCGCTTTGCGCGCTGGCCCGATTCCCTATACCGAGGCCATGGGCCTGTGGCGTCTGCGCACAGCCATCGCGGCTTTTTATGCGCGCCGCTATGGCCTGACGATCCCGGCCACACGGATCGCGGTCACCGTCGGCTCGTCATCGGGTTTCATGCTCAGCTTCCTGGCCACCTTCGAAGCTGGCCAGCGCGTGGCTATTGTGGAGCCGAGCTATCCGGCCTATCGCGGCGCGCTGCGGGCATTGAACCTGGAGCCCTATCGCCTAGGTACGGATGCTGCCACCGGCTTCAAGCCAACACCGGCGATGATTGAGGCCTTGCCCGCCGATATCGCCGGCGTGGTGCTGGCCAGCCCGGCCAATCCCACCGGCACGATGCTGAGCCGCGACGACCTGGCCGCACTCTATGCCGCCTGCCGCCGCCGTGGCCTGTGGTTGATCATGGATGAGCTGTATCACGGCGTCACCTATGGCGCGCCGGCAACCACAGTGCTGGAACATGGCGATGACGCCATCGTGGTGAATGGCTTTTCGAAATACTGGGGCATGACCGGCTGGCGGATCTGCTGGCTGGTGCTGCCTGAGCGCCTGGCGCCGCGGGTGGAAGCCCTGTCTGGCAGCTTGCAGATTTCAGCACCAACGCTGTCGCAGATCGCCGCCGAAGCCGCACTCGATTCCGATGACGAAATGGCCGAACGCGTGGCGCAATATGCGCGCAACCGCCAGCGCCTGCTCGAAACATTGCCCGGTTTGGGGCTCGACAGCTTCGCGCCGCCGGATGGCGCGTTTTATTTGTTCTGCGATGTCAGCGCCTTCACCGACGATGCCGAGGGCTTTTGCCGCCGCATGCTAGACGAAACTGGCGTAGTGAGCGCTCCGGGTGCTGATTTTGACACCGTCGAGGGGTCACATTTCGTCAGATTTTCATTCTGCGTCGAGCCGGCGATTATCGACGAGGCATTGAAGCGGTTGAGCATCTGGCTGCCGCAACAAAACCGCCGTTAGCATAAACTCACCTCTCCTTTCATTGCACCGTGTGGTAGCTTTGCTATCATCAATGGTACAATTCGTGGCATCGCGCTGCGTTCCGCCACCCATACGGTTGAAGTGACGCCCATGGCCAAGCCGCAATTCCTGAGCCCGCCGCAAGAGCTGAAGCGCAAGGCGGTCAACTTCAAGACCGGCTTCTCGGTGAACCTGACTGACGAGATCACGGAAAAGCTGGAGAAGACCATCGCGGCCAAGGGCGATGCCTTCGCCATCGAGGTGATGGACAAGCTGAAAAGCATGCGCCAGACCATCAAGGGCGTGGGTGCCGACAGTGTTGCCCGCATGCTGATGCTGCCAAGCGTGGCCGAGATGGCGCTGGACATCAAAGGTATGGGCGGCACTTTTGGCTATCCCCTGCTCACTATGCTGGCGAAGTCGCTGCATGATTTCATCGGCACCCTGAACATGCCCACTGACGGCCAGTTCGAGGTGATCCGCATTCATGTGGACGCCATGTATGTGATGCTGGGCCAGCATGTCACCGGCACCGGTGGCACCACCGAGAAGACCATGCTCACAATGCTCAGCAGCGCCGTGAACAAGGTGGCCGAACAGGTGCCCAACTAGGCGCCTCGCCGCTCAGTAGAGCGGCTGATCCGAGCGCAGCTTCATGCCCGGCTTATCCATCACATTGGTCGCGAAGATATAATTGCAATGGTCGAGCGCGCTGACGCAGAAGCCCAAAGCCCCCAAAAAGTTCATTCGCCTTGCACAGGAAATCGCGGTAGCTTTTGAACATATTGATGGTGTTGCGCGTAAGGCCAAGGATCTGCTCAATCAATCTGATACAACAACCACTTGAGATATGCGCTTTCGGGCAAATGCGGGTGCACCGGATGATCCGGGCCAGCGCCACCCTGCGCGAGCAACCTGCCTTCGCGGCCGGCAGCGGTTAGTCCGGCCGCAACCTCCTTGGCGAACAGCTCACCCGGCAGCAGATGCGCGCAGCAGGCGACGAACCAATAGCCGCCCGGCGCCACCAGCGGCACGGCCAGACGCGCCAGCTTGCGATAGGCGCGGCTGCCAGGGCCAAGATCCTTGCGGCTCTTCACGAAATTCGGCGGATCGGTGATCACCAGATCGAAACGCTCGCCGGCCGCGCCCAGGCTTTCCAGTTTCTCGAAGGCATCGGCCTTCTCGAATTGGCAGAGCTTGCCCAGGCCATTGGCGGTCGCCGCTTTGGCCGCCAGCTCTATACCAAGCTCTGAGCGGTCGATACCCAGCACGCTCGACGCACCAGCGCCGTTCTGGCCCTTGGCGGCGCGCAGGGCGAAGGCACCGGTATGGCAATAGCAATCCAGCACGCGGGCACCGGCGCTCAAAGTAGCGATCAGGTCACGGGCGAAACGCAGGTCGAAATACCAGCCGGTCTTCTGGCCAGCCAGGGCATCCAGGGCAAAGCGCAGGCCGCCCTCTTCCACCTGCAACGGCGGCTCGAGCAAACCGGCGGCCAAAACCACGGTCTCGCCCAGGCCTTCCAGGCGACGCACCGGGCTGTCGTTGCGCAACACCACGGCGCGCGGCGCGAACACCTCGCGCAGGGCTTCCAGCAGCAGTGGTGTCAGCTTCTCGGCGCCGGCGGTATTGGCCTGCACCACGAACGAATCGGCGAAGCGGTCGATGACGAAACCCGGCAACCCGTCGCCTTCGGCATGCACCAACCGGTAATAAGGCTGGGCGAAGAAGTTGTGCCGCCGCGCCGCCGCCGCCGTTAGTTTGTCGGACAAAAAGCGCTGGTCGATGCGCGTAGCGATATCCCTATCGAACAAACGGACCGCGATTAGGGAATGCAGGTTGAAACTGCCAACCCCAAGTCCGCCGCCGTGAGCATCGTACACGCGCACCGGCTCACCCGGCGGTAGCGTCTTGGCCGCAGCGTCGAGTACCAGCTCGTTGGCGTAAATCCACGGATGGCCGCTACGAATACGGCGATCTTCGCGCGGTTGCACGCGCAGGACGGGCATGCTCGATACAGTCATGGACATGTCCCCAGTAAATGCGTTATCCAGCCGGTGCGATACTCGATAAGCAACAATAAAGCGAGAAGTTTCGATGTTCCAACTGCATGACCAGCTGCGGCGCGACACACTTCCGATTTGTCGCATGAAGCTATGCCTCGTGCAGATCATGAATGACAGCCAGTTCCCCTGGCTGATTCTGGTCCCCGCAGCCGAGAATCTGGTCGAAATCGCCGACCTGAGCGAAAAGCAGCGCAAACTGCTGATCAACGAGATCGCACAAGCCCAGCGGGTGATGAAAAACGTCTTCGCGCCCCAGAAAATGAATGTCGGCGCGCTGGGTAACCAAGTCTCGCAGCTGCATGTGCATGTGATCGGCCGCTTCCACACCGATCCGGCCTGGCCGCAGCCGATCTGGGGCAAGCTGCCGCCCAAGCCCTATGAACCGGGCGCCCTGCGCGGCATCATCGCCAAGCTGCAAAACGCCTTCATCTCGCGCATCTGACCCTTGGCATCCGGCGTGGTGGAAGCTCCCGATTGGATCGAGTGGGTGGGTCTGGTTGCCGGCCTGCTCACTACCCTGGCCTATCTGCCCCAGGTGCTGCAGGTCTGGCGCACCCGCTCGGCCCGCGATGTGTCGCTGGGCATGTTCACCCTGATGGTGATCGGTATCGGCCTTTGGCTGGTCTATGGCCTGCTGATCGGCTCGCTGGCGCTGATCCTGGCCAATGGCGTCACGCTGCTGCTCGCCAGTCTGATCCTGATCGGCAAATTGCGTTTCGACCGCAGACCCTAATCGGGCTATAAAAGCCGCATGCGCCGCCGCGACCTGCTGCTTACGCCCCTTGCCCTCGCCGCCGCCGGATTGGCGCCAGCGCCGGCCGGCGCGCGCAGTGCCAGTGATGATCTGCGTTTCTTCCGCATCCTCACCGGCTCGGCCGCCACCACCGCCTTCCCCATCGGCACCCTGGTGGCCTCGGCGATTTCCAACCCAGCCGGCAGCCGTCCCTGTGATCGCGGCGGCTCCTGCGGCGTGCCCGGCCTGATCGCCGTGGCACTGACCAGCGCCGGTTCGGTGGCCAATATCGCCGCCGTGGCCAATGAATCGATTGAAAGCGGCTTCGCCCAGGCAGACCTGGTCTATTCCGCCTATAACGGCGAAGGCCTGTATTTCCGCCGCGCCAAGCAGCCCAATCTGCGCGTGATCGCCAATCTCTATCCTGAAACGGTGCACTTGGTGGCGCGGCTGGATAGCGGCATCCAGGATATCCGCGACCTAGTGGGCAAGACGGTTTCCATCGACCGCGTGGGTTCGGGCACGCGCTTCAATGCCGAGATCATCCTGAACGCCTATGGCGTGCGCCTGAGCCAGATCAAGGCCGCCGAGCTTGACCCCAGCGAGGCCGCCGACCGCCTGAGCCGTGGCGAGATCGACGCCTTCTTCCTGATCGCCGCCTATCCGGCGCCGACAGTCGCCGACCTGACCGAGAAGAAAATCGCCACGGTGATCCCGCTGGCCAGCCGTGCCATCGAGGCGGCACTGAAGCGACACCGCTTTTTCAGCCGCGAGGTGATCCCGGCGACCAGCTATGCTGGCCTGGGCGAAACCGAGACCTTAAGCATCGGCATGCAATGGGTGGTGTCGGAAACCGCTGACCCGACACTGGTCTACGATATCGTCTCGGCGCTCTGGCAGCCGGCCAGCCGTCGCCTGCTGGATGGCGGCCATGTGAAGGCGCAGCAGATCCGGCGTGTCAACGCGCTGACCGGCCTGTCGACGCCGCTGCATTTTGGCGCCGAGCGTTATTATCGCGAAGCCGGGCTGCTAACCTAGGCCTTGGCCTAGTTGGTGTTTTCCAGCGGCGTCTCGGCTTCCGCCGCCACGCACCATTCCCGCATCGCCGGATGGGCAAAGACCGCATCGCAATAAGCCTGCGTTATGGCATCGAGGTCGATGCCATAAGTGCGGAAACGCGTGACCACCGGCGCATACATGCAATCGGCGATGCCGAAGCGGCCGAACAGGAATGGGCCGCCGGCGCCAAAGCGCGCGCGGCAATCGCGCCAGACTTCCAGCACACGGGCGGCCTCGGCCTTGGCTTCCGGTGCGCCGGCATCGGGAAAGCGGCGCGAAATATCCATCGCGTAATCGCGCCGCAAGGCGGGAAAGCCGGAATGCATTTCAGCCGAGACAGCGCGGGCGATGGCGCGGGCCGGCGCGGCTTCAGGCCACAAGCCGGCCGCAGGGCGCAACTCAGCGGCATATTCGCAGATGGCCAGCGAATCCCAGATATGCAGACCGCCGTCAATCAGCAGCGGCACTTTGCCCGAGGGCGAATAGCGCAGGATTTCCGCCTTGGTCTCAGGCCGGCGCAACGCGATCAGCTGCTCGCGGAATGGCAGGCTGGCGGCCTTCAGCGCCAGCCAGGGCCGCAGGCTCCAGGAGGAATGGTTCTTGTTGCCGATTACCAGGGTCAGGTCCGTCATCATCTGCCTCTTCCGGCTTTTGCCGTGCTGCGCCGCTTTTGCTGAATGCCTGGGCCGCTTATAAATCGATCAGCCCTTCCCGCCAACCCGGAGCCTGCCGTGACGCTGCCGTTGATTGATAAAAGCGCCAAAGCCCTTGGCCTGACCTGCTTCACTGCCACCCAATGGGACAAGGCGTCGCACCGCGAAGCGTCAGCCACGCGGGCCTGGGCTGAGGCGCAGGGCTTTACGGCAAAACCCGGCCAGGTGCTATTGCTGCCCGATGCAAACGGTAAGCCGCTGCGCGCGCTGGCCGGCCTACCGCAAGACGCCAATCTCTGGGCTTATGCCGCTATCGCCGCCGCCCTGCCGCCAGGCGATTACGCGCTTGCAACCGCGCCAGGCAATGCCACTGATGCCGCACTGGGCTGGGCATTGGCCGGCTATCGCTACGAGCGTTATCGCAAGCCGGCAGCCAAGGCATTGCCGCGTCTGGTCTGGCCAAAAGGCGCCGATAAGGCGCGCGTGGCGGCACTCTATGACGGCATGGCGCTGGCACGCGATCTGATCAACGCCCCCAGCAATGATATGGGCCCCGCCGAACTCGCCGCCGCCGCGCAGAGCGTGGCGAAACGGCATAAGGCAACTTTCCGGGTGATTGTTGGTGAGGCCTTGCTGAAAGCGAATTATCCGCTGGTGCATATGGTGGGCCGCGCCGCCGCCAAGCATCGCGCGCCGCGCCTAATCGATTTGAACTGGGGTAACCCGAAAGCACCGAAGGTGACCCTGGTGGGCAAGGGCGTGTGCTTCGATACCGGCGGCCTGGATATCAAGCCCTCCTCCGGCATGCTGATCATGAAAAAGGATATGGGCGGCGCCGCGATCATGCTGGGCCTGGCCCAAGCGATCATGGCGCTGAAATTGCCGATCCGCCTGCGGCTGCTGATCCCGGCGGTGGAGAATGCGATTTCCGGTGATGCCTTCCGCCCCGGCGATATCGTGAGAAGCCGCAAGGGCCTCACCGTTAAGATCGGCAATACCGATGCCGAAGGCCGCCTGATCCTGGCGGATGCCCTGGCCGAAGCCGATGCCGAGCAGCCGGAGTTGCTGATCAACGCTGCCACGCTCACCGGCGCTGCGCGCGTGGCTTTGGGGCCGGATCTGCCGGCGCTGTTTTCCACCGACGATGCGCTGGCCGATGCCATGCTGGCGGCTGGCCGCGCCACCGCCGATCCCTTCTGGCGCCTGCCGCTGCACGCGCCCTATCGCGAATTTCTCGACAGCAAGATCGCCGACATCAACAATGCCGGTGACACGCCCTTTGCTGGTTCGATCACCGCCGCCCTGTTCCTGCGCGACTTCGTGAGCCACACCAAGGCCTGGGCGCATCTTGATGTGTATGCCTGGACGGCACGGCCTAAGCCCGGCCGCCCGGCCGGCGGCGAAGCCATGGGCTTGCGCGCCCTGCTGCAGCTGCTGACACAGCGTTACGGCTAGGCGCCTGACGCGCTGTTGATCAGTGCTCGGAAGAACATACCTTGCTGCCTGCGGCAGCCTGGATATTCCCCATTGCCCTTAGGGAAATGCACCGGGAAAAAGCAAAAGCTGCCTGATCCTGTCTGGAAAATATGCATATACGCGGAAAAGTATGGGTAGCGGCGGCGATACCCCTTGCATTCCACACCAAGCCCTTTAAACGTGATTCATGCATACTATTTGTAAGTATGAAACCAGGCTGAACTATCCCCGAGGGAGGATGTTTCCCTGAATATATCCAATTGTTCTGGTATCGATCTTGTAATCAACCTGGATATTGGCCGACGGCTATGGGCCCTGGCGCCGCTGCATCATGCGGACGCGCCAAAAGGCACCCTGAGAAAGCAGCAAGTGCTCTGCTTTTGCCCCCTTCTCCCGCTCGACCCGGAGTAAGCATGAAACGTAAGTCGTCAGAGCCGCCGCACCCGATGGATATTCATGTCGGGCAGCGCCTGCGGGCGGCGCGCCTGCTAGCAGGGTTCAGCCAGGGCGTTTTGGGCAAGCATGTGGGCCTCACCTTCCAGCAGGTCCAGAAATACGAAAAAGGCGTGAATCGCATTGGTGCCAGCCGGTTGCAGCAATTCGCCCAGTTGCTGAATGTACCGCCAGGCTACTTTTTCGAACCCCTGGCCGCAGAAGGCGAAACAGCCCCGGTATCGCAGGCAGGCCATGGCGCCATCCAGGCTGCCGTCAAGCCGCCGGAGAGCAACAGCCAAAGCCAGGCGGTTGAATTGCTGCAGCATTTCGGCCGCATCCAGAATGATGCCCTGCGCGCCAGCATCCTGCATCTGGTGAAAACCGCCGCCGGCAACACCGCCGAGCAGGGCTAGTATTGGCTGGAAAAAACATCGGGAAATTTACTTCCCGGTTGTCATACAGCCCCAGATTGCTGTTAACTATACTTCTCCGCAGGCCGATCAGAATCGATTCGGCCTAGCCGGGAATGAGGCCGACCATGCGCAAGATCGTCGCAGAGAAACTGCGAAACGGCGTGCAAGAACGCTGCACCACCCTGGGGCTATCGCTGGCCCTGCTCGCCCAATCCATCGACCGGGATGCCACCACGCTGCGCGCCTGGCTGCGTGGCGTGAACCGGATCACGCTGGATGATGCCATCCTGCTGGACCGCTTCTTCGCCCGGCACAGCCTGCCTGGATTGCTGGAGGAATTGCGCCCCGAACCAAGTGAAGGCCCGGTATGGCGCAGCGAGGAATTACCGCTGACATCCGTGCCGGCATCCCTGAATGGCATCGCCCAGGGCCTGCGCGCCGCCGCCGCCGCCGTCACCAATTTCCTCAACCAGCATAACCTGCTGGAACAGACCACCCTGTTCCTGCGCGTGGATGATGCGGTGCTGCCGGTGCATGCCGGCAACAAATTGCCGGTGCGCTTCGGGGCCGACGCTTTCGGGCGCGACGTGCGGCATTTGAGTGATCCGGCGTTTGGCGCCCTGATCTACCGCCAGACGCGCGAGTTGCTGCAGCGTGACCGCGCCATGGTGCATCGGATCAGTTCGGCGCAAGGCAGCTATCGCCGCCTGGCTGTGCCGGTGAATAACCGCTTCATGGTGGCTTTGCCCTATGACATCGAATTGAAGGCGCAGCTTAGCTTCGACTGAACGGCGTTAGCGGAAAATGCGCACCACGCCGCTCTGCTCAAGCGCCGCGATCTCTTGCGCGCTATAGCCAAGCTCGGCCAGCAAGGCAGCACTATCCTCACCGATCTGCGGCGGCGAACGGCGCAGGGGCAACCGGTTTTCGGCAAACTGCATCGGCAAGGCCGGCAGCTTAGTCTGGCTGCCATCAGGCAATGTCATCTCCAGTAAGCCGCCGGATTGATTGAGATGCGGGTCGTCGAATAATTCCTCCGGCCGCGTCACTGGCGCGAATGGCAGGCCATTGGCTTCCAGCTTGGCCGACAGTTCCGCCTTGGTGTAAGCCGCGAAGCAGGCGGCCAGGCGCGGGATCAAGCGGTCGCGCGCCGCCACGCGCTGGCTGTTGGTGGCCAGCGTCTGGTCGGCGAACAGATCCGGCAGGCCGAAAGCCTCGCAGAAAATCTTCCACTGGCTGTCGCTCACCACCGCCACGAAAACCTGCTCGTCGCCCTGCACGCTGAACAGATCGTAGATGCCCCAGGCGGAAATGCGGTTAGGCATGGGGGCCGGCGATTTGCCGGTCACGGCATATTGCGCCATATGCTGCGCCACCAGGAAGATGTTGTTCTCGAACAGGCCGCTTTGCACATACTGGCCCTGGCCGGTGGCATCGCGCTGGCGCAGGGCGGCGAGAATAGCGATGGCGGCGAACATGCCGCCCATGATGTCGTTCACAGAAGAACCCGCGCGCAACGGCCGGCCCGGCGGCCCGGTCATATAGGCCAGGCCACCCATCATCTGCACCACTTCGTCCAAAGCCGTGCGATGCTCATAGGGGCCGGCGAGAAAACCTTTCAACGAGCAATAGACCAGCCGCGGATTGCGCTGGCTCAGCGCCGCATAGCCCAGGCCCTGAGCCTCCAGCGCGCCAGGACGGAAATTTTCCGTCATCACATCGGCGCTGTCGATCAGCTTGAGCAAAGCGGCGCGGCCGGCCTCGTTCTTGGTATCGATCGCCAGGCTGCGCTTGTTGCGATTGAACATGACGAAAAAGCCAGCGCCGGCGCCCACCAGGCGGCGGGTATTGTCACCATCGGGCAACGGCTCGATCTTGATCCCCTCGGCACCGAGATCGGCCAGCACCAGGCCGCAAGTAGGGCCCATCACCATATGAGAGAATTCAACAACACGCAGGCCGGCCAGCGGCAATGCCTGGGGCAGCGCAGGATCATTGCTCATCGGACTAGCATAGCTCCCTAGGCGCGCGCGGTACGGCGCGCGAGCTTATGGCTATACATCATCTGATCGGCGGCAGCGAGCGCACTGCCGGGATCCTCGCCGGGCTTCAGCGGATAGACGCCATAGGCGGCGTCCAGCGCCAGCACCTGGCCTTCCCAATGCAGCGGCCGCCGTTGGATCGTGGCGGCCAGATGATCGGCCTTCTCGCGGCCCTGCTGCGCATCGGTCTCGGCCAGGATCACGCCGTATTCATCGCCGCCCAGGCGCGCCACCACATCGGTATCGCGCGTGGCATCCAGCAATACCTGGCCCACCTGGATCAGCGCCGCGTCGCCAGCGGCATGGCCATGCTTGTCGTTGATCTCCTTCAGGCCATTGAGGTCGAAATAGATCAGGCAGGAAGGCCGGTTGAAGCGCTCGACATGGGCCATGGCGCGGCTCAGTTCGCGCACGAAGGCACGGCGGTTGTAGAGCGGGGTCAGCGTATCGCGGTCCGCCAGGCGTTCCAGATCGGCCAGCCGCAGCTTGGTTCGGTTCAATTCGTTGCGCAGGTGATCCACTTCGCGCATCAGCGCCATCACGGCATCGCGCACCCGGGGTGTCAGCTCGGTTTCCGGGATGCCCATCACGGTGGCGGTGGCAGCCGGATTGATATTGGCGCCAGGCGCGGCGGCATAGGCGCCCACGGCCGCGCCAGCAACCGGACGCGAAGCAGCCGTGCCGGTCTGCGGCGTGCCCACCGGGGTGGGGCCGAGCGGTCGACGATCTTCGATCCTCGTCATGCGCGAATGACCATGCGCAAAGGGGTTCCTGCCATAATGATCCAGGCTCGCGCACTATAGCATCGTACTTTGTTAATAAAGCATAGCCGACATTGGCTTTACAGACGCCCCCCCATCCCTATAATCCCCCGCTTTCCCGCACCCGCCCTGGAAGGAACCGGCATGGCGAGCCCGCGCAGCACATCTCCCACCAGGATCAGCGCCCGTCGCACCATCAGCACGGGGGCCACGCGCGCCCCGCTGGTTGGCATCATCATGGGCAGCCAGTCCGACTGGGCCACCATGGGTCATGCGGCGGAAATTCTGGCCGCGCTCAAGATTCCCGCCGAGCACCGTATCGTCTCGGCACACCGCACGCCGGATCGCCTCTATGCCTATGCCGCCTCGGCCGCCGAGCGTGGCATCCAGGTGATCATCGCGGGCGCCGGCGGCGCCGCGCATCTGCCCGGCATGGCCGCGGCGATGACGCATCTGCCGGTGCTGGGCGTGCCCGTGGAAAGCAAGACGCTGAAAGGCCTGGACAGCCTGCTCTCGATCCAGCAGATGCCGGCCGGTATTCCGGTGGGCTGCCTGGCCATCGGCAAGGCCGGTTCGATCAATGCCGGCCTGATGGCTGCCGCCATACTCGCGCTGCAGGATGAAGCCCTGGCGGCGCGGCTGAAGGCGTGGCGCGCCAAGCAGACCAAGGCAGTGAAACTGCAGCCGCGCGATGAGGCCTGAGGCGTGACCCCGTTCCGGCCCGGCAGCACCATCGGCATCCTGGGCGGCGGCCAATTGGGCCGCATGATCGCCATGGCGGCGGCGCGGCTGGGCTATCGCTGCCATATCTACGCCCCTGAGGCCGACCAGCCTGCAGCCCAGGTCTGTGAGCGCGTGACTCGCGCCGACTATACCGACACCGCCGCCCTGGAGGCCTTTGCCGGCGCCGTGGATGTGGTGACCTACGAATTCGAGAATATCCCGGTGGAGCCGGTGACGATGCTGGCCGATCTGGTGCCGGTGCGCCCAGGTGTGGCCGCCCTGCGCATCACCCAGGACCGCCTGTTCGAGAAGGATTTCTGCAACAAGCATGATGCGCCCACGGCGCCCTTCCGCGCCGTCAGCAGCCTGAAGGATCTGGAAGCGGCGATTGCGCAGCTTGGCTTGCCGCTGATCCTGAAAACCCGGCGTATGGGCTATGACGGCAAGGGCCAGCGCCGCATCGACCGCGCGGATCAGGCAGCCCAGGCCTATGCCGAGCTGCGCTCCGATCTGCTGATCGCGGAAGGCTTCGTGCCCTTCGAGAAGGAAATATCGGTGGTTCTGGCGCGCGGGCTGGATGGCAGCATCGAATCCTTTGGCGCGGTGGAGAATATCCATCGCCACCATATTCTCTGGCGCTCCTTCGCGCCGGCCGGCATCGATGCTGGCTTGGCAACTAAGGCCGAAGCCATGGCGCGGCGCCTGGCCCAGGGGCTGGATTATGTTGGCGTGCTGGCGGTGGAAATGTTCGTGGTGCTAGAAGCGTCCGGCGCCCGCGTGGTGGTGAATGAAATGGCGCCGCGTGTGCACAATTCCGGCCATTGGACGCTCGATGCTGCCATCACCTCGCAATTCGAGCAGCATGTGCGCGCCGTTTGCGG
>Ga0164290_1000649_pt1 | contig 97082 bp, 95 predicted proteins | sample Micstemetagenome_FD_108782 | JGI IMG/M metagenome (GOLD analysis project Ga0164290, IMG submission 108782) | Contaminated culture microbial community from soil near Moab, Utah, USA - Microcoleus steenstrupii SON62 (Illumina Assembly) | ecosystem: Environmental > Terrestrial > Soil > Soil crust...
GCCAAGGCTGCAGGTTGGCGAAATCATAGCGGCCGTCCAATCTCCCCCCTTGTGGGGGAGATGGCCGGCAGGCCAGAGGGGGGCAACGTAGAGCGCTGCGTCCGCAAGAAAGCAGAGCGCTCTTAGCACCGACTGGCGTCTGCTGCCCGCAGCGTCGCTATCGAGGTTGACGCAGCGATCCTTCGCGCCACCGTTCCGCTTGTCTGCCTCAGATCCCGAGCTTGGCTTTCACCAAATCGTTGACAGCCTGTGGGTTGGCCTTGCCACCCGTTGCCTTCATCACCTGGCCGACGAACCAGCCGGCAAGCGTCGGCTTGGCTTTTGCCTGCTCGACTTTGTCGGGGTTGGCGGCGATCACTTCGTCAACCGCTTTCTCGATCGCGCCCGTGTCGGTCACCTGTTTCAGCCCGCGCGACTCGACCAGCTGTTTCGGGTCGCCGCCCTCGTTCCAGACAATCTCGAACAGATCCTTGGCGATCTTGCCAGAAATGGTGCTTTCGCGGATCAGGTCGATGATGGCGCCGAGCTGCGCCGGCGACACCGGCGCTTCCTCGATATCCCTGCCTGCGCGGTTCAATGCGCCGAGCAGGTCGTTGATCACCCAGTTGGCCGCCGCCTTGCCGTCGCGGCCCTCCGCCACCTGCTCGAAATAGTCGGCGATCGCCTTTTCCGACACGAGCACCGAGGCGTCATAGGCCGACAGGCCGAGCTTCTCGACCAGCCGCGCCTTCTTGTCGTCCGGCAGTTCCGGCAGATGCCGGGCCAGCTCGTCGACATAAGCCTGGTCGAATTCGAGCGGCAGGAGGTCGGGATCGGGGAAATAGCGGTAGTCGTGCGCTTCTTCCTTGGAGCGCATCGAGCGCGTCTCGCCCTTGTTCGGATCGAAGAGCCGGGTCTCCTGGTCGATCTTGCCGCCATCCTCCAGGATCGCGATCTGGCGCCGCGCCTCGGCCTCGATCGCCTGGCCGACGAAGCGGATCGAGTTGACGTTCTTGACCTCGCAGCGCGTGCCGAACTCTCCGCCGGGGCGACGCACCGAGACGTTGACGTCGGCGCGCATGGAGCCCTCGTCCATGTTGCCGTCGCAGGTGCCGAGGTACCGCACGATGGTGCGCAGCTTGGTGAGATAGGCCTTGGCCTCATCGGCCGAGCGCAAATCCGGCTTCGACACGATCTCCATCAGCGCCACGCCGGAGCGGTTCAGATCGACATAGGACATGGTCGGGTGCTGGTCGTGCATCGACTTGCCGGCGTCCTGCTCCAGATGCAGCCGCTCGATGCCGACCTCGATGTCCTCGAAATTGCCCTTCGAGTCAGGGCCGACGGAGACGATCACCGTCCCCTCGCCCACGATCGGCTGCTTGTACTGCGAGATCTGATAGCCCTGCGGCAGGTCGGGATAGAAGTAGTTCTTGCGGTCGAAGACCGAGCGGTGGTTGATCTGCGCCTTCAGCCCGAGCCCGGTGCGGATTGCCTGCTTCACGCACTCCTCGTTGATGACCGGCAGCATGCCGGGCATCGCCGCGTCGACGAGCGACACATTCGCGTTCGGCGCAGCCCCGAAGGCGGTCGAGGCGCCCGAAAAGAGCTTTGCCTCGGACGTGACCTGCGCATGCACCTCCAGGCCGACGATCACCTCCCAGTCGCCTGTGGCGCCGGAGATCAGCCGTTTCGGGTCGGAAATGCGGGTATCGATGATGCTCATGGCTTCCGGATCGCTGTGGAGGATGTCTGCCGTTGTCATGCGGCAAAACAGACACTCCCGCTAAATCAATGGGGGGATGATGACAAGCGTGCCCGCCGGTCGCGCGGAAATGTCAGCCCCGCCCGGCGCTGCGGATTTCCGTCGGCGTGGCGCCGAAACGCCTGCGGAAGGTGCGGTTGAAATAGGACAGGTCGCCGAACCCGACCGCCATGGCGACAGCGCTGATCGTCTCATGTGCCCGCCTCGGATCGATGAGCATGCGGTAGGCCCGGCCGAGCCGCTGCGAGACGACGTATTCGGAGAAGGTGTTGCCTTCATCCTCGAACAGCATGTGGACGTAGCGCGGCGTCAGGCCTTGCCGCCGGGCGACGGAGGCGACCGAGAGCGCCGGGTCGGCAAGATGCTCGAGTATGTCGGTCTTGATGCCGGCGAGCCGGCCCGCGCGTACGCCCCGCCCGCGTGCGATCGCCGCACCGTCCCTGCCCGGCCCGAGCGCGACGGCGGCCAAGTCATGCACGTGCGCGGAGACCAGATGCCTCAGCTCGGGATCGGGGCCGATGCTTCCCGAAAGGAGAGCGCCCGCATAACCGAACAGCAGCCGCAGCGCCGGCGAGTCGTGCAAATAGGTCGACTTCAGCGCGTCGTTGAGGTTCGGCACGAGCGGCTCGAGCATGCGCCGCGTCAGCCGCACCATGGAAAAGCGGGTGTCGGTCTTGAGGTTCATGTAGCCCACGGCATCGTTGCTGCCGATCGCGACGGTGCCATCGCCGATCCGCACGTGCTCGCCTTGATGCAAGGTGGCGACTTCGCCGCTGAGCGCGGCGACGAAGAAGATGTCGTCGTCCTCGATCAGCTCGGTCGTGTGCCGGCTGATGCCGGCCGAACAGGTCATGTCGTTCAACGCCAGCCCGGGAAAGCCATGCAAGGTGCCGGACAGGCGCAGCGGCGCGTCCTTCTCGGGCGCGAATTCGATCCGCATCAGCTTGCGCGAATGGTAGTCGTGGAACCACTCCTCCCATTGCTTGTCGGGCCGCTCGGGCGAGGCGTAGGGGAGCCTGAATGCATCATCCGCTTGAGACATTTGCCCGCCGAATATGCCGTCGTCCAATCCCGGCGCAACATAGACGAAGCCGGGGAATTTGTCTCAAGTTTTTGATTTCACTTCCGTCTTAGGTGATTTCACTCCTGTCCGGACCAAGCGGTGCAGGCCTGTGGCATTCGCGCCACATCCGCAACGAAGCGCCCGCAATTTCCGTCCCATCCAAGCCCGGCTTCCGCCCCGTCCAAGCCCGTCCTTTTGCGCGTCGCTAGCAATGGTCGCGACGAATCGTGGGGTGACGGCGGTCATGGCATTTCGGTCTTGCGGACATAAATCGGAAAAGCGGGGCTTCGCCCCGATGGGCGGTCGGCGGACGCTGGCGCTGCTGTCGAGCGTCGCGCTGGCGGCATCGAGCCTGCCCGTCGTGGCGGCGGATGCGGACTGGCTGGCCGCCCCCGCCGACGGCAACTTCAACAACGCCGCCAACTGGAGCACGGCCGCCGTTCCCGGCACCGGCGACACCGCCACCTTCGATGCGAGTGCCATCACCAGCCTGACTTTTGCTGCCAACACGACGATCGGCGGTTTCACCTTCAACGCCGGCTCGCCGGCCTATGATTTCACCAGCGACTTCGTCGTCCTCTTCGATGGTGCGGGAGTAGCAAACGGGGCGAGCGCCACGTTCTCGAACAACAGCGCAACCGCAATCGTGGCCTTTGCCGGCACGAGCAATGCCGGGAGCATGACGATCTTCAACGTTCCCATTGCCCAGGTTCAGTTCGCCAACAACGCCTCGGCAGGCAACGCGATCATCAACAATGGCGGCGGCCGGGTGGTGTTCGCGAACTCGGGTTCGGCAGGCAACGCCACGATCGTCAATGATGGGCTTGCGGAGTTCTTCGGCGATTCGAGCGGAACGAACGCCACGATCGTCAACAACCTCTCAATGTCGTTCAACGACAACGCAACTGCAGGCAGCGCAACGATCACCACGACGAATGGCGCCACGACGGCCTTCAACTTTTTCTCCCAAGGCGGCGATGCGCGTTTCATTACCCAGGCCGGAGGAACGGTCGACATTTCGAATGGCAATTTTGCCGACATGACCGCAGGCTCGATCGAAGGCGCGGGTCTGTATTCGCTCGGTGCAAAGAGGTTTTTGGTCGGCTCGACCGGGCTGGACACCGAGGTATCGGGCGTCATTGCCGACGGCGGAAATGGCGGCGGCGCCGGCGCCTCGCTGCAGAAGGCCGGCACGGGGGTGCTCACCCTCTCCGGTGCCAATACCTACACCGGCGAGACCGAGGTCCTGGACGGTTCGCTCATCGTCAACGGCTCGATCGCCGCCTCGTCGAATTTGGGGATCGGCGCCGGCGCGACGGTTGGCGGAACCGGCTTCCTTCCGACGGTTTCGGTCGGCAGCGGCGGCACATTTGCCCCCGGCAACTCGATCGGCACCATCAACATCAACGGCAATCTCGGATTTGGCCAAGGATCGACCTACGCGGTCGAGGTTTCCCCGACCGCCGCCGATCGCACCAACGCGACCGGCACCGTCGAGATAGAAAGCGGCGCTGCCGTCGTGGTGTCCTACGAGCCCGGCGCTTATGTCGCGAAGAAATACACCATCATCAACGCCGCCGGCGGGCTGACGGCCGGCAGTCAGTTCGACAGCCTGTCGGGGGCGGCGCCCGACGGCTTCACGCATTTTCTGACTTACGATCCGAACAACGTCTATCTCGTCCTCGGTCTGGAATTCGCCCCGGGCGGGCCGATCTTCGGCACGCTCAATCAGAACCAGCAGGCGGTCGCCGGCGGCATCTCCGCCTACTTCGATCAGACGGGCACGCTGCCGCCGGCCTTCGGCGCGCTGACCCCGGCCGACCTCACGCTCGTTTCGGGCGAAGTCACGACGGCCGCAGTCAGCGCCGGGTTCCATTCGGCCGACCTGTTCGTCAATCTGCTCGCGGATCCGTCGCTCGGCGGCTCGGTGGCCGACGGCGGCGCGCTGGCGGCGTATGCCGAGGAGCAGCCGCCGGCCTCGCCGGCCGCTTTCGGGCCGCTGCGCGGAACGGGCAGCCACGCCGCCGATGCCGATGTCGGGGACGTGTTCTCCTCGCGCTGGCGCATGTGGGGTGCTGCCTATGGCGGCGCGGAGGAAATCGGCGGAAACGCCGCCGTGGGCTCGGCCGATCTCGACGCCAGAGGCTGGGGCGTTGCGGCAGGCGGCGACTATCGCCTTGGCGATGGGCGCATCGGCTTCGGCCTTGGCGGCGCCGCGTCCTCCTTCAGCCTCGCCGGCGGCCTCGGTTCCGGCATACTGGGCTCGTTCAATGCCGGCCTCTATGCCAGCCAGGATTTCGGCGATGCCTACCTGACCGGGGTGTTCGGATATGGTTTCCACGCTGCCCGAACGAGCCGCATTGTCCCGGGTGACCTGCTCGGCGGCAGCTTCAACGCGCACACCCTGTCGGGCCGCGTCGAAGCCGGATACCGCTTCGGCGCCGGCGCCACCGCGTTCGTTCCCTACGCGGCGCTCCAGGCGACGAGCTTCCACCTGCCGGCCTATGTCGAAACGTCGTCGGCCGGCGGCCCGTTCGCGCTGGCGCATGCCGCCCAGAGCGAGCTCGCCGCCCGCACCGAGCTCGGTGTGCGGGTTGCACACGATTTTGGCGCCGTGCGCCTGACCGGCCGCGCCGCCTGGGCCTACAACGCCGCCAACGCCCGCGCCGTCACGGCGGCCTTCCAGGCGTTGCCGGGAGCGAGCTTCACCATCAACGGCGCCGCACCGGCGAGGCACGCGCTGCTGCTCGACGCCGGGCTCGAGGCCAGCCTTGCCGACGGGCTGGCGGCAAAGCTCACCTTCTCCGGCGAATTCTCGCGCAACGTCGTGAGTTACGGCGCAAGCGCGAAGCTCTCCTACCGTTGGTGAGCGACATGCATGGCAGCGTGCCCTGTCTTGAAACTGCCGTGCAGTTTCGGGAAGACACGTGCTGGCCTAGGCGGCTCGCCTGCGCTATATGACGCGCCGTCCTTTCGGAGTGTGGATGTCCACCGAGACCTGCTGAAGCCCTGGCCGCATTGCGCCAGGGCATGAAAACCGGAACTGCCGTGCCGCGCGACTGACGCGGCTGCGGCTTTTGTCGTTGGTTTTCCAAAGGTTTTCCGAAATGGATATTTCGCGCACCGAACAGCGCATCCTGCACCTGCTCGCCCAGGGCGGGCGCATTGAAGTCAGGAAGAACGAGCACAGGAAGATATCGAGCGTGGAGTGCCTGACCCGCGAGGGATGGCGCTTCCTCGAGATCGATCTCGAACTGTTCAGGAAACTGAAACGCAAGCGGGCGGTCGCCTCGTCCGAAGGCAGTCCGTACCGCATCACGCGGCGTGGGCTGGAGCTCGTACGTTCCGAGCTCGACAACAGGTAGCGGACGCTCTCCGCGTTCCGGTCGACGAGGCAGTGATCCTTCGCGCGCCTCGCGCAACCGATCCGGTCATCTGCAACGCGCTCCAGGGGCCGCCGTTTAGTGCGGCCCCATGGTTCTTTATGCGGTGGCGATGTAGGTGCGGATCTCTTCCGCTTCCTTCTCCACGTCCTCGATGCGGCGCTTCACCACGTCGCCGATCGAGACGATGCCGTCGAGCACGCCGTCCTTTTCCACCGGCAGGTGGCGGAAGCGGCCGCGCGTCATGATCTCCATGACCTCGTTGACCGTGTGCCGCTCATTGCAGACCTTCACCTTCGACGTCATCACGCTGCGCACGGTGCCGTCGAGCGCCGCGGCTCCCTGTTTCGCGATCGCGCGCACGATGTCGCGCTCCGACAGGATGCCGACGATCTTGCGATCGCTGCTGGTGATCACGAGCGCGCCGATGCGGTGCTCAGCCAGTACCCGTACCGCCTCGGTAAGTCTTTCGTCGGCGCCGAGCGTGTATACGTCGTGGCCTTTTGCTTCCAGGATAGCCTTGACCGTCATGGGCGAACCTCCTGCCTAAAGCGGAGCGCGTTCCTCCCGCCCGGTCGGCTCCGCAGCCGCCATGGTGCCTCTCATACATTCGTAATTCAAGTGTCGCCGGTGCCCCGCGGCTGGGCGAGCGGCGGCTCAGGCCCGTCGCAGCGCCTCGGCCGGCGTATTCGAGACGGCTCGCCAGGCCGGATAGAGCGAGCCGATAGCGGCCAGCAGGAACGCTCCCACCACGCTGATCAGCACGATGTCGAGCGATGGCGAGAAGCTCAGATAAGTGCCGATCGTGGGCAGCCAGTCGAAGAACGAGCAGGCAATGAAGCCAAGCGGGATTCCGATCACCGATCCCAGCAACCCCATGATCATGCCCTCGACCACGATCGTCGTCATGATCCGCCTGTCGCTCCAGCCGATCGCCATCATGATGCCGGTTTCGCGCGTGCGCTCATGCACTGCCATGAGCAGCACGTTGAGCACGGAGAGCCCGGCGGTGATCAGGGCGATCACCGAGATCGTCGCTGAAATCGCCTTGAGCACCTTCACGTTGCGGTCGCGCGACAGAAGCTGGTCCGTGGGCTCGATCGCGACCGGGCCAAGCGCCAGGATGGCTTGCTTGATCGCCTCGATTTCGTCGGTGCTCAGGCTCGGGTCGAGCTGGATGTGGAAAAGCGAGACCTGGCCCTGGCGGAAGGCGAGCTCCTGCAGGTCGTCCAGCCGCGTGAACAGGCTCGAGCGATTGACCGCTGCCTGGTAGGCGGTGATGCCGATGACCTTCATCGGCTGCTCGAAAAGCGTGATCTCGTCGCCGGTGCGCTTGTCGAGCGAGGCCGCGAGGTTCTGGCCGAGCACGGCCACGAAACGCTCGCCTGGTTCAGGCCTGCGCCCCTCCACCAGCGGCATGGCCGGCCAGAAGTAGCTGTCCTCGGCCATGCCGATGGTGATGAAGGTGTTTTCGCCGTCGACCGGCGCAAACATCACCAGCTCACCGGCAACGCCTCCCACCCCGGGCACCGCCTTGATCTTGGGACCGAGGGCCATGTCCACGAAACCGGAAAAGAAGTCGGAGCCGGCTTTCTGCGTGACCGTGAAATCGGCGCCGCGTTCACGCGCGCTCTCATCGGTCGAGTGCTCGATGCTGTCCGAAAGTGAAAGCAGCGCCAGCGCGGTTGCGATCGCAAGCGCTATCGACAGCATGAGCAGCAGCGTGCGCGCCGGCCGGCGCATGAGATTGCGCAGGGCAACCGCGAAGATCGTCACTCGGCCGCCCTCCGCGCGCCCATCGTGTCGTCCGCGATCTGCCCGTCGCGGACGTGGATGATGCGGTCCGCGCTTGCAGCGATGCCTTCGTCGTGCGTGACCAGCACCAGTGTCACACCCTTCTCCCTGCGCAGCGAAAGCAGAAGCTCCATCACCTGCGCCGCATTGGCGGTGTCGAGATTGCCCGTCGGCTCGTCGCAGATGAGCAGCTCCGGCCGGTTTGCCAGGCTGCGGGCGATCGCGACGCGCTGCCGCTCGCCGCCGGAGAGTGCGTGCGGATGATGATTGAAGCGGCCTGCCAGGCCAACCTGCGTCAGGAGATCGGTCGCGCGCGCCTTCAGGGTGGCGTGATCCAGGCCCGTGCCGCTCATCGCGATCGCGACGTTTTCGAACGCCGTCAAGGTCGGCAGCAGCAGGAATTCCTGGAAGACGACGCCGATCTCCTTGCGTCTGAGCTCCGTCCAGACTTTCTTGTCGCGTATCGTCCTGCCGTGCCAGCGCACCTCGCCCGACGTCGGCCGGTCGAAGCCGGCCATGATGTGCACCAGGCTGCTCTTGCCGCTGCCGCTCGGGCCCACGATCGACGTAAAGCTTCCGGGGTCGATCGCGACGCTGATGTCGCGCAGCGCGATGACGTGGCCGTCGTCGAAGTCGCGGCTGACATGTTCGAGCGAGATGACAGGTGGCGTTGGAGCGGCAGTCCGGCCGCCCTGCAGCGCCACGCTAACCACCGACGGAGCGGACGAGCGCGGTTACGTCGCCATCCGAACTGTCGAGAATGGCCTTTGCGTCGCGGCGCGCCACCGTTGCGAGGCTGCGCCCGTCGACGGTCATGTCGACAGCCTTGAGCTCGCCGCCGGCGGCCGGGCGCACGCGCCAGATGACGGTGCGCTGCTTTCCCTTCGACTGGCGCACGGCGACGTTGCTGTCGCCGTCCGGGGCCGAGCGCACCCCGACCAGCTCGACCTCATTGCCTGCGATCTCGCGGCCGCTGCGGGTGCAGTCCCCGGTGGCGCGTTTGGCCAATCCCTTGACGTAGGCGGCGCGATGCTTCGCGCTCATGCGCGACCAGGCTTCGCCGGTGATGGATTTCGCCATGCTTTCCAGGTCGAAGGTCTGCTGGATCAGCGAGGCGCAGCCTGCGCGGATCGCCGAGCGATCGGACGGATTGATCGCTTCGACCGTGCGGTTGATCCGATCGACGAAAGCCAGCGTTGCTGGATCGGCGGCATATGCCGCAGAGGCGGCGACCGTGATGCCGGCCGCAATCAACAGTTTCTTCAACGTTTCAGTCGCTCCCAAGGCAGCCATACTCCCCGCATTCGCACCCGCTGGCGTCTTTATGGCTGGCGAATCTGACGGCTTTATGCCCCATCTCACCCTAAAGCTAGTGGTGGGGCGAGAAAACCCCTTTCGCAAAATGGTCAGTTTGCGCGGGAATCGGGCTACCGGCCGGGCTTTTCCGCCGGAATGAAGGCGCCGATGCCGAAAAAGCCGGCGAGGAAGCCGCCGACATGCGCTTCCCACGCGATCGCCCCCTCCTCGCCCGGCACCAGGCCGAAGAAGCCGCTCAAGACGTTGATGGCCATCCAGATAACCAGAAACGTGACGACCGGCCGCAGCGTGAGCACGAACAGGACCGGCAGCGGGCGGCCTGAGAAAGCCGGGCGCTCGGCGGTCCGGTCGACCCGGAAACCGAAACGCGCCGCGGCGCCCATCATGCCGGCGATGGCGCCCGAGGCGCCGACCAGCGGCGCGGCGTCGTACTGATGGAAAATGTAGTGCATCGCCGCCGCGGCGATCGCGGTGACCACCCAGAAGAGCAGGAAACGCCATGTGCCCATGCGGTAGGCCAGCGGCGACCCGAACGCCAGCAGCCAGATCATGTTGATCGCCAGATGCGTGACCGAGCCGTGCAGGAGCGAGTAGGTGACCGGCGCGGTGATGGCGAAAAGATCCATGCCGAACTGGCCAGAATAGAGAAGCGGGATGAACGCCGTCTTCTCGAGCACGAGCCAGAAGGCCTCGGGATCGGTCGAGCCGAGATAGGACAGCAGGGCGTGAATGGCCGCACAGATCGCGATCAGCGCCACCACGACACCGGCGATGTTGAAAGCGCGCTGCCGTTGTGGCTCGCCTTGCGCAGCTTCGTCCGGTTGCTGCCTGTCCGTCTGATCCGTCACTGAAACATGGCTCCTGGCAATGCGGCAGGAGCCTTAGCCCAGCCCCGGCGGAAAGACAAAAGCCGTTCAGGCGCCAGCGCATGGTTTGGAGGCGGTGGGACGAACCGATGCGCGAAATCGAAAAAGCGTACGGCGCGTTGCGTGCACGCAACGCGCCGTAGAAGGCCGAGTCCCCACCCGTGTCCCTTGCCGGAGGCGCCCCTTTTTGCCCGTCGTCGCTCCGGCCGCTTTTCTCTGCCAGCGGCCGCCGGAGACTGCAACGTAAAGGATTGATTAACCTTAACGGCCCGGCCTGGTGAACAACACGCTTCGTGACTGGCACGCATCCTGCACCGCTGTTCATACAGGACGGCGTGGGGACGCCGATTCTGTTCAGTGTTGGGACAGCTCCGCTTCAAGCGAGAGGGACAGGCATGAAACAGGACGGATCCATCGCTCTCTTCAGCTATTGGAACAGGCTGCGCGACGGCCGCCCGGCGCCGCGGCGAACGGACGTAGAGCCGGCCGACATCAAAGGTCTGCTCGCCGACACCTTCATCCTGGAGCGGGACTCGCGTGGCGAGGCGGTGTTCCGTCTCGCAGGGACACGGCTCTGTGCCGTTTATGGACGCGAGCTCAAGGGTTTCTCGTTTCCGTCCCTGTGGCGCGAGAAGGACCGGCGCCTGATCGCCCGCCTCGCTGAAGGCGTTTTTGCGCAGAAATCGGTGGCGGTGATTTCTTATGACGGCCTGACGGCGGGCGGGCGCTCGAATTCCTTCGAGCTTCTGGCGCTCCCGCTCGAGGGGGGCTTCGACAATCCGCGCGGGCTCGGCATTGTCTCCAGCCCGACGCGTCCGTTCTGGTTCGGCGCCGACCCGATCGTCGATGCGCGCATCGATTCGATACGTGTCGTCGATCCCGAGCGCGAGCCGCTCTTCCTTGCCAACCGGCCCGAGATCGCCTTGCCCGACGTCATGCCGGCGTTCGAGCGCAGGCGGGTGGCGGCGCACGGCCGCCGTATCCGCCATCTTGTCGTGCTCGAAGGCGGGCGCGAAGATTGATAGCCAACAAATTCAGTTTGTTGGGCGCTCTATTTAATATGCACTGAAGTTAATCTTCGATCCGCCGGCCTTACCGCTTGTTAACCGGTATGACGGTAACTTTTGCCGCAGATTCCTGGCGCTGTGCTGAGGAAGATTTCGGGATCGTCAGAGGCATTTTCATGAGGCCAGCCGGGGTCGACCAGGCTCTGTCCGTGACTGAGCGGCGTAGCTTCCAGCGCGTCCGCGTCAAGATCTATGGCCGTTTCATGCTTGAAGACCGCAGCGAGCACCCCTGCCAGGTCATCGACATGTCTCCCGGCAACGTCGCCTTCCGGGCCGAGCGTTCCGGCGAGCCGGGCGAGAAGGTGATCGCCTATATCGATCATATCGGCCGCGTCGAGGGCGTGGTGACGCGCACGCTCGAAGACGGCTTCGCGATGACGGTCATCGCGTCGGAGCGCAAGCGCAACAAGCTCGCCGCCCAGCTCACCTGGCTCGCCAACAAGCATGAGCTCGACCTGCCGGAGGATCGCCGCCACGAGCGCGTCGCGCCGCGCAACCCGATGACGACGCTTCAGCTTGGCGACGGCCGCCAGTACCCTTGCCGCATCATCGACCTGTCGCTGTCGGGCGCTGCGGTCGAGATCGAGGTCAAGCCGGCGCTCGGCGTGCTGGTCATGCTGGGCACCATGCGCGGCCAGGTCGTGCGCCATTTCGAGGAAGGTGTCGCCATCGAGTTCGCGATGCTGCAGCACGCCGAAACCCTGCAGGCCGAGTTCGACCGCCCGCGCGCCTGACGCCAATCTCCGTTTCTGCCTTACGAAGAACCGGCCCTCGCGGCCGGTTTTTGTTTTGCGCCTCCCGAATGCCCGGCTAACGGCCGCGCCGCCCGGGCGCCCGCGACGCATAGCATTTTACTCAAATGTGCCTCTGTTTTTATTCTTGTTATATTCAAGTTATATTCAAAGTAAGATCAAGATATATTCAAATCAAAATCAAGTCAGATATGAATTAGTCTAAATATAGCAGGCCACCTTTTGCGCCAAATCAATTCGGCTCTGTCATTGTCCCTCGAAACAGGGGGACAATACAATGGGACGTACGGGGACAAGACTTCGTCTTGCGGCGCTTTTCTTGCCGCTTGCAGCATTCGCTTCAACAGCATACGCGGCGCCGTCTTTCATGCATCTGGGTAGTCGCACCACGCAGCCAGTCGGCCACTACGAGTTCTGCCAGCGCAATCCGGCCGAATGCAAAACGACGGCCGCGAAGAAGGCGCCGGTCGAGCTGACCCGCAAGCTCTGGGGCGAGATGGTCGACATCAACAATGCCGTCAACGTGATGGTCACGCCGCGCACCGATCTCGAAATGTGGGGGCGCGAGGAGTTGTGGTCCTATCCGGACGGTGTGGGCGATTGCGAAGATTATGTGCTGGAGAAGCGCCGCGACCTGATGAAGGCGGGCGTGCCGGCCAGCAATCTGCTCATCACCGTCGTCAGGCAGCCGAACGGGCTTGGCCACGCCGTGCTCACGGTGCGCACCAGCCACGGCGATTTCGTGCTCGACAATCTCGAGCCGCGCATCCTGTCCTGGGACGAGACCGAATACACGTTCCTGAAACAGCAATCCTCACGCAACGCCGGTGTCTGGGTTTCGATCGAGGACGATCGCAACATCGCTGTCGGCAGCGTGAAGCCATAGGCAAAACGGCCGCCGATCAAGCGGCCCGACGATTTGGACCGGCGCATTGCTTGCGGCGGTCCTGGTGAAAACCCGGTCGAGTCCCCACCCTCCCCGTCCCCAACGACCGGGTTAGGAGCCGGCCCTGTCCCGGGCCGGCTCCACCCCTTTTTCGGGGGCGCGAGCGCCGGTCAGGCAGGCTTCAGCCCTTTCAGGAAGCGGCGAGCGTTCTCGACATAATGCTGCGCCGACCAGCGCAGCATCTGGATCGCCTTCTCGTCGAGCTGCCGCACGACCTTCGCCGGCGAGCCGACGATTAGCGAGCCGTCGGGAAATTCCTTGCCTTCCGTCACCAGCGCGCCGGCGCCGACCAGGCTGTTGCTGCCAATACTGGCGCCGTTGAGGACGATCGCGCCCATGCCGATCAGGCTGTTGTCGCCGATTGTGCAACCGTGCAGCAGCGCACGATGTCCGACTGTGCAGCCCTGCCCGATGCTGAGCGGAAAGCCGAAATCCGTGTGCATGATCGTATGTTCCTGCACATTGGTGTCGGCGCCGATCGCGATCGGCTCGTTGTCGGCGCGGATGACCGTGCCGAACCAGAAGCCGGCATTGCGGCCGATCCTGATGCGGCCGATCAGGGTTGCGTCCGGCGCGATCCAGTTGCTGGAGCGTTCCTCGAATTCGGGCTCCATCCCGTCGAGTGCATAGATCGGCATACGGTTTTCCTCAGCGGCTTGAGCTAATAGGCAGCGTTCACCTCGCCGCAAGCGAACGTCACGGCCTTGGCTTTACCCTTCGTTTACCATAAGCGCGCAGCTTGGCCTCTCCCTGCGCGAGGACAAAAGCGATGAACGGTACGGCTGCAGCCGGGCAGGAAAAGAGCATCCGCGCCCCCGACACGGCCTTTCTCATCAAGGTCTTCTACGTCTTCGCCGCGCTTGCGCTTCTATCGATGCTGATCAGCTTCGGCGGCAAGCTGCTTGGCCGCTCGATGGTCATGGCCGGCCATACGGACCACACCACCGTCCACGAGATCGTCATCGGCAACAATGTGATCTCCGCGCCAGCCAACGCGATTCGTTTCGAGGCAAGTCGCCGTGACGGCGTGGCCGAGCGTCTCGAGCTCTATCTGCGCTGGCCCGACATGCGCGGTTATACGGCGCAGGCCCATGCCGACTTCAACCACGCCGCTGGCTCCCGCCGCATCATCTTCCTCAGCTTCGAGGAGCGGATGATGTCGCGCGACATGAGCGGCCGCTTCGAGCCGATCTACCGATCCATGATCGTCACCCCGGGCAGGCCCGGGCCGGCGCAACTTACGTTTTATGATTTCGATCCGAAATCCGGCTACGCCGACGAAGTTCTCGCGGTCGCCGAGCGGCGCGGCGCCGACCCGTTCGTCGCTCGCTGCCTGAGCGGCGCGAGCGCGGAGGCCTCGCTGGCGCCCTGCGAGCGCGACATCCATCTCGGCGACGGGCTGTCGCTCACCTATCGCTTCCCGGCCGAGCTGCTTTCAAGCTGGCAGGCGGTTGACGCGGCGGTGCTTGCCACAGCGGTTCAATACCTGCAGACGGGGCGGTGATTGTACTGCTGGCGCGATGGCGCGCCCAAGGCGGCGCGACACCGCTCTTCCGGCTTCAGTCGAGGTCGACGCCCAGGACCGCCATCGTGAAATTGTAGTCATCGCCGTCATCCTCGTCGCGGAAGATCAGGCCGATGAACTCGTCGCCGACGTAAAGCTCTGCGGAATCGTCCTTCCGCGGCCGCGCCTTGACCTCCATCCGAGGGTTCTGGAAGACGCGCTTGAAATAGGCGTCGAGCTTGCGGATCTCTTCGGGTTTCAACAGGCGGCCTCCGGATGCTGCATCGCGCGCGCTTCTGACACGCGAAAGACGGCGCTGTAAAGGCGAAGCGCGCCCTGCCCTAAAGCATGTCGCGTGAATCGGGGTTCACGCGACATGCTTTAGGCTTTTGATTTTGCGCATGTCTTTGTCCCAAAACCGGGGCCACTTTGGGAGACATGCTGTAGAGTTAGGTTCCGAGCGTGCGCGTCCCGCGCACTTCCGGGGGGCGAGAGACGCCGCCGCTGCGTTGGCGGTCAGATGTCGAAGCTGACCACGTGGTCCATGGTCTGCGACGGCAGCATCTGGTCCATCTGCCGCGCCGGCTGGTCGCAGCCGGTTTCGCCGACGACCCGCGCAGGCACGCCGGCCACGGTCTTGTTGTGCGGCACCGGCGAGAGCACGACCGAGCCGGCCGCGATCTTGGCGCAATGGCCGACCTCGATATTGCCGAGGATTTTTGCGCCGGCGCCGATCAGCACGCCGTAGCGGATTTTCGGATGGCGGTCGCCGTCGCTTTTTCCCGTCCCGCCGAGCGTCACCCCGTGCAGGATCGAGACATTGTCCTCGATGACCGCCGTCTGCCCGACCACGAGGCCGGTGGCATGGTCGACGAAGATGCCCTTGCCGATGCGGGCGGCCGGGTTGATGTCGGTCTGGAAGACTGCCGATGAGCGGCTCTGCAGGTAGAGCGCGAAATCGCGGCGGCCCTGGTTCCACAGCCAATGCGCCAGGCGGTGCGTCTGGATGGCATGAAAACCCTTGAAATAGAGCACCGGCATGATGAAGCGGTCGACGGCCGGGTCGCGATCGTAATAGGCTTGGATGTCGACGCGCACGACCGCGCTCCACTCCGGCTCGTCGCGCAGCATCTCCTTGAAGGCATGGGCGATCGTGCCGGCGCCGATATCGGGATGGTCGAGGCGCGAGGCGATCCGGTGGATCACCGCGTCCTCGAGCGATTCCTGGTTGAGGATGGTCGAATAGAGGAAGGCGGCGAGCAGCGGATCGCGTTGCACGGCTTCCATGGCCTCGTCACGCACCGAGCGCCAGATCGGATCGACCGGCTGAAGCGTGCCGCTGCGCTGAATGCTGACCGAACTCATGCCCGTCTCCATCGCCACAGACCTGTCGGGGGCGCACCGCCGCCGTCTACGACACCGCTATACGCCAGATCGTACCGCGGTTGAATTCTATTTTGCTTATGCATCCATGAAACGGATTTGCATGGCGCGATTTCAAGCGGGAATAGAAAACGAACCCTTTCGGCCGGCTGGCAGGCCGCGGCGCTTACAAGGGATGCTCGGCCAGGAATTCCAGCGCGCGCTGCTTGAAGCTGCGATCGCCGACCGAGAGCATGTGGTCGCGGCCTTCTATGTCGAAGGCGGCGGCATTCGGCATCAACGCGGCGAGCGCTTGCGGCGAGCCGCCTATGTCGTCCTTGGTGCCGACGGCGACCAGCGTCGGCTGGGTGATGCGGGCGACATCCGCCTCGCTGAGCAGTTCGCGCGACGTCTCGATGCAGGCGGCAAGCGCCCTGCGGTCGCTTTTCGTCTGGTCGGCGAATGCGCGAAACATCTTGCCGCGCGGGTGATCGATCCGGGCCGGGTCGGGCGCCACCAGCGCGTCGGCGATCGGGTCCCATTCGCCGACGCCGTCGACCATGCCGATGCCGAGCCCGCCGAAGATCAGCGACGCGACGCGCTGCGGCTCCTCGAGCGCCAGGAAGGCGGCGATGCGCGCGCCCATCGAATAGCCGAAGACATGCGCCCGCTCGATGCCGAGATGGGCAAGCAGCGCGGCCGCATCGCCGGCCATGCGCTCCGGCCGATAGTCTTCCGGATCGTAACTCTTCGCGGACTGCCCGTGCCCGCGATTGTCGAAGGCGACGACACGGTAGCCGGCGTCGCGCAGCGTCTTCACCCAGCCCGTGCTTACCCAGTTTACGAAGTGCGTCGAGGCAAAGCCGTGGATGAGCAGGATCGGCTCGCCGCTCCCACCCTCGTCGATGTAGGCGATGCGCAGCCCGTCCTGGTCGAGGAACAGCACCTGGCGCTCAGCCGGGGTTGCCGGCGATGGCGTCGATCGCCGGGTGGCTCAGCCGGTCGCCGTCCTCGATGCCGTTCTTGGCAGCGATGCCGCGCTTCACCTCGAGCACGAAATGCACGGGCTGGCCGGGCGAGATCGGCGCTTCGGAAAACGGTTCGCCCGGCAGGATCGCCTTCACCTTGCCGTCTGCGCCGACAAACAGCAGGTCGAGCGGCATCGGCGTGTTCTTCATCCAGAAGCCGACCGGCCGCGACTGCTCGAAAACGAACAGCATGCCGTGCGTATCACCCATAGTCTGCCGGTACATCAGCCCGCGCGACCGCTCGCCATTGTCGTCCGCGATCTCGATCGAGAAGGATTTTTCGCCACCATCGGTGATCGCGACCAGCGGCGCCGGATCGGTCGGCAGGATCATCGGCTCCTGCGCCGCGGCCGATGCCGCAAACAGCGCAAGCGCGGCGGCCGCCAGGCCGGCGCAAATCTTGGACGGCAATGTGAGCATGAAAACACCTCGATCGGGCCGGCCCGCCACGCTGACCTGAATGTCAGATCTAGTGCGCGACCGGCAAGGTGCCCATATCGGGGTGGATTTCGGCAGCCATAAGGCCCTTGTCGCCGCGGCCGAAACGCACCAGCACGACCTGGCCCGGCCTGAGCTCGGTAATGCCGTAGCGGCGCAGCGTCTCCATATGGACGAAGATGTCCTCCGTCCCCTCGCCTCGCGTCAGGAAACCGAAACCCTTGGTGCGGTTGAACCACTTGACCAGCGCGCGCTCGAGCCCGCTTTCGGCGGTGACGCTGACATGCGTGCGCGGCGCCAGCTCGGCCGGATGAATGGCCGTCGACAGATCCATCGAGATGACGCGGAAGGCCTGCATGCCGCGGTCGCCCGGCTTGGCGATGCAGACGACGCGCGCGCCCTCGAGCGCCGTTTGGAAGCCGTCACGGCGCAGGCATGTCACGTGCAGGAGCACATCACCGAAGCCAGGCTGGTCAGGCAGGATGAAACCGTAGCCCTTGGCCACGTCAAACCATTTGATGGCACCGGCGATCTCGACCAGCCCGGTGGCATCGTCCTCGTGGACCAATGCATCGGCCCCCGCCGAAACATGTCCGATGAATGAGGACTTCTCCCCCATCCAACGTACCCCTCTTATCAGAAACGCCGCTTACTGATTCTGTGTCCCAGAATAGCACTGCGCCTTCCCGGATTTGCAAGGGCCGGTTTAGCTTTTTTAACGATTTCCCGGGGGCAATATTCACTCTTTCCGTGCTGCATCTGCGAAGAGATGCGCAGCCGCGCCAGCGTTGCCCTGCTCCGCGCCAGCCCTTATGGTCGGCCCGATCCCCCGAACCCCGATCCCGAGGAGAAGCCAATGCGCTTTCTGCACACCATGGTTCGCATCACCAACATCGAGGCTTCACTCGACTTCTATTGCAACAAGCTCGGGCTGGAGGAGGTTCGCCGGCACGAAAGCGAGAAGGGCCGCTACACGCTCATCTTTCTCGCTGCGCCGAAAGACAAGCTCGCCTCCGCGGCAAACCACGCGCCGGAGCTCGAGCTCACCTTCAACTGGGACCACGAGGTCTACACCGGCGGGCGCAATTTCGGTCATCTCGCCTACAAGGTCGACAACATCTACGAGGTCTGCCAGCGCCTGATGGACAAGGGCGTCACCATCAACCGCCCACCGCGTGATGGCCACATGGCCTTCGTGCGCTCGCCCGACCATCTTTCGATCGAGCTTTTGCAGGAAGGGCACCCGCTCCCGATCCAGGAGCCATGGGCTTCGATGCCGAACACGGGCAGCTGGTGAGCGGGCCTGCTTCGTCATCGCATCGAACGGTCGGTCCGCAGGGCGCGCGCACACCCGTTGTCCCCTCGCCTGTCTTGCCCTGACGCGCGAGCGTGCTAACAGGCATCCGGCTAGAGCGTTTTCACGATCCTTCGAATCGTGAAAACGTCCTAGGTCGTTGTTCTGGCGCAAAATCGGCGGGTTTCCCCGCCGGTAACCGGACGGAAAAACCGGTTTCCACTTTTCCTGGATTTGCTCTTGGTTTTGCCGGGAGGGTCTTTCATGAAGGACGTGCTCAAGGAACTCGAACGCCGCCGCGAGATCGCACGCGCCGGCGGCGGCAAGGCGCGCATCGACGCGCAGCACGCCCGCGGCAAGCTGACGGCGCGCGAGCGCATCGAGGTTTTCCTCGACGAGGATTCCTTCGAGGAGTTCGATATGTATGTGGAGCACCGCTCCACTGATTTCGGCATGGAGAAGTCGAAGATCGCCGGCGACGGCGTCGTTACCGGCTGGGGCACCGTCAACGGCCGGCCGGTCTTCCTTTTCGCCAAAGACTTCACCGTCTTCGGCGGCTCGCTCTCCGAGGCGCATGCGGAAAAGATCCAGAAGATCCAGGACATGGCGCTCCGCAACCGGGCGCCGATCATCGGCCTCTACGACGCCGGCGGCGCGCGCATCCAGGAAGGCGTCGCGGCGCTCGGCGGTTATGCCGAAGTGTTCCAGCGCAACGTGCTTGCCTCGGGCGTCATCCCGCAGATCTCCGTGATCATGGGGCCGTGCGCCGGCGGCGACGTCTATTCCCCGGCGATGACCGATTTCATCTTCATGGTGCGCGACACTGCCTACATGTTCGTCACCGGGCCGGATGTGGTGAAGACCGTCACCAACGAGACCGTGAGCGCCGAGCAGCTCGGCGGCGCGAGCGTCCACACGACCAAATCCTCGATCGCCGACGGCGCCTACGACAATGACGTCGAGGCGCTGCTGCAGATGCGTCGCCTGATCGACTTCCTCCCCTCCTCCAACACCGCCGACATTCCCGAGATCGAGAACCACCAGCCGGTGGCCGAGCCGGACCTGTCGCTGGACCGGCTCGTTCCCGACAATGCCAACAAGCCCTATGACATCAAGGAACTGATCCTGAAGGTCGCGGACGAAGGCGACTTCTTCGAGATCCAGGCGGCCTTCGCGAAGAACATCGTCACCGGCTTCGGCCGGGTCGAGGGCCGCACCGTCGGGTTCGTGGCGAACCAGCCGATGGTTCTTGCCGGCGTGCTCGACTCCGATGCATCGCGCAAGGCCGCGCGCTTCGTGCGCTTCTGCGACTGCTTCAACATTCCCGTCGTCACCTTCGTCGATGTGCCCGGCTTCCTGCCGGGTACCGCGCAGGAATATGGCGGGCTGATCAAGCATGGCGCCAAGCTGCTCTTCGCTTATGCGGAAGCCACCGTGCCGAAGGTGACGGTGATCACGCGAAAAGCCTTCGGCGGCGCCTATGACGTGATGGCGTCGAAGCATCTGCGCGGCGACATCAACTACGCCTGGCCGACGGCGCAGATCGCGGTGATGGGAGCCAAGGGCGCGGTCGAGATCATCTATCGCAAGGACATCGGCGATCCCACCAAGATCGCGGCGCACACGAAAGCCTACGAGGATCGCTTCCTGTCGCCCTTCGTCGCCGCCGAGCGCGGTTACATCGACGAGGTGATCATGCCGCACTCGACCCGTCGCCGCGTGGCGCGTGCGCTGCGGCTCTTGCGCAACAAGGACCTCTCCAATCCCTGGAAGAAGCACGACAACATTCCGTTGTGATGTCTCGGCTGCGCCGTGTTTCTGGGCGCTCCCGGGAACGGCGCGGGCTGCATGCTGCACCGCCACACAATCGTGATCGGCAGCCTCGACAAAGCCTATGGACATCGAGCCGCGGCAGGATCACCCTCACCGTACCCGACAACGAGAACAACCGGGGCGGGGGCACGTTCTGATGAAGAATGGAGCCCGATATGCAGCACCAGAAACTAGAGCAGATCAAGGCGGTGGCCGCGGTCGATCTCAGCCCGGTTGTGCTGACACGCGCAGAGCGGATCGAACGCTGGGCTGAACTCCTGGAAAGGGAGCCCGCGCGCCGTATCACCACCCTGCACGGCACCGAGTGGCAACCGGTCGCCAAGCGCGCAGCGATGCGCTGTGACGATTCCGCGCTGACTGTCGCTTTCGCAGACCCCGTCCTGAAGGCGGCCGGCCTGAAGAATGACAGCTACGGCGAGGGCAAGCGTTTCTTCGAGATCTCCGACTGGGAGCTCCACGAGGTCGTTTGCGACTGCCACATGGGCGGCACGATGAGTGCCGAGCACGTGGCCGGCCGCGTAAGGGGCGTGCTCACGCAAAAGAACGGTGGGCTGTTCGGCCGCCTTCGCGACGCGCTTGGCGGCTAAAGCATGTCTCCCGAAAGTGTGCGCGGTTTCGGGATAAAGACATGCGCAAATCAAAACCTGGAGCATGTCGCGCGAATCCTATCTCACGCGACATGCTCCAGGGCCGGGCCTGCTCGCCCCTCCTGCCGTTGAATTGAGAAGCCCGCCTGTGCGCGGGCTTCATCGGCAGGACAAGCTCGCAGCTTGGAGCGCCGGGGGCGCCGAGCTTCCAACACGATCATGCTCACGCAATTCCGACGATTTCCTTCCCGTGCTCCCATCGCTCGGCTTCATCGACGAGAAAGATGGCAAGGTCGGCTCGCTGCATGGCCCAGGCGCCCGCCGGCAGTTCGCCCGGCAAGGCGCGATAGCCGCGCGCGCTTCCGCCGTCCTGCAGCCTCGGCGGACGCACGATCGTCCAGTCGACGCTGCCGGCGCGAACCAAGGCCTCCATTGCGCTTGAGTCTGCGACCAGCCGTGCCAGGATGAGCCGGAGGAGGCCGATGACCGGGTTTCGGCTCGGGAACAGCAGTCCCTGCGAGACGACGAGATAGCGGTGGACGTCGGCGCCGGCCATCGCCTCCAGCGCCGCTGCCGCGGCGTTGCGAAGCAGGAATGCGTCTTGACGCGATCGCTGCCCGAGGCAGGAGATGACTGCGTCATGATTGGCAAGGGCTGGCGCCAGATCCTCAGCGGATAAGGGGTCGCCGACCACGATCCGCAAATTGTCGCGTACGGCAATCGCGTCCCGCTTGCGCACGAAGGCGGTCACGTTGTGGCCGCGGATAAGCGCTCTGTCGAGGACAAGCCGTCCGGTCCGGCCGTTCGCTCCTATCAGGAACAGGTTCATGGGATACCCCTTGCGTAGCGGCTGCCAGGTCCACCTTGCGCCTATCAGCGGGTTCGTCCGCTACAGGTCTGACGAAGCATTGCGATGGAATGTGACGGAGCACGCGACATATTGAGCCGGCAGAGCTCGGGCCCTGCGGGAGGAGATGGCCAGGGGCCGACGAAGGCTACGCCTTTCGGTGCTGCACGATCTGCCTGAGCAGCGCCCTTGCGCGCATGATCTCGTCGTCCGAGACGATGTGCTCGCGGTTTTCGTAGATGATCGCCTCGACCGATGCGCCGAACGCCTGGAGCGCTGTCGCCGTCTGGCGCATGCGCCAGGCCGGCACCCACTCGTCGGTCTCGCTGCCGGTCAGCAGGACCGGGACCGAGGGGATACGCGCGCAAGACCGCCAGATCGTGCCGGGCGGGCCGATCAACCCGCCGGTGAAAAAGAGACAGGCGGCATAGGGCGCGGGTCGTTTGAGCAGCACCTCCGTGCCGAGGCAGGCGCCTTGCGAGAAGCCGCAGATGACGATGCGACTGTCGTCGATCCCTTCACCCACTAGGCCGGCCAGCAGCGCGCCGATCGCCGCCAGAGAATGGCCGAGCGCCGGCTGGTTCTTTTCGCGCGGCTCAAGCAGGCGCTCCGGATACCAGCTGTTGCCGGGCGCTTCCGGGCAGAGATAGCGAATGCCGGCGACGTCGAGCGCCTCTGCCAGTTCCACCATTTCTTCGGGCGTGCGGCCGCGGCCGTGGATCATGAGCGCAAAAAGCTCTGCGTCGCGGCGCGCGGCGCCGCTCTCCAGCACACGGATCATGAAGCTTCAGCCTGAACGGGATCAGGCGGCGGGCCGGCGATATACCCTCAGCCGGCCCGCCCCCTCTCAATTGGCCATCGCGCCCTGCGGGACGGTGATCTTCTCGAGCTGCGCCTCGATCTCAGCGCGCCGCGGCTCGAACCATGGCGGCAGCAGCAGCTTCTCGCCGAGATGTTCTTTCGGCTCGTCGATGGCGAAGCCGATGTCGCAGGTCGCGACCTCGCAGAGAATGCCGCCGGGCGAGCGGCAATAGATCGAATGGAAGTAGTTGCGGTCCTTGATCTCGGAGACGTCGGTGTAGCCCATGCCTTCGAGGTGAGCCTTTACCTCGAGCTGCTCCTTCTCGGTCGGGACCGCGAAGGCGACGTGGTGCACGATGCCGGGAGCGAACTGCCAGGAGCCCTGCTTCATCTCCGGCACGTGGATCAGGTCGACCGTCTTCTGCGCGCCGCCCTCATTGACCTTGTAGCGATGGTAGTTGCCGTCGACACCGACTTTGGTGAGCCCGAGCCCGTCGGTCAGGAAACGCTCCTGCTCCTCGACGTCGCGCACCGACATCGCCACGGAGTGAAAGCCGCGCACGGCCGAGTCGGCCTTGATGTCTTTCGTGACCCAACCCTTGGTCCTGTCGTCCTTGTCCTCGATCATCTCGAAGTCGAGGCCGGCCGGATGGCGGAAGTGCAGCGTCTTCTGGCCGAAGCGTTCGCCTTCCTTCACCACCTCGGCCTTGTTCTTCTTGAGGTGGTCCTTCCAGAAGGCAATCGAGCCGACCGGCACCGAATAGCCCGTCGTTCCGATCTGGCCCGAGCCGCGCCGGCCCTGAATGCCCATGCGCGAAAACGGGAAAGTGGTCATCACCGAGCCAACCTCGGCGTCGGCGTTGGCGTAGTAGAGATGGTAGAACGACACCGTGCCGTCGAAAAGGATCGTCTGCTTGATCATGCGCTGGCCGACGACCTGCGTGAAGAAGTCGATGTCGTCCTGCGCGCCCCAGACGCCGCTGGTGACGTGATGTAGTCCGTTGACGCGTGCAGCCATGCTTTCCTCCCGGCCAATCCTTCAGCTTCCGCCACGGCCGCATCGGCCGCCGCATTCTGATACGATCGGTACAGTATCCGCAGCGCTTCGCCGGCGGCAAGGGACTTTGCCGGATTTTGTTGCTGCGCCCAGCAGAAACGTCCGGTGCGGAACCTTGCTTGAAGCCGCGCAGCGTTTGGCGCTATGAGCTAGACGAAGGAGTACGAACGATGGCGCGTCCGAAGGAATTCGACCGGGAGAATGTGCTCGACCGCGCCACGCGGCTTTTCTGGGAGCGCGGCTTCGCCGGCACCTCGATCAGCGACCTCGAGGCAGCGATGGGCATCGGCCGCACGTCGATCTATGCCGCCTTCGGCTCGAAGGAAGATCTGTTCATGGCCGCGATCGACCATTACGATGCGACCTATTCGATCAAGCTGCGCAACGCGCTGACATCGGGGCTGCCGCCGCGCCAGGCGATCGCACTCTATTTCGACGAGCTGCTGAAAGCCTTCGACGATGCGGACCTGCCGCTCGGCTGCCTTGTCACCAACGCCGCCGTCGAGGGCGACCGCGGCACGACACGGATGGGTCGCCGCATCGCCGCATCGATCACCCGCGCCGAGGACACGTTCTATCGCGTGCTGCGCCAGGCGCAGGTCGACGGCACCATCGACGGCCGCGCCGACGTACGCGCCATCGGTCGATATCTGGTGGCCAACACCCACGGCCTGTCGGCGCTCGCCAAGGCGGTCTCCGACATCGGCGCGCTGCGCGACATCGTCGGCGTGATTCTGGCGTCGGTCGACGACATGCTCGCCGGTCGCCGCCCCGCAAACACCAACGCCAAGCAACCGATCTCGTCGGCTGGCTAGCCAGCGAGGCGGCGTCTCGCGGTACGCAGCTCGTCGAAGGCTGCGCGAGCTGCGCACCCTTTCCGCCAGCAGCGCCTTTTCGACGGGCTAAATCGATTTTTCGCGTGTGACCGACACCGGCGCAGCCCGCTCACACAAAAACTTGATTGTTCACGTCAACTTTATGCGTTTCGTGCTTGTCTGGAATGGTTCTAAGGTGTAGCACCGATAGGCGGGCCTCAAATCCCGTCAAAGGAAAAAAGCCATGCGGCTCACGCGCCAAACCAACTACGCCATCCGAATCCTGATGTACTGCGCCGCCAACGAAGGCCGGCTGAGCCGCATCCCGGAGATCGCGGCATCCTATTCGGTTTCGGAGCTTTTCCTCTTCAAGATCCTGCAGCCGCTGGTCGAGCACAAGCTGGTGGAAACGGTCCGCGGCCGCAATGGCGGCGTGCGGCTCGCGCGGCCGGCGGGACAGATCTCGCTCTTCGACATCGTGCGCGTGACCGAAGAGAATTTCACCATGGCCGAATGTTTCGAGGACGGCTCGACCGACTGTCCGCTGGTCGATAGCTGCGCCCTCAATGCGGCCCTGCGCGAGGCGCTTGGCGCCTTCTTCGAGGTGCTGGCGAAACATTCGATCGACGATCTGGTAAAGGCGCGGCCGAACGTGCGCGCGCTGCTCGGCATCGAAGAGCTTCGACCCGCCGCGCTGGCCAGCTGAGGCGTTCTGCTTTCTGAGATAGGCAGCGATCCTTCGCGCCCCCCTCTGGCCTGCCGGCCATCTCCCCCACAAGGGGGGAGATTGGCTATCACTGGCCATTTTCGCCAATCACCAACGTTGCCAATTGGCGAAGGTAGAGCGGCCGTCTGATCTCCCCCCTCGTGGGGGAGATGTCCGGCAGGACAGAGGGGGGCGCCTCGCGCCAACCGATTCCAGAATTGCAGAGCGCTGTAGCGACTACACTCCCGCCGACTGCGGCAGCACGAAGGGCACGCCTTCGCGCGGCAGCGCGCCGACCTTGAGCTCGCACTCGAAGACCCGCGACATCAGCTCGCTGGAGAGCGTTTCCTTCGGCGCGCCGGCGGCAGCCAGGCGACCGCGATGCATGACGAAGATTCGATCTGCGTACATCGCGGTGAGATTGAGGTCGTGCAGGATCGCAACCACGCCCCCTCCCCGCCGCGCGAAATCGCGTGCGATGTTCATGATGGTGAGCTGGTGGCGGATGTCGAGGCTCGACACCGGCTCGTCGAGGAACAGCCAGCGCGGCTTGCCTTCGAGCACCGGCGCCCAGACCTGGCAGAGCACGCGGGCGAGCTGAACGCGCTGCTGCTCGCCGCCCGAGAGCTCCTGGTAGAAACGGCCGCCAAAACCTTCAAGATCGACGCGTGCCAGAGCGCGTTCGGGCAGGCGTGAATCTTCGCCGGGCAGAGCACCGCTGCGGCCATTCATCAGACCGAGCTTTACCACCTCGCGCACGGTGAACGGAAAGGAGAGCGCCATCGCCTGCGGCAGCACCGCGCGCGTGCCGGCAGCCTCGGCCGGCTTGGTGGTCGCAACGGCCCGGCCGTTGATCGCGATGCTGCCCTCATAGGGCAGGTCGCCCGAGAGCGCGCGCAGGAAGGTCGTCTTGCCCGAGCCGTTCGGGCCGACGATCGCAGCGATCTCGCCCGGCTTCACCGCGAAGTCGACACCGGTGACGATGCGCTTCTTGCCGATGCAGACTGAGACGTCGCTCGCTTCGATCATCGTCTTTGCCTCAGAGGTCGAGGATGCCGCGGCGGCGCAGCAATATCCACAGGAAGAAGGGAGCGCCGAAGGCGGCGGTGACGATGCCGATCGGCAGCTCCGCCGGCGCCACGATGGTGCGGCTCACCGCATCGGCGAGCAAGAGCAGGCTGGCGCCGAGCAGCGCCGAAGCCGGAAGCAGATAGCGGTTGTCCGGCCCGATCAGCAGCCTGAGCAGATGCGGCACGACGATGCCGACAAAACCAATGCCGCCGCTCACCGAAACGGCAGCACCCACCGCGGCGGAGACGGCGACGATCGCACCGTATTTCATGCGCTGGACGGGAATGCCGAGATGGCGTGCGGTGGGCTCGCCGAGCGCCAGCGCATTGAGGCCGCGCGCCAGGAACATCGATGCAATCAGCGCAGCCGAAATGATCGGCAGCGTCGCCACGATCTTCAGCCAGGTCGCTCCGGCGAGCGAGCCGAGATTCCAGAAAGTGATGTCGCGCAGTTGCCGGTCGTCGGCGATGAACACGAGCAGGCCCATCAGCGCATTCGCGAAAGCCGCAAGCGCAATGCCGGCAAGCAGCATGGTGGCGACCGATGTCTGCCCGCGCCGCGTCGAGATGCGGTAGAGAAGCAGTGTCGTGCAAAGCCCGAAGGCGAAGGCCGCGATCGGCAGGGCGTGGATGCCGAGCAGTGCCGTGACCGGCATCAGCACCGTACCGCCGAGCACGATCACCGAGACGGCGCCGAGGCCTGCACCGGCAGACACGCCGATCAGGCCGGGATCGGCAAGCGGGTTGCGGAACAGGCCCTGCATCATGGCGCCGGAAACCGCGAGCGCGGCCCCGACAAAGCTGCCGAGAACCACACGCGGCAGGCGGATGTCGTAGATGATGATCTTGTCGCGCTCGCTGAGCAGCGAGGCGTCGGAAGGAAACAGCCAGTCGAGGATTACGGCCGAAGCCGATGCGTCCGATGCGCCGGAGGCGAGGCTGAACAGGATGGTGGCGACGAGCGCGACGGCGAGCACGCCGATCCCGACCCTTGCACGCTGCGAACGATCGCCGTCGGCAACCTTGCGCTCGCCCTCGACCGCCACGGCCGCCGTTCTATCGAGCACGGATCAGTCCTTGATCTGGTCGCCGTAGAGCGAGGCGGCCAGATCGCGCGCCGCGGCGGCCGTGCGCGGACCGAAGCCGAGCAGATAGGTGCCTTCCATGCGAATGATCGCTTTTGCCTTCGCCGCCGGCGTCGACGCGAGCGCAGGGTGCGCGATCAGCTCGGCGTCGAGCGCGGCATGGTCACCGCCGCGATCCATCATCAGGATGACGTCGGGAGCGGCAATTGCGGCCGCTTCGTCGGAGAGCTGCTTGTAGCCTTCATAACCTTCGACCGCGTTGACCGCGCCGGCGAGCTTGATGATGCCGTCGGCAGCCGAATTGGTGCCCGAGGCGAGCAGCTTGCCGCCCTGCGCCGACAGGATGAAAAGCACACGCTTGCGCGTCGTCAGGTCGGCCGTCAGCTTTTCCGCCGTGGCAAGATCGGCATCGACCTGCGCAGCGAGCGTCTCGGCCTTGGCGTCGACGCCGAGCGCCTTTCCGGTTGCCCGGATCTTGGCGAGGATTCCCTCGTGGGTGAATTCCTCCGGCACCTCGATGTACTGCACGCTCGCCTTCTTCAGCACCTCGACCGCTTCCTTCGGGCCGCTGCCGTGCAGCGCGAGGATCGCGGTCGGGTTCACCGACAGCACGCCTTCGGGCGACAGCGCACGCATGTAACCGACGTCCGGCAAAGCGAGTGCTGCTTCCGGGTAGAGGCTGGTCGAATCGCGCGCGATCAACCGGCCCTCCTCACCCAGCGCATAGACGATCTCCGTGAGCGAGCCGCCGATCGAGACGACACGCGAAGCGTCCTTGAACACCTCGCCCTCCTCGGCCGCCAGGGCCGGCACGGAAAAAACGGCGAGCGCCGCGGCTGCGAGCGCCGCGCGGAATCGGGCGGAAGAAAGCATGAAAGACTCCTCAGGCCGCAGTCGAATGCGGCAGACGCGGCAGGTTCTCGGCGAGCAGGCGCCAGTCGTTGAGCTCACCCTGGCCTTCGCTGCGATAGCCGAAGAACTGGATGATCATCTCGCCCCTGGTGTCATACGCCTCGAGCGAGGTGACGTGACCGTCCTTCGTCGGCTTGCGCACGCCCCAGAGCTCCGCCACATGGTCGGTGCGAAGATGCAGGTGGAAGGTCTCGTCGAGCACGTTGATCCACGGTCCCATCGGCTGGATCGATTTCACCGGGCCGTGATGGATCTGGATGCAGCCGCGATTTCCCACGAAGCACATGATCGGCACTTGCTGGCTCGCTGCCTGGTTGAGCATGGCGGTCAGCGCCGTGTTCTCCACCGGCCAGGCATAATCCTGTCCGACCATGCGCACCGCCTGCTGCCGCCCAAGCTTCAACTCGCGCAGCATGCCGAAGAACTGGTGCACGTCGGTCATCGCGCTCCAGCGCTGCCGCAGCACCTCGACATCCGCCGGCCCGCCGCCGCTGGCTTTCGTTTCGAAGGGAACGACATCGACCGTCTGCCGCTGCTCGCTGCTCACGAGCGACTCGGCGAGCTTCCTGAACGAATCGAGATTTGTGGCCGGGCGCTGATGCACCTTGTGCACCGCCTCGCCGCTCTTGTCGAAAAACTGCAGCGAGTGGCGGACCGCGTCGCCGTCGCGCTTCTCGACCCAGAAACCGTGCGTCCAGACTTTCGGAAAGATGCGAAGGTCGATCTCCTTCGAGAGAACGAGTGCGTTCTGCTCGCCGGTGACGACCTTGTCGTAGACGCCGATCTTTTCGTGCACCGCGCTTTCATTGCGCGTCAGCGCCATGACTTCGCCGGCAGCCTCCAGTCCGAGCAGGACGTCATTGACGCGCGGCTCGATCGAGGTGACGCCCTCGCCGACCCACGCCGCGACAAACTCTGCTTCGGAAATGCCGAGTTGCCGCGCGAGATCTCTCTCGCGCATCTTTGGGTTCTCGGCCCTCGCCTGCCGGATCTCCGAAGGAGCCGGCTTAACTTTCATGTCCATAAACGCCCCTCTAAACCACGCTTACTTGTTGAGGATCAGCTTGCCCTGGCGCGTGATCTTCAGCCGGTAGAGCGCACCGGCATGGGCAATGCCGATTTCGTGCGTGCCGAGGAAAAGCGATTCGCTGGTCACCGTGCGCACCGGGTCGCGCACATAGGAGGTCCTTTGATCGAATTGCACGGGCGCCGGTTCGCGACGGACGAAACGGAGCTCGGGTGGGGTGTGCTTGTTCATCGTCAACCCTTTCTCTCTGCCGCGGTTAAAGGCCGCGAAGAGCCTCGATCAATTTCTTGACTCTGAATATCAGGTTTATTAGTCAGTGCAATACCGGACTGATTGAGTCAACATTAAAGGCAGCCGGCAATTTTTTCAACGCAAGCGAGCCCCGCGCCAGCCAGCGAGTAACCGTGAGAATGGAGTGGGTGATGGGGCTGGTGTCTCGAACGACGGTCGTTCTGCTTGGCGGAACGGCCCTTATGGTTTTGGCGGGGGCTGCTTTTGCACAGGATGAAGCGGCCACGAACGAGGCGGAGAAGAAAGGACGCGTAACCGTGCTGCAGCGCCTGGTTATCGGCGCGGGTGTTGAAAAGATCGCGATCGACACGCCGAGCTCGGTCACCGTGGTCGAGCAGCAGGACATCGACGAAATTCAACCGGCGACGATCAACGAGATGTTCAAGGACGTGCCGGGCATCAACGCGACCGGCTCGGATCGCGTGCTCGGCCAGACGCTGAACATCCGCGGCGTCGGCGCACCCGAGGCGGCGGGCGACGGCGGCCGCATCCTGGTCAATGTCGACGGCGTGGCGAAATTCTACGAACAGTACCGCATGGGATCGTTTTTCTCCGATCCCGAGCTCTACAAGCGCGTCGAGGTATTGCGCGGACCGGCGTTCTCGACGCTTTACGGCGTCGGCGGCGTCGGCGGCGTCGTCAACTTCACCACGAAGGATGCGTCGGACTTCATCGCCGAGGGCGACACGGGCGCGTTGCGGTTGAAGTCGTCGTGGGATTCCAACGGCAATGGCTTGCTGTTCAACACGACGCTGGCCCAGCGCATGGGCGAGAACGCCGAGTTCCTGCTGTCGGGCAACTACCGTATGTCCGACGTCTTCGAGACCGGCAACGGCACGCCGATGATCGGCAGCAACTTCAAGGCCTGGTCCGGCCTCGCCAAGGGAACGTTCAAGGTCGGGGAGGAAGGTACGCTGCGCCTTTCCTACCAGCGCTTCGACACTGACAATCCCGACCAGTATTTCGCTCAGACCGGCACCGCGGACACGTTCGGCTTCATCGACCGCCACGTCGTGGATCAATCCGTGATCGCGTCCTACGAAAATCCGTTCTCGGACAATGACATGCTCGATCTGGAGATCCAGGCGTCATATTCGAACACCACCAACCAGCAGCGCAACCACCGGGATTTCCCCGGCATGCCGATCCCCTGCATGGCCGGCACGTTTTCGGTCGTGTGCGACTCCGACTACGGCTATGCGACCTGGCAGTTCAATGTCCAGAACACCATGGAGTGGCGCGGCGACAACTGGGAGAACTTCCTGACCTATGGCTGGCAGACGGCCTATCAGACGCGGAAGGCCGAGGCCTGGCTCGACAACGGAACGCGTCTGGCGGACGCTCGCTTCCATCCGCAGGGCCGGGACTTCCGGACGGGCGTGTTCGCCCAGAACGAGTTCATCTGGGATGAGCGCCTTACCCTCATACCGGGCGTCCGCGTCGACTGGCATCGCCTCTCGCCCAATGGCGTGACGCCTCCTGCCGGCTCCCCTCCAGGCACAGTCATTGGCGACTCCGAGGATACGGCCTTCTCGCCGAAGATCGCGGCACACTTCCAGGTGACCGACAATGTCGCCGTGTTCGGATCGATCGCCCACACGGAGCGCTTCCCGACCATCGACGAGATCTTCACGACCAACAGCGGAAGCGGAAACTTCCTGCCTTCCTACGGCCTGGAGAAGGAAGTCTCCAACAACTTCGAGCTCGGCTTCGCGCTCAACGGGCAGGATCTGATCCAGTCCGGCGACAGCGCACAGGTCAAGGTCACCGGCTTCTACAACAAGTTCGACAATTTCATCACCCTCAACAACGTTCCAGCCTTCACGGCAGGCTTCAACAACAGACCTGGCTTCATCGGCATTCCGGCCACGATCAAGGGCTTCGAGATCGAAGCCGGCTACGAGTCGGACTACGTCTTCCTGAACGCGGGATACTCCTACGTATCCGGCCGCAGGGACGTGATCCGGACCGGCGAGACGGCATATCTCCAGACCATCGCCCCGCATGAATTGTCGCTGACGGTGGGCGGCAAGCTGCCCGAGCAGGGCCTCCGGTTCGGCTGGCGCGCCCGCTTCGTGGGTGCGCCCGAGGAAGCAAGCCGCGACCGCAACACGCCTCCGCCTCCCGGAACGAGCACCCGCTTCGCGACCGCCTTCAACGTGCACGACGTGTTCGTATCGTGGAAGCCGGAGGACGGCCCGCTCAAGGGGTGGGAGGGTAATTTCGGCGTCGATAACATCTTCGACACCCAGTACAAGGAGTTCCTCCAGAACGACTTCGCCAGGGGCCGCACGTTCAAGATCTCCCTTGTGAAGCAGTTCGGTTGGCAGTGATGCGGCCAAAGCAAATCCAGGAAAAGTGGATGCCGGTTTTCCGTCCGGATACCGGCGGGGAAACCCCGCCGTTTTTGCGGGCAGGCAAAGGCTCCGAGCACGTTCGCGATTGTTCAAATCGCGAACGTGCTCGGGCGGCAGCGACCTTCCTTCTGGCCTCGATCGTCCTGCCGCCATTCGTGGCGGGACCGGCTCTCGCTCAACAGGCAGAGCCGGCCCCTGCCCTCGATCTCCAACTCAACGCCGCAGAGCCTTCCGAAAAAGGCTGCCGGCTGACCTTCGTGGTCACCAACAATCTCGGCGGCGATCTCGCCCGCGCCGCGTTCGAGCTTGCCCTCTTCAACAAGGATGGCGTCGTCGACCGCCTGACAGTTCTCGACTTCCGCGACATGCCGCAAGGCAAGACCAAGGTCAGCCGCTTCGACCTCTCCGGCGCCAACTGCGACAACATCAGTCGCGTGCTGATCAACCAGGTGACCGAGTGTCAGGGCAAGGGAATAGAGGCCAATGCCTGCATGCTGAATCTGAAACCCGAAACCAAGACGTCGATCGTCTTCGGACTCTGAGGTGCTCTTGGGCGTCGAGCCGACTTTCGCGCGCAACGCGCCCGTCTGGCCACTGACGGCGCTTGGACGCTTGCGGGAAGAAGCCCCGGATCCGGCCTTCTTCCTGCCCGACGGGCTGCTCGAAAAGGGCGCCCGCGAAGCCGCCGAATTTATCTACATCAGGGATCGCAATCCGGCCCTTGTCAGGGCGCCGGTGGAGCCGCTCGGGCCCGTTGCGCCGAAGCTCGTCCGCCACGGCAAGTGGCATGCGGCAATCGTCGCCTCGCTCGTCTTTCATGCGGCAGTGGCATGGTTCTTCGTCGACCGGAGCCGCGACGACGTCCTCATCGAAGGATCGGAAAATGCCGGCATCACCATGCTCGGCAGCGCATCGGAGGACCAGCTCTCGGCCGGCGACGTCGAGGCGACGCAGGTGACCCTGATCGACATGGTCGAGCCGAAGCCGGTGGAAACCGTGACGGCCGAGGCCGTGCCGGTCGTCGAGACCGCCGAGGCGGTGCCGCCGGAAACCGCTGAGGCGATCGATGAAGTGGTGGCGGAAGCGCCTGTGCCCGAAACAGTCTTGGCCGAGACGCAAACCGCGACACCGCCGGTCGAGGCGCAGACCGCGCCCGTCGAGACTGCGCGAGCCACGCCAGCCGAGAAGCCCGTCGAAGCGATCGAGGAAACTCCCCCGCCCGCCAGCGAGCCGACTGACGAGGCGATTCCCGTGCTGCCGTCCGACGTTCCCGAGATCCTGGCCGTCGACGAGCTTGCGCCGCCGGACGACGCGACCGCCGTGGCAAAGCCGGCCGAAGCCGCAGAAGCTTCGGAGGTGGCAAAGGCCGAGGCGGTGGAAACCGTCGAAGCGGTCAAGCCGGTCGAGACGGTGCGCGAGACGGCCGAGCCGGTCGAGGCCGTGAAGGAGACGCCGCCCGAGCCGAAACCCGTCGCCGAATCGAAGCCTGTTGAAAAGCCGGTGAAGAAGGCGGCGGCCAAGCCGGTCGAGACCAGGAAGCCCGAGAAGAAGGCAGAGAAGAAGCCCGCTGAAAAGCCGGCGGAGAAGAAAGCCGCCGCGGCCCAGCCGAAGAAGAAGCCGACCAAGGCGGGTTCCGGCGGCGCCAACCAGGCGGACGCGAAGCGGGGCGCAGCGGATGGCGAGGCTGCCGGCACGACCGCCGCAAAGGGCAAGAAGGGCAAGACCGCGGCGTCCGGCAATGCCTCGGCTTCGAACTATCCCGGCAAGGTCGTGTCGAAGCTGCGTCGCGCCTTGCGTTATCCGCCGGAGGCGCGCGCCAAGCGCCTGAAGGGCGAGGTGCAGGTGGCCTTTACCGTTTCGGCCAGCGGCAGCGTCAGCGGGGTTCGGGTGGTTCGCAGTTCGGGCTCGCCTGTTCTGGACAAGGCAGCGCTCGACACCGTCCGCCGTGCCGCGCCCTTCCCGGCCATACCGTCTGACGCGGGACGATCGAGCTGGCCGTTCACCGTACCGCTCGCCTTCGTGCGCTGACGAGCCGGAAGAGACGCAAAGATGCTGCTTGCTGGACTTCACGATCTTGCCGCGCGCCGCGGCGACGGCCTGCGCCCGGAGCTCCTGGCGCTCCTCAAAGGGCGCGAGGCATTGCGCGCGTCAGGCTTGACCGACATGGCCGATCGCCGCGATGGCGGCTTCCGCCAGGCCGGGCCGAGCCCGGCTCGATCGGTTGCGGAGCCTTTGCCCGAAGGCGTATTAGCCTTCAGTCCGAAACCCGCGCTTCCGGACGACCCGGCCGCGTGTCGTGCCGCCAATGGTGAAAGGTGATTTTGATGTACATCGCGATGAACCGCTTCAAGGTGCAGAACGGCTCCGAGCAGGATTTCGAGAACGTATGGAAGGGCCGCGACTCGACGCTGCACGAGATGAAGGGATTCCGCGAATTCCACCTGCTGCGCGGGCCTGCCAACGACGCCGACGGTTACACGCTTTATGCCTCGCACACGGTGTGGGCGAGCTACGACGATTTCTCTGCGTGGACGAAGTCGGAAAACTTCCGCGCCGCCCACAAGAATGCCGGGCAGAACAAGGTCTTGTATCTGGGGCATCCGCAATTTGAAGGTTTTTCCGTCGTCGAAGGCGCCTGAGCGCGTTTGCGATGCCGATCGACCACGCCCGCGCGATCCCGATTCTGCCCTCACCAAATATTGCCGAAACGCGGGCGTTCTATCGCGATGCGCTCGGCTTCGCGGTCACCGGGCCGGAAATGGGGGACTACCTGATCGTTCGCCGCGACGAGATGGAGCTGCATTTCTGGCATTCGCCCGACCGCGAGCTGCCGAAGGTTTCTTCGTGCTACATCCGCGGCGGCCAGGTTCCGGCGTTGCATGCGGAGTTTTCCGCGCGCGGCGTGAGCGGACTGAGCGCTTTTGCCGTTCGAGCCTGGAACATGAAGGAATTCTACGTCCACGATCCGCACGGCAATCTGCTGCGCTTCGGCTGCGCGCCTGAGGAGGTCTAGCGCTCGTCGCAGGCCAGTGCACCGGCCATGCTCACCCGGTCACCCGCGAGCAAGCTTCAGCGCGTAGTCACGCACGTCGCCGGGCCAGCCGGCGATGAGCTCGGCCAGCCGATCGAGATCGCCGGCAAAGAGCGCACGCGACGCTTCCTCGAAATCCGGGAAATTGCCTGCCATCGCCGACATGAAGCGATAGGCCGCCGCCTCTGCGGCGCGCGCATTGCCGCCTGGCGCGTTGCGCGCCTGGTCGACCAGCCGCCGCAGCGCCTGCGATGCCCCGCCAGGCTCGGCCGCAAGCCACTCCCAATGGCGCGGCAGCAACGTCACCTCGCGTGCCACCACGCCCAATCTGGGCCGGCCGCGGGCCGGCAGCGTCGCCGGCTCGCCTTCAGCCCGTTTCTTTTGCTGGCCACCGCCTCTCTCGACAAGTCGTGCAAGGATGTCCCGTTGCCGGCCGCGCAAATCAAGTTCGATTACGGCACCCGTCGCGTCGTCGAAGATAAGGAACGCGCCCGTCGGGCTCTCCTTCATCGCCGCCTTCACCTGCATGGCCACGTCCACCAGGGGGCCCTGCGCGATGAGCCGCGTGCCATCGAAGGCCGAGCTCGGCCTTTTGGGAAAATCCGCCATCCGATCGCTCCTGCTTGCCTACGGATTATTATCCGGGTTAAATGCAGCAATCAATATTACCCGGGTAAAATCGTGAATGCCATGAAGAGCGAACGCAAGGCGGCCGTGGCGGAATACAAGAAACGCAAGGCCGTGACCGGCATCTATGCGGTGCATTGCGCCGCGACAGGCCAGCGCTGGGTCGGCCAGGCGCCGGACCTCGAGACGATCCGGAACCGTTTGTGGTTCGCCCTGCGCGCCGGAGCCGCGCGTCCTCTCGCCATGCAGGCTGCGTGGCACGAGCATGGGCCCGAAAGCTTCCGACTGGAAGTGCTGGAACGCCTGGACGAGGAAGAGCTCGCCTACGTCCGCGACCGCAAGCTCAAGGACCGCCTCGCGCACTGGCGCGGCGTACTCTCCGCCGAGCTCGTCTGATCCGGCTCAGCCCTGGGCCGGCTAAGCAGTTGCGAGCAGGCTTGCATTGCCGCCTGCTGCCGTCGTGTCGACGCAGACGGATCGCTCATGGGTATAGGCGGCGGGGTAGATGGTCTCGGCGACCAGCGGCACGATCTGTCCGTCCTGGCGTGCAGCGAGCGCCTGCCTGACCGAGCGCACCAAATCGCCAGAGCCGGCGCATGCGACGAGGTCCAGCGGCAGCCCGGCCAGGCTGCCGGGCTCGACATGGCCGTCGAGTGCAGCGACCGGCAGACCTTTTCCGGTCAGCGCAGACAGGGCTGCCGAGGCACCGGGCGCAACGGCGAGCACGCCGTTGCCCGCGGCGAGCGCCTGCACGGCCTGCGCCAGCAGCGTTTCGGCATCCGGCCCGAGGCAAAGCACGCGGCCGCGCGGGAAGAGCGCCAGCGTGTTCGCCTCGCCGGTCGGCCCCGGAAGGTCGATCGGCCCGAAGTCGAGCGTTGCGGCGGCAGCGATCGCGGCAGGCGCCTTGCCGCGCAGATGCTTGCGCAGCAGCGCGATGCGATCGGCGCGGTTTGACCAACCGCCCAGATCGGGTTTCGGAAGATTGTCGGCAAGCGCCTGCGCGCCGAGCTTCGCGCCGCCTGCTTCAGCTTCGCTCGCCGCCGGCTCGGCGCTCTTGCGGAAGCGGCGCAGGTAATGCGGCCCGCCGGCTTTCGGGCCCGTGCCCGACAAGCCTTCCCCGCCGAAAGGCTGCGCGCCGACGACGGCGCCAATCTGGTTGCGGTTGACGTAGATGTTGCCGGCATGCACGCCGTCCACGAATTCCTGCACACGTGCCTCGATGCGCGTGTGCAGGCCGAAGGTCAGGCCATAACCCTTGCGATTGATCGCGGCGATCACGTGGTCGATAGTTTCGGCCTCGAAGGTGGCGACGTGCAGCACCGGCCCGAAAACCTCACGCTCCATCTCCTCGATACCGGAGACGCGGAAGACATGGGGCCCGACGAAGCGTCCTGACGCCGGGCCTTCGCGCTTGGCGATCAGCCGGCCCTTGGCCTCCATCGTGCGGCAATATTCAGCGATCCCGCTCCGCGCTTCCTCGTCGATAAGCGGGCCGACATCGGTTTTCAATGCCCACGGATCTCCGACCTCCAGGGTTTCCATCGCGCCCTTGAGCATCTCCAGCATCTTCGTCTCGACATCCTTCTGGACGTAAAGGATGCGCAGCGCCGAGCAACGCTGGCCGGCGCTCTGGAAGGCCGAGGCGAGAATGTCGCGCACCGCCTGCTCGGGCAAGGCGGTGGAATCGACCACCATCGCGTTGAGCCCGCCCGTCTCCGCGACGAGCATCGCATCCGGCGCAGCGTTCTTGGCGAGCTGGCGCTCGATCTGGCGCGCCACATCGGTGGAGCCGGTGAAGCAGACGCCGGCGATGCGCGGATCGGCGGTGAGCGGCCCGCCCACCGACGGGCCGTCGCCGGGAAGGAGCTGCAGCACGTCCGGCGGCACTCCGGCGTCGTGCAGCAAGCGCACCGCACGTGCCGCGATCAGCGGCGTCTGCTCCGCCGGCTTGGCGATGACGGCATTGCCGGTCGCCAGCGCGGCGGCGATCTGGCCGGTGAAGATGGCCAGCGGAAAATTCCACGGCGAGATGCAGGCGACCACGCCGCGCGGCTTCGTGCCTTCCTCGACCTTCACCGCCTCGGACGCGTAGTAGCGCAGGAAATCAACCGCCTCGCGCACTTCCGCCACGCCGTCCTGCAAGGTTTTGCCGGCCTCGCGCGTGGCGAGCGCCAGAAACTCCACCGTGTTCTCCTCGTAGAGATCGGCCGCTTTCCGCAGGATCGCGGCGCGTTGGCCGACGGGCATTTTTGCCCAGCCCGGCTGCGCCGGCACGCCGATGTCGACCGCGTGCTTGACCTGCTCGGGCGTCGCCTCGCGCACGGAGCCCGGGCGGTCGTCCGGCTTCGCCGGATTGGTCACCGGCTTCGGTTCCGCCTTGCCCGGCGCGCCCGTCGTCGGCTCGGCCGCCCACCGGCCCTGCCGGGCAAAAGCCTCGCGCGCTTCTTCGATGGCCGTGAGCGTGTTCGGATCAGTCAGATCCCAACCCTGCGAATTCCTGCGGCCCGGTCCGAAGATCGCGGCCGGCATCGGGATCGACGGGTTGGCTGCCGGTCCCTGGCTCGCAACCGTCGCCACGGGATCGCGGGCTATGTCCTCCGGCGCGACCGCCTCATCCACGATCTGATGCACGAAGGAGGAGTTGGCGCCGTTTTCCAGCAGCCGCCGCACGAGGTAGGCGAGCAGGTCCTGGTGCGCCCCGACCGGGGCATAGATGCGGCAGCGCGTGCCCTCCTGCTGCCGCACGGTTTCGTGCAGCGCCTCGCCCATGCCGTGCAGCCGCTGGAACTCGAAACTGTCGTGGTCCTTCGCCATCGCCAGGACGGCGGCGACCGTGTGCGCATTATGGGTCGCGAATTGCGGGTAGATGCGGTCGGTCATGCCGAGCAGCTTGCGCGCATTGGCGATATAGGAGACGTCGGTGTTGGCCTTGCGCGTGAACACCGGATAGCCGGGCAGGCCAAGCACCTGCGCGCGCTTGATCTCGCTGTCCCAATAGGCGCCCTTGACCAGCCGAACCATGATCTTGCGGTCGAGCTTCTGCGCCAGCGCGTAAAGCCAGTCGATGACGAAGGAGGCGCGTGGGCCATAGGCCTGTACGACCACGCCAAAGCCGTTCCAGCCGGCAAGCTCCGGCTCGGCCAGCACGCGCTCGATCACGTCGAGCGACAGGTCGAGCCGGTCCGCTTCCTCGGCATCGATGTTGAGGCCCATGCGGGCATGCCGCGCTGCCAGCGCGAGCGACAAAAGCCGCTCCGTCATCACCGGCAGCATCGCCTCGCGCTGTGAAACCTCGTAGCGCGGATGGATCGCCGACAGCTTGACCGAAATGCCCGGATTGCGACGGATGTCCGTGCCGGTCGAGCCGCTGTTCAGCGAGGAGATCGCATCGGCGTAGGCGCGATGGTAGCGCAGCGCATCGGCCTCGGTGCGCGCCGCCTCGCCAAGCATGTCGAAGGAATAGAGATAGCCTTTCGAAACCATGCCGCGGCCACGCCTGACCGCCTCGCTGATCGTGCGGCCGAGCACAAAATTCTCCCCGAGCTCGCGCATCGCAGCCGCGACTGCGGTGCGGATCACCGGCTCGCCGAGACGGCGCACCATGGCGCGCAGCGTGCCTTCGATGCCGCCGCCCTCGTCGTCCAGCACCCTGCCCGTCAGCATCAGCGCCCAGGTCGAGGCGTTGACGAAGATGGAGCTCGAACCGCCCGAATGCGCCGACCAGTCATGCGGCGCGATCTTGTCGCGGATCAGATCGTCCATCGTCTCCGTGTCGGGCACGCGCAGCAGCGCTTCCGCCAGGCACATCAGCGCCACGCCCTCCTTGGTGGAGAGCCCGTAGGTGGATAGAAAGACCTCCATCAGCTTCGGGTCGGAGGAATCGCGCACGGCGCGAACCAGCCCGGCCGCCTTTGCCGAGATCGCCTGGCGGTCGCCATCGCTCAAATCTGCCTGGTCGATCAGCCGGGCGAGCACCTGCGCTTCATCGGGCATGAGATTGGCGCGCATGTCGGCGCGGATGGCGGCGAGCGGCATCGGAAAAACCTCGTGGTCGCGGCAGATTGAGCCGGACGGAGGCTTCCGGCAAGCCTCACCTCATCTAGCACAAGGCGGGAAGCGCCGCGGACCAAATTTCTGGCATCCATGGTCGAGATGGACTACAAGGTTGCCATGCCAAACTCGAAATCACCTGCAAGACTGCCAGGCACAGACCATTTGGACCGCATCGATCGCAGCATACTTGCGGCGTTGTCTGCCGATGGCCGGCTTTCCATGGCCGAGCTGGCCGCCAGGGTGGGGCTGTCGAAAACGCCGGTGCAGGCGCGCGTGCGGCGCCTGGAAGGAGAGCGCTACATTCGCGGCTATTCGGCGATGATCGACCGGGAGAAGATGGGCGAAGGCCACGTCGCCTTCGTGCAGGTGAAGCTGTCGGACACACGCTCGATCGCGCTCGACGCCTTCAACAAGGCAGTACAGGGCATCGCCGAGATCGAGCAGTGCCACATGATGGCGGCGAGCTTCGATTATCTGCTGAAAGTCCGCACCCGCGACATCGCGGCCTATCGCAAGGTGCTCGGCGAGCGCATCTCGGCCCTGCCCCATGTGGCGCAGACCTCGACCTTCGTCGCGATGGAGACGGTGAAGGACCGCTGAGATGGGCGTGCTGCATCCTGACCGAGCGCAGCCATCCTTCGCACCGGCGATCCCGGTCATTTGCAGCACGCGCTATTCGGCCAGCGTCTTCAGGAATGCGACCAGCGCCGCTCGCTCCTTGTCGGAGAGTTTCAGCGGCTGCACCTCGGAGTGCCCTTCCGGACTCGCTGGCGCAGCCGTGTAGTGAGCGACGACATCCTCCAGCGTCGCGATCTGGCCGGCATGCATGTAAGGCGGGCGCGTTGCGGCACCCCGAAGCGACGGCGTCTTGTAGGCGCGAATGAGTTCCTCGCCTTCGCGGTTCATGAAGGTGAGCTCGCGGCAGGAGTCCGGGGAGTCTGAGAACTGCCCCATGCAATTGAAAGGGTCGGCCAGAACCTGCGCGACGGCGGTGATGCGGCCGCGGTCCGGCGGCAGCTCGGCCACCGGTGATACGCCGGTATTGTGAAACTGATCGTCGGTGAAGCGCGGCCCGTTGTGGCAGTTGATGCAGCTTGCGCGGCCGATGAAGAGCCGCAGCCCGTAAATCTCCTGGTCGGTCAGCAGGGCGTCGCCTTCCGGCTCCTTGCCGGCCTTGATCGCCTCGGCAAACCGGTCGAACCGGGTCGGTTCATGCGTGATCGAGCGCTCGAACGCCGCGATGGCCTTGCCGAGATTGGCGAAGACCCGGTCGATCTCGGCCTGCTTTTCAGCCGGCATCGCCTCCCAGGCTGCCTTCTCGGCCTCGTCGCCGAGCGGCCCGGCGCTGGCCGGCAAACCTACCAGATCGGGCATCGGTCCAAAAATGTTCTCGTAGCGGTCCTTGAAGGTGCCGGCGATGAAATGGGCGTAGAAGGTGCGGGTGCCGCCATGTTCGCGGGCATCCTCCATCGGCGTGATTGCCTGGGCCCACAAGCTGTCGCGGCGGCCGTCCCAGAACAGGAAGGGGCTGCGGGCGACATCTGCCAGCGGCATCGAACGGCGATTGGTCATCGACAGGCCGACCGAGCGCGGCTTGTCGTCCTGGAACTGACTGTCGATCAGATGGCAGGTGGAGCAGGCCACGCTGCCGTCCCTGCTCAGGCGTTGCTCGAAAAAGAGCGTGGCGCCGAAAGCGGCTGCGAGCGGGTCGTCGGCGTAGCGATTGGTGGGATCGGGCGGCAGCGGTTGAAGCGCCGACAGCGACAGCGTGGCCACCGTCGCCTTTTCGGCGTCCGTAAGCTCGCCCTGGCCGCAGGCAGCGAGCAGCGCGAAAGCGCTGATGAGGAAAATTGCTCGAACCGACCGCCGCATCGCTAAAGCGTAATGTTGAACACCACCGAATCCTCGCCGGGCGGAGCCTTGATGGCGAATTTCAACTCCCACCATCCGCTCATGTTGAAGCGCACGCCGTCGACCTTGTAGCGGCCCTCGCCGAGATAGCCGGCCACCGCCGGGCTGGTCGGCAACCCATGGCCGTGCTGCGGCATGCCGCCATCGACGGCGATTTCCGCCCCCTCGACCGGCTTGCCGTCGGGCGTCTTGATCGTCAGCACCCAGGCGTGCAGCGGCCCCTGCTGCACAGGCTCCATTTCGGGCGCGATCGCGGTCACGTACATGCCTTTCGCCGTCGCCTTCTCGCGCGCCAGATCGAGATCGTCCGGCGGCGTCATGAAGAAATGCATGCCGCCCCAGATCGCGGCGGCCACAACCGCCAGCCCACCGACGACAAGCGCGATACTTCTGGACTTCATGGCATCTCTCTCCGCCGCTAACGCGCCGCCCGCTTCGACAATTCCCAGGACGAGGTCAAGTCAAACCTTGCCGGCTTGGCCAGGCCGCCGCTCGCGTGTAGAGCGGAAGGCCTGTTTCGCGGAGGATGGCAATGGCGGTCGCATCGGTCGGTGAATGCATGCTGGAGCTCTCCGGCGGCGCCGATCGTCAATGGCAGATGGGTTTTGCCGGCGACACCTTCAACACGCTCTGGGCGATACGAGCGCTGACCGGGAGACCCTGCGACTACGTTTCGGCGTTTGGCGACGATCCATTCTCGAACGACCAGATAGCGTTCCTGCGCGAGCACGGCATCGGCACTGCCGCCTCCCCGATCATTCCCGGCGCACGACCGGGTCTCTACGCCATCACGCTCACCGGCGCTGAACGCTCCTTCACCTATTGGCGTTCGGATTCGGCAGCACGCCGGCTTGCCGACGATGCGCAGGCTCTGGCCAAAAGCTTCGAGAGCCGCGCCCTCGTCTATTTTTCCGGCATCACGCTCGCGATCCTTGCCGAGGCAGGCCGCAAGACGCTGCTTGCAGCGCTGGCGGCCGCGCGCCGGGGCGGCAGCCTGATCGCCTTCGACCCGAACTACCGCCCCCGTCTGTGGAAAGATCCGGCGGAAACGAAGGCCGCCTTCGTTGCGGCCTTTGCCGTCGCCGACATCGCGCTTCCAACCTTTCCCGACGAGCAGGCCTTGTTCGGCGACGAGTCGCCCGCGGCAACCGCGAAGCGACTGGCGCAGGCGGGCGTAAAGGAGATCGTGGTCAAGGACGGGGAGAATCCTGCACTTGTCGCGGCGGACGGAACATCGGAGTCGATCCCTGCGATCAAGGTTCAGGCCATCGACACGACCGGCGCCGGCGACTCCTTCAACGGCGCCTACCTTGCCGCACGGATAGCCGGAGCCGGGCCTGCCGAAGCAGCGCGGCGCGCCCACCGGGTCGCTGCTGCCGTCGTGCAGGTTCGCGGCGCGCTGGCGCCGGCCGATACGCTACGCGCTGCGTTTGCCTAATGCGGGTCGCGTGAAAAGGGATTCGCGCGACACGCTTCAGGCTGTTGATTTTGCGCATGTCCTTATCCCGAAACCGCGGACAGTTTCGGGAGGCATGCTTTAGCCTCCCAGCCGGAAGCGATATTCTGTGCTGTGATGGTAGGTTTCGCCCGGCCGCAGGACGGCTTGCGGAAAATGCGGCTGATTGGGCGCATCCGGCCATACCTGCGTTTCCAGGCAAAAGCCGGCGCGCGCCTTGTACATGCGTCCGTCGAGTCCCGGCACGTCGCGCGCCACCTTGTGTCCGGCATAGAACTGCACGCCGGGCTCCGTGGTCCACACCTCCATTTCGACGCCCGACCTGCCGCCCTGGGCCCAGGCCGCCTGGTGCATGGCACGGCGCTCCGGGGCGAGGCAGAAATTGTGGTCGTAGACGACCTGCTCGCCATCCTCTTCCCAGCGGACCGGCCGCGCCTGGCGAAAATCGAAAGCAGTTCCGTCCACCGGCTGGATCACGCCGGTCGGTATGAGTTCCTCATCGACCGGCAGATAGGCAGCCGCCGGCATCATCAGGCGGTGGTCGAGGATGTCGCCCGAGCCGCCATCATCGAGGTTGAAATAGGAGTGGTGAGTGAGGTTGCAGAGCGTCGTGCGGTCGGCTTCGCCGGTGAACTCGATCGAAAGCGCGCCCGGTATCTTCACCCGGTAGGTGCACGCGACGTCGATTGCTCCCGGAAAGCCCATGTCGCCATCGGCCGAATGCAGCGCCATGGTCACGAAGTCGGGCCCGTGCAGCGCCACCTGCCAGACCCGCTTGCCGTACCCCTTCGAGCCGCCGTGCAGCGTGTGCTTGCCGAGGAAGTTCGGATCGGTGTTGTAGGTCTTTCCGTCCAAGGTGAAGCGCGCTCCACCGATCCGGTTGGCGTAGCGGCCCGGCACCGCGCCGAAATAGGGCGACTTCGTTTCGTAGAATTCCAGCCTTTCGAAGCCGAGCACGAGCGGTGCGTCGTGACCGTCGAGGCGCAGGTCCTGGACGGCCGCACCCCAATTGATGATGTTGGCGGTCAGCCCGCCGCCCGAAATGGTGTAGCGGTGGACGGGCTCGCCCTCCGCCGTCGTGCCGAAGAGCTCCCCGTCCATTTTTTCCTCTATCGATCAGACGCCGAGACCGCCGAGGCAGACATATTTGGTGTCCAGGTAATCCTCGATGCCCTGGTGCCCGCCCTCCCGGCCGACGCCGGATTCCTTGACGCCGCCGAACGGCGCTTCGACCGTGGTGATGAGGCCTTCGTTCACGCCCACCATGCCGTATTTCAGCCTCTCCATGACCCGCACGGTGCGGCCGAGATCGCGGGTGTAGAAGTAGCTGGCAAGGCCGAACTCGGTGTCGTTCGCAAGCGCGACCGCCTCGTCCTCCGTCTTGAAGCGGAAGACTGGGGCGAGCGGCCCAAAAATCTCTTCCTTCATGAACATCATGTCGGTCGTGGCGTCGGAAATGACGGTCGGCTCGAAGAAGGAGCCGCCGAGCGCGTGGCGCTTGCCGCCGGTGACGATCTTGCCGCCCTTGGCGGTGGCGTCCTGGATGAACTCTTCCACCTTCTCCACCGCCTTCTCGTCGATCAGCGGGCCCTGCTGCGTTCCTTCCTCGAGGCCCGGGCCGACCTTCAGCTTCTTCGACGCTGCCGCAAGCTTTTCGACGAACTGGTCGTAGACGCCGTCCTGCACGAAGAAGCGGTTGGTGCAGACGCAGGTCTGGCCGGAATTTCGATACTTCGCCACCATCGCACCCTCGACGGCGCGGTCGATATCGGCATCGTCGAAGACGATGAAGGGTGCGTTGCCGCCCAGTTCCATCGACACTTTCTTCACCGTGGCGGCGCACTTTGCCATCAGCATCTTGCCGACTTCGGTGGAGCCGGTGAAGGTGAGCTTCTTGACGAACGGGTTGGAGCACAGCTCGTCGCCGATCTCGCCGGCCGAGCCTGTGATGACGTTGACGGTGCCTTTCGGGAAGCCGACCTCCTCGCAGAGCACACCCCAGGCAAGGCCGGAATAGGGTGTCTGCGAGGCGGGCTTGATCACCGCCGTGCAGCCGGCTGCCAGCGCCGGCGCGATCTTGCGCGACAGCATGGACGACGGAAAGTTCCACGGAGCGATCGCTGCCACCACGCCGGTCGGCTCCTTCGTGACCAGGATGCGCCGGTCGCGCCAGGGCGAGGGCACGACGTCGCCATAGGTGCGCCGCGCCTCTTCCGCGAACCAGAGCACATAGGCCGCCGAGATCGCGATCTCACCCTTGGATTCGGCCAGCGACTTGCCCTGCTCGGACGTGAGCAGTTCGGCGAGCGGCTGCTGGTTGTCCATGATCGCATCGTGCAGCGCCCGCAGCAGCTTCGAGCGCTCGAGCGCGGAGGTCTTGCGCCAGGACTGGAAGGCGGCTTCCGCAGCCTCGATGGCGCGGCGCGTCTCGGCCTTGCCGGACTTCGGCACGGTGCCGAGCTTGAGGCCCGTGGCCGGGTTGGTGACGTCGATCGTGGCGCCGGAATCGGCCTGCACCCAGGCGCCGTCGATCAGGTTCGCCTGCCGCATGAAATGGCTGGTTTTCTGGAGCATTTGCGTTTCTCCCGACGGCGCGCGTCAGGACGCACCGATCTTGCGAATTTCCTCGATGAGCGCGGCGTCGGCTCGAATGCCGTCCCGCTCCAGCTTGGCGCGCAGCTCTTGCCGGCGGCGGCCGGGGATCCTTGCGCCGTCCGTTCCGGAAACGGCCTCGGCCATCTCCCTGAAACGGGCTAACGCTCTTACTCCACCGAATGCTCCCGGATCAATCGCGATGATCGTCTGGCCGGATCCGGGTGGAGCACCCTTGGCGTCGAAGAAAGAGCTCTGCTCGTAGCCGAAATTCCCACCGGTCAATCCGGCTGCCAACAGTTCGACCATGAGAGCAAGTGCGGTTCCCTTGGCGTCGCCGAGCGGCACCATCGTGCCGGCGAGTGCGGCATCCGCGTCCGTCGTCGGATTGCCATCCGCGTCGAAGGCCCAGCCGGCCGGAATCGGCTCCCGCTTCTGCGCGGCCGCCATGATCTTGCCGCGCGCGACTTTCGACAGCGACACGTCGATTACGATCGGCAATCCGCCCTCGACCGGTGCCGCAAAGGCGATCGGGTTCGTCCCGAACAGCGGTCTGCGCCCGCCCCAGGGGGCCATGGAGCCGGGCGCATTTGCGAACAGCAATGCCACCAGACCTCTTTTTGCCAGTTGCTCGACGAAGAGGCCGGTCACGCCGGCATGGTGCGAGCGGAAGACGCCGGCAAGCGCAATACCCTGCTCCGGCGTGATCGTGGCAAGCTCGGCAATCGCCAACTCGAACGCCGGATAGGCGAAACCAAGCCCGGCATCGATGTGTATCGCCCCAGGGCGAGCCCGCACCAGCTTCGGCACGGCGTGGCCTTTCACCTTCCCAACCCGCGCTTGCGCGGCGTAGGCCGGGACGCGTCGCAGCCCGTGTCCGCCCTGCCCCGCCAGCTCGGCGCCGATCAGGGCGTCGGCGACGGAAGCGGCGTTTTCCGGCGACGTGTTCGAAGCCGTGAGCGCTGACGCGACAAGAGCGTGCGCTTCCCCGACGCTGATCAGGCTTTCGGCCATCACGCTTTCTCCAGGCGGGCAAGCACGAGATCTGCGATCAGGCCGGAAACGCGGGCGTTCGATTCTTCGGTGACACCGGCAATGTGCGGCGTGAGCAGCAGGTTCGCAATGCCGGCAAATTTCTCTCCCGCCTCTTTCGTCAGCGGCTCGGTCTCGAACACGTCGAGCGCGGCGCCGCCAAGCCTGCCGGCGCGCAGCGCGTCCGCCAGCGCGGCCTCGTCCACGACACCGCCGCGTGCGGCGTTGATCAGCACCGCGCCGGCCTTCATGCGGCCGATGCGCTCCGCGCTGGTGATGCCGCGCGTCGCGTCGGTCAGCGGCACGTGCAGGCTCACCACGTCGGCGATCTCGAACAGGCCGTCGAGCGACACGTTGCGCACGACCTGCCAAGCCGGATCATCGGCCAGCAGGTTCGGATCGTAGGCAACGATGTTCATGCCAAGCGCGCCGGCGCGCCATGCCACCTCGCGCGCGATCGCGCCGAGCCCGACGAGACCCATCGTCTTGCCCGCCAGCTCGCGGCCGATCAGCCTTTCCCGCGGCCATTCGCCCGCCGTCATCGATGCGGAGGACAGCCATGCGCCACGCAGCAGCATGAGCGTCGCGGTGATCACATACTCTGCGACGGACAGGTTGTTGGCGCCGGTTGCCGGATAGACATCGATGCCACGCGCCCTGCATGCCTCAACATCGATATTGTCCAGGCCAACGCCGAGGCGCCCGACACTGACCAGGCTCCTTGCGGTTTCAAGCAACGAGCCGCGCACCTGGGTTCGGTTGCGCACGATGAGTACGCGGGCATCGGCCAAGGCTTTCGCCAACTCGTCGGGTTTGTCGACCAACCGAGGGTCATAGACCGTCGCGTATCGCGCCTTAAGCCGCGCAACTGCTGCCTCGTCCATGAACTCAGAGATTATGATGTCGGGCACGATAGCTGGAAGCGTGTGAACTGGTTGAAATTGTCTCTTGCGTAGATCTTGCCCCTGAGCGTCATCAACTGCCCACTGGCTTGTCTACCGGGCAGGTTAGCTGGATCAGGTCTGTCACATGTTTGCCGTCGGCCGCGAAACCGTCGTCCTTGGATTCGATGCAGAGCCCGTCACGCATTGCCAGAAAGTAACCAAGGAGGGCCTGGATAGGTCACCTTGGCAAAGATGCCCGATATCTCGACCTCCTGCCCCGGTTGCAGGCACGCCTTTGCACTCGCACAAGAACTCCACAGCGCAAGCCCGAGGGCCGCAGGCAAGATCGAGGTATTCACGTGCATGGAAGCTCACGCGCTCCTATTCGCTTTCAACGTCAGGTCCAAGGGCGGCTCCGGGTCGCAATTCGCTGAACTGAACGTTATATCTTGAGAAACAGCCAGTGGGTGAGAACAGATCATGACCCGCGAAGAGATCATTGCAGCGCTGAAGGCGATGGAACCAGAATTGCGGGCGCGCGGCATCACCCGCCTGCAGATGTTCGGATCGCGCGCACGCGGCGACAATCGCGACGACAGCGATCTGGATCTTTTGATCGAATACCAGCGTCCTGACTCGGCCTCTGGTTGGGACTTTTTCGGCCTGGGTTCCGATCTGACCGAAAAGCTCGGGATCGAGACAAACGTCGTTGCGGACCACGAGGGGATCAAACCACGTCACCGGCGCGAGTTCGAGCCGGACCTCGTGCCGGTGTTCTGATGAAAATCGAACGCCGAATAGCACATCGCCTGCTCGATATCCTCGATGCCATCGACGATATACGGAACACCCTCGCTGGAGAGAGCTACGACACCTTTGTGTTGGACCGCCTCAAGCGCCCTGCCACCGAGAGGTTTTTCGAAATCATTAGTGAAGCTTCCCGGCACGTGCCCGCTTCGGTCAAACAGCGGGAAGCCGCGATCCCATGGCAAAAAGTGGCCGACCTGGGCAACGTCCTTCGACACGGGTACCATCACACGAAACCGGAAGTCCTCTGGGACATTTATCAAAACTACCTCTCGGAGTTGGAGGCCGCAGTACGGCGGGCTCTGCCCGACTATCCCGACGTGGAAGGATAGCGCCTCACGCGCTCCTGTAGAGTTTCGTCATCACGAACTCGCGGTGTCCAAGCGCCTCGGCCGCCGTATGCCGCCCGTTCGCGGTGCGGATGATCATGTCGATCAGCGCATCGCCGGCCTCGTCGATCGTCATCTCCCGCCGCAGGATCCCCGACACATCGACATCGACATGCTCACCCATGGTGCGCACCGTGCGCGGGTTCGCGGTGATCTTGACCACCGGCACGATCGGGTTGCCGATGACATTGCCCTGCCCTGTCGGGAAAGTGTGCACGACATAACCGCCCGCCGCCATCAGCGTCACGCATTCGGCGGCTGCCGAGGACGAATCCATGAAATAGAGGCCGCGGCCGGATTTCGGCTCCTCCGCCGGTCCGAGGATGTCGATGTAGCGTGACGTCCGGCCGATCTTTTCCAGATTGCCGAGCGCCTTTTCCTCGATCGTGGTCAGGCCGCCCTCGATATTGCCTCTGGTGGGCTGGCTTTCGGAAAGATCGTTGGTCTTGTGCGCCTCGATCACATCGTCCTGGTAGGACTTCCACATGCGATACCAGCGCTCGCCCACCTCCTGATTGATCGCGCGCGCCTTGGCGATGTGCTCGGCGCCGGTGATCTCGGACGTCTCGCCGAAACAGCCATAGATGCCTTCGGGCAGGAGCTTGTCATACATGTTGCCGACGGTCGGGCATGAGCCGAGGCCGGTCGTGGTGTCGCTCTCGCCGCATTTTGTCGAGACCCAAAGCTCTGAGATCGAGCACTCTTCGCGCTGCAACTCGGTGGCGTGGTGCACAAACTCCTTCGCCGCCCGCGAGGCGTCCATGATCGTCTTCAAATCGCCGTTCTGCTCGATCGAGAAAGCCGCCACCGGCTTGCCTGTCGCCGCGATCCCGTCGGCGATCTTTTTCGTCCAGCCCGGCTCGATGCCGATCACCACGCAGGCCGCGACGTTCGGATTGGCTCCGGTGCCGATCATGGTGCGGAAATGCAGGTCGAGATCCTCGCCGAACTGCAGCCGGCCGTAGGCGTGCGGCAGGGAAAGCGTGCCTTTGATGTTGTTGCCGACCGCCTCGCATGCGGCGTTGGAGATATCGTCGACCGGCAGGATGGCGACATGGTTGCGCACGCCGACACGGCCGTTCTCCCGGCGATAGCCCTTGAAGGTCAGGTTGGAATATTTCGACGCCATGTCCGCTTGCCCGGATTGAAAGGAAAAGTGCCGCGAGGCGCGGGGATGCGCCCCCGCGCCTCAAGCGGCTTACCAGCGCTTCGTCTTGAGATTGTGGACGTGGACGTGACCGCCCTTGCCCACATCCGCAACAAAGCGGCCGATATCCTCGCCATACTTTATGGCGGTATCCCCTGCCTTGATGTCCTTCAGCGCGACCTTGTGGCCGATCGGCACGTCGGCCCGCGCTTCCAGCTCGAAGGCCGAATTGTCCGCGGTGATGACACCCAGCATCTTCGTGCCGCTTTTCAGTCCTTCCACCACGATCACGCCGACATTGTCCTGGTGATCATGGACCAGAAGGTGGGGAATTGTCATCGTCTATTCCGTTTGCCGGCTAAGGCAGCTTCGCCGATGAGGAAACCCGCCTAGCCTTCTGGTTTCGCAGCGCTATTTACCAAGGCCAGTACCCGAGACCGGGCCGGATACCGCATGGCTCGCTTAAGTCTTATATAAGATATAAGATACGAATTCACGTGCGAGTCAACGGTGCTGCGCAAGCAGGCCGGGGACATTCTCTCCGAGGACCTTTTTGTCATGGCCGAAGCGTTGGAAGCAGCAGGTTTTTCCTACCGGCCGCTCTACGTCCAGGTGAAGGAAAGCCTCGTTCGCAGGCTGATCGACGGCGCCTGGCAACCGGGCCAGATCATCCCGTCCGAAATCGAGCTCGCGCGCGAGATCGGGGTCAGCCAGGGCACTGTGCGCAAGGCACTCGACGCCATGACCGACGAGAATCTGCTGGTCCGCCGGCAAGGTCGCGGCACCTTCGTCGCGGAGCCTGAGGAAGGACGCATCCTCTTCCAGTTCTTCCGTCTTGTGCCGGATTCGGGCGAGCGTTCCTTTCCGAATTCGCGCATCCTTGGCCGCAAGGACGGCAAGGCCACCGAATCCGACGCAGCAGCACTTGCCATTCGCGCGGGCGCAGACACGATCCGCATCGAGCGCGTCCGCACGATCCGGGACAAGCCGCTCATCGTCGAGACGATCACCCTGCCCGCGGCCCGTTTCAAGGGCTTCGATGCGATCGAAACGATCCCCAACAACGTCTACCGACTTTATTCGCAGCGTTGGGGCATCACCATCGCGCGCGCCGGCGAGAAGCTGAAGGCGGTGCCCGCGATGCCGTCCGATGCGGTCGAGCTTGGTTGCCCGACCGGCACGCCGCTCCTCGAGATCAGCCGCATCGCTTACGATCTCGAGGCCAAGCCGGTCGAGTTGCGCGTGTCGCGCTGCCTGACGGACGGCATCCACTACAGTTCGGATCTGCGCTAGCGTGGCCGATGCAGCCATGATTGTCATTCGCGAGGAGCGGCCGGAGGACGGCGCGGCGATCCATGCATTGGTTCAGGCGGCCTTTGGCCAGCCGCTCGAAGCCGATCTGGTGGACCGGTTGCGCGAGGACGGCGACAGCGTCATCTCGCTCGTTGCCGACGACGGCGAGATCGTCGGGCACATCATGTTTTCGCGCATGCAGGCGCCGTTCCGCACGCTCGGGCTGGCGCCCGTCTCGGTCGCCCCGCACCGGCAGCGGTCCGGCATCGGCGGCCGTCTGATCCGCGAGGGGCTCGACCGCGCCCGCCGCGCTGGATGGCAAGTCGTGATCGTACTTGGCGATCCCGACTATTATCGCCGCTTCGGCTTCGACCCCGCGCTCGCGCAGGGTTTCGAATCGCCTTACGCCGGACCTTACCTGATGGCGCTGCCGCTCGGCGACGCGATGCCGGCAAGCTCCGGACGGCTCGAATACGCGCCCGCCTTCTCGGGCCTCGAATAGACTATTGAAACACCATCGCTGCGATCGTCACCCAGGCGCCGGTGGTGAGCGCGGCGAGCGCCGTGGCGATCGTCATCTGGTTGGAGGCGAGCGCCTGGCCGGTGCCGAGCTGCATCGCGATGAGGTAGGAGTTCACCCCTGAAGGCAGCGCCGCCGCGGCCACCGCGACCTGGGCGGCGAGCGGCGGCAGGTGCAGCAGCCAGGCCATGCCGAGCGCGACGGCCGGCATCAGGAACAGCTTGAGCAGCGACAGCGAGAAAGCCGCCTTCACATTTCCGGAAATGCCGAACTTTCTGAGGCTGAGGCCCATGGCGAAGAGCGCAAGCGGCCCGGCGATGCTCGCCAGCGCGTCGACGAAGCGCTGCAGCAGGCCGGAGAGCGGCAGGTCGGTCACGCGCCAGAGCAGCCCTACCAGAATCCCGACCACCAGCGGGTTTGTCAGCAAGCGTTTTACGAAGAGCCAGGCGACGGCGAACACGCTGCTGTGCCGGCCACGCTCTCCAAACGCCTCGAACATGATCATCGATGCCAGGATCATGGTCGGCAGATGCACGGAAACGATCAGCGACAGGATCTCGAAGCCGTCCTGCCCGTAGACACTGGTGATGAAGGGAATGCCGAGCAGCACCAAATTGGAGAAAGCTGTTGCGACCCCGCCCACGACGCCGGCCTGGCTGTTGCGGCCGAAAATCCGCGTCGTCGTCAGGTGGCCCGCGGTCCACGCCACGACCACCGCCGAGAAATAGGCCGCCCACAACGCCCAGGGCGCGCTGCCGTGGAACTCCGCGACCGCCATGGTGCGAAAGAGCAGCAGCGGCAGCGCAATTCCCGTAGCGAATGAAGTCAGCGCGTCGCCGACCTCGATCTTCAGGTACCCGACAGCGCCTGACAGGTATCCGAAAGCGACGAGGCCGAAGACGAAGAGGATGGTTTCGGTGAGGACGGACATATGTCCTGCTCTTAGAGCATCATGTTGAAAAGGTGCAGGCCCTTCGGATCGCACGGCAAAACAAAGGCTTGGCCCACGGCCAGCGTTTAAGCGCTGTAAGCCCAGCGCTTGCCGCGCTCATCGTCCTGCCTCAATCGGATGGTTTTGCGCGGTGGAGCTGGGCACTTCCGGCGGCGGAACGAAATCGAGTCGAGACCATGTCGTACTGGAATGTCATCGCCCGCAACGCGCTAGCCGGCGCCATAAGCGCCGTCGCCTTCGTTCTCCTGACCGCGGCCGCATACGCACAGGACACGCTGAACGGCGTGGCGCTCATCATCGGCCAATCGAAATACGAGCAGATTCCCGCCTTGCCCAATCCCGCGAACGATGCGCGGGCGATGGCCAAGCTGCTCACCGATCTCGGCTTCGATGCGCGCAGCGTCAGCGACCGCGATGCCGGCAAGCTCAAGCGGGACCTCGAGCGTTTCGTCGAGGATGCCGAAGGCGCGGATGTCGCCTTCCTCTACTATTCCGGCCACGGCATCGAATCGGGCGGCGAGAACTGGCTGATCCCGATCGACGCCGGCATGTCCTCGCTCGATGACGCCGGTCAATCGCTGGTCGCGATATCTTCCGTCGTCGACGAGTTGAAGGAGATCGTGCCGGTCACGATCGTGCTGCTCGACGCCTGCCGCACCAATCCTTTCCCGGCGGGCGCGATGGTGCGCAAGGAGCCCGGCGGCGAAGCGACGCCGATCGGCAGCGGAGGGTTGACGCCGGTGCGTGGCGCTGCAGCGCTCGACAGCGAGCCGAAGGCGACCGAGAATCTCGGCATGGTGGTCGGCTTCGCGGCCGAGCCGGGCCAGCCGGCGCTTGACGGCGACGCCGGCGGCAACAGCCCCTATGCCGCGGCGCTGCTCCGGCACCTCGGCGCCATGAACGGCGTCGAGTTCGGCGCGGTGATGCGCATGGTGACCGAGGAGGTCTACCTCGACACCAAGGCCAAGCAGCGGCCCTGGGTGAACGAGAGCCTGCGCCGCATGCTCTATTTCGGCGTCGCGCAGGACGAGCCGAGCGGCGACGATGCGCTGATCACCGGCGAGCGCCGCAAGCTGCTGCTCACGATATCGGAGCTGCCGAGCGTCAACCGCGCCCAGGTCGAGCTTGTCGCGTCGCGCGACGCGGTGCCGCTCGATTCCCTTTATGGCGTGCTGCGCGCCATGGGCACGGAGCAGATTCCGGAAGACCCGAACGAGCTGTCCAGGATGCTCGACCAGCAGGCCGCGCGGCTGAAGGAGATGTTCGATCGCGCCCGTGCGCTCGACACCTCCGATCCGGAGACGAAGAAGCTTCTCGCCTCGGCGGACACCGCGATCCGCGAGGGCGCGATCGAGACCGCGCGCGGCTTCCTCGACGATGCCGTCGGCCGGGTCGAGAAGAACGAGCAGAATGTCGACGACATCGAAGACGAAATCCGCAAGAAGCGCGTCGCCGACGCCGCGATCTACGCGCAGCGCGCCGACGTGGCCGCGCTGGCCTTCGACTTCGCCGCAGCCGCCGCCGACTACCGCAAGGCTTTCGAGCTGGTCGAGAAGTGGGACGAGACGCTGCGCTGGAACTACAAGAACAAGGAAGCCGAGGCGTTGCACGCGCTCGGCGATGCGACCGGCGACCAGGCCGCCTCGCTGGCCGCGATCGACGCCTACAAGCTGCTGCTCGGCTACGTGCCTTACGGCGAGGAAAACCGTGACTGGGCGATCACCCGCAACAACATGGCGGTGGTCGTGCAGACGCTCGGCGAGCGGTCGAGCGATCCCGCGAAACTCCAGGAGGCTCTCGAAATCTTCCAGGCGTCCCTCGCCGTCTTCGAGCGCGAGAAGGACGACGTGAACTGGGCCGCCGCGCAGAACAATATCGGCAACGTGCTGCTGGAGCTCGGGCAGAGGCAAGCCGACCCGGCGCAGATCAAGGCGGCGGTCGAGGCGTTCCGCGCCTCGCTGACCAGGCGCGACCGCAGCAAGGTGCCGCTCGACTGGGCGAGCTCGCAAAACAGCATCGGCCTTGCGCTGGTGTCGCTTGCGGAGCGCAGCGGCGACGGCAAGCTCGTCGCGGAAGCCGAGGCCGCTTACGCGGCTGCCCTCGAGGAATACAACCGCGCGACGTCGCCTGCCGAATGGGCGATGGTGCAGAACAATCTCGGCAACGCGCTTAACCTGCTTGGCGGCCTGCAGGGCGACCAGGCAACGCTCGAGCGGGCTGTGCAGGCCTACACCGCGGCGATCGAGGTGCGCACCCGGGAACAACTCCCGATGCGCTGGGCGATGACCACGCTCAACCTCGGCAATGCTTTCGCCAATCTCGGAAAGCTCGAGGCCGGGACCGACAGCCTGTGGAAGGCTGACGAGGCCTATCGAGCGGCGCTCACCGTCTACACGCGCGAGCGCTCGCCGCTCGACTGGGCGGCGGTTCAGAACAATCTCGGCTCGGTGCTGCAGACTCTCGGCCAGCGCGGCGGCAACTATCTGAAGATCGGCGAATCCGTCGACGCCTATCGCGCCTCCCAACAGGTCTACACGCGCGAGGCCTTGCCGCTCGACTGGGCGATGGCGAGCTTCAACATCGGCAACAGCCTGCAACTCATCGGCTCCATCACCAACGATCCGGCGAAGCTGCAGGAGGCGGCCGACTCCTTCTCGGCCGCCCTCAAGGTCTATTCACGCGAGACGCATCCGCATCAATGGGCGCTGGCGCAGGCCGGGCTCGGCACGGTCCTGCAATCGCTGGCGCGCTTCCAGACCGACACGAAGATGCTGCACCAGGCCGTCGAGGCGCGCCGCGCCGCGCTCACCGTGCTCACCCGGGAGAGCGCGCCGATCGACTGGGCCAACGCCCAGAACGGGCTCGGCACGTGCCTGCTCAACCTTTCCAACTTCGAGCAGGACGGCAAATACCTGCCGGAGGCGAAAGCTGCCTTCGAGGCGACGCTGCAGGTCTTCACCGAGGACTATCAGCCGGTGCAGTGGGCTTTCGCCGTCAACAATGTCGGCGACGTTCATTGGTCGATGGGCACGCGCGGCGGCGGCAAGCCGGATTTCGACAAGGCGCTCGAAAACTTCGAGATCGCCCGCGCCTATTTCGACAGCGCCGGCTACGTGCAGATCGTTTCGCTGATGGACGACAAGATCAAGCTGATCAAGGACGGCATGAAGAACTGAAGCATGTCTCGCGAAAGTGTCCGCGGTTTCGCGATGAAGACATGCGCAGAACCAACAGCCTGAGCGCAAAGCAGCAGGCGCGGCGGCTGGTCTTTCATCCGGTCTCGATGGGTATTGCGTCGCGGACGAAGACATGCCCCAATGCGGAGGGATGCGGCACCTGCGGGCCGATCCGGTTTTGACGAAGACGGATCACAGCAATGAAGATCCTGTCACGGCTTTATCTCATCGTGTTGGCATTGATCGGCGTTGCGGTTGCGCTCGCCGGCGCCTGGCTGACCGCGCTTGGCGGCTCACCGTATTATCTGCTTGCCGGTCTTGCCTGGCTGGCGGCAGCATTGCTGCTGTGGCGGCGCAACGCCGCCGGAGCCTGGCTTGTGGTTCTGGTCGCCGTGCTGACCGTCCCATGGGCGGTGTGGGAAGCCGGCAGCGGTTTCTGGGGTCTGTTCGCGCGGTTGATGACGCCTCTGGCGTTGGCCGGCTTTGCGCTGTTGTTTGCTCCCTCACTGGTGGCCGCCGAGCGGCGTTCGGTCTTCTATGGTGGAGCAATTCTTGCCGCCGGGCTGTTCCTAGCCGGCATCGTCCTGGCGTTCCAGCCGCATGGAGTGATCCGCCCCTCGCCCGACATTCCGGCTTACGTCGCGGCACGGGGCGACAACGCGCCTTCCGACTGGACCTCCTATGGGCGCACGACGAAAGGGCTGCGCTATTCGCCCTTCGACCAGATCAACCGCAGCAATGTGGCCGATCTGAAACTGGCCTGGACCTACCGTACCGGGCGCGGCACGACCGGCTTCGACCAGAATACTCCGCTGCAGATCGGCGACACCGTCTATACCTGCACGACCTCGAATGTCGTTGCCGCGCTTGACGCCGATACGGGCGAGGAGCGCTGGAGGTTCGACCCGCAAGCGTCGGCTCCGTTCTGGCAGCGCTGCCGTGGTGTGAGCTATTTCGAGCTGCCGCAGGCGGAGCAGAGCGATGGGCAGCCGTGCAACCGCCGCCTGATCATGACCACCATCGACGCGCGACTGATCGCCATCGACGCCGCGACGGGCGCCTACTGTCCCGGCTTCGGCGACGGCGGCACGGTGCAGTTGTCGCAGGGAATGGGCGAGGTGAAAGCGGGTTTCTACTTCCAGACCTCGGCGCCCCTCGTCGCGCGCGACAAGGTGGTGGTTGGCGGCTGGGTTGTCGACAATCAGGAAGTGGGCGAGCCCTCGGGCGTCATCCGCGCCTTCAACACCGTCACGGGCGCGCTGGACTGGGCCTGGGATTTGGGCAACCCGGCGATCACCGGCCTGCCGCCCGAGGGTGAGACTTATACCCGCGGCACGCCCAATATGTGGACGACCGCCGCCTTCGACGACGAGCTGGGGCTGATCTACGCACCGCTCGGCAACACCACGCCTGACTATTATGGCGCCGACCGTCCGGCCTTCTCCGACGCATACAATGCCACGCTCGTCGCACTCGATGTCGAAACCGGGCGCGAGCGGTGGAAGTTCCAGACCGTGCACCACGACATCTGGGACTATGACCTGCCCTCCCAGCCGGCGCTGATCGACGTGCCCGACCTGAAGGGCGGAACGGCGAAGGCGGTGCTGCAGACAACCAAGCGCGGGCAATTGTTCCTGCTGGACCGCGTCACGGGCGAGCCGTTGGCCGAGGTGGCCGAAAAGCCGGTGTCGACCGAGGGCGCCGCGCCCGAGCAATTGCCGCGCCTGTCGAAGACCCAGCCTTATTCCGTGGGCATGCCCACGATCGGCGGCGAGCGGTTGACGGAGGCGTGGATGTGGGGGCTGACCATGTTCGACCAGCTCGCTTGCCGCATCGCCTTCCGCAGCCTCCGATATGACGGCGACTTCACCCCCATCGGGCTGCACTACACCATCCAGCACCCCGGCAACATCGGCGGGTTGAACTGGGGCAGCGTCTCGGTCGACGTCGCCAACAACCGCGTCTTCATGAACGACATCCGCGCGCCGAGCATATTCTCTTTGGTGCCGCGCGACGACTATCCCGATTTCGCCAAGCGCGTGCACGCCGACGGCAGCGGCCACGGCCCTTCGCCGCAACACGGAACACCCTACGGCATGGCGACCGAGATGTGGGTTTCACCATTGGGCGTACCGTGCCTGGAGCCTCCCTTCGGCACGATCACGGCGATCGACATGAACACCCGCAAGATAGCCTGGCAGGTGCCGGCAGGCACGGCCGAGGAATTGGGCCCGCTGGGGATCAGGACCGGCCTGCCGATGCCGATGGGCTTGCCGACCTACGCCGGCACCAGCGCCACGGCCGGCGGACTGGTCTTCTTCGCCGGCACGCAGGATTATTACCTGCGCGCCTATGATGCGGCGGACGGCACCGAATTGTGGAAGCACCCGCTGCCGGTGGGGTCGAGCGCCACACCGATGACCTACGTGTCGCCCGCGACCGGCAGGCAATACGTGCTCATCTCGGTCGGCGGAGCGCCTTACTCTGCCGACAAGGGCGACTACGTCATGGCCTTCTCGCTGAGCGCCGGCGGTTGATCGGCCAGGAAGGCGAGAGCGTCCCGGTTCACCGCTTCGGCGCGTTCGAGCATCGGCCAGTGCCCCGTGCCCGAATGGATCACGACCGTGGCGTTCGGGCAGGACTGCGCGAATTTGAGCGCTCCGGAAACCGGGCAGATGCGGTCGGCGCCTCCCCAGACGACGAGCAGCGGCAGATGCAGGCCCGGCAATCTCTCCGTCAGGTCGGGCAGGGAGAGCGAGGTCAGCACTTCCGGCGGCTGCCTCTGCGCAAGCTCGAGGCGGGCCCGTATGAGGTCGGGGGTAATCAGCTCCCTGTCCTCGACCATCAGGGACAGGTAGCGGCCCATCGTCTCCTCGCTCAGCCCGCCGGCAAGGATGCTCAGCATGTCCTTGACGCCAGGCTGCGCAAAATAGATTGCACCGCTCTCCATCGCGCCCGGCGCCAGCAATACGGCCCGCCTCACCCTGTCCGCATGGCGCGTGGCCATGTCGATCGCGACCGCGCCGCCGAGCGAGTTACCGAAGAAGTCGGCCCGGCCGATCGCCGCCGCTTCCAGCGCCTGCGCCAGCGTGTCGGTGAAGCGGGCAAGCGTGTAAGGCTGGCCGAGCGGCTTTGAGGAATCGCCATAGCCGATGAGGTCGGGAACGATCACGCGCCGGCCGGCCGCCACGAAGGCATCCACATTGGCGCGGAAATGCACCGCTCCGCCGGCGCCGGCGCCGGCGCCGTGGACCATGATGACGGCCGGGCCGCGGCCGGCTTCGTGCAGCCTTATGCGCAGCCCGCCTTCGATCGTCACCTCCCTGATCTCGAGCATTGGAGCTTTTCCTACTCGGCAGCCTGGTTCTTGTTTTTCATCTCGTTCCAGGTGTCGAACTCCTTCTTGACGCCCTGGTCCCTCAACTCCATGCCGCGCCCGTGGTTCGCCTCTGCCCAGCCCCACGACCTGGCGCGGAACTCGTTGCGGCGCTGGATGTGGGGGATGACGTAATCCGCGATCAGCTCGTAATGGCGTTTCGTGGCGGCGAAGTCGGCCCAGTTGTGGGTGCAGTCCAAAAGCGTGCCGAAGCCGCCATTCGACTGCTCCCACAGCCTGTCGATGCGTGCGATCAGATCATCCGGCGTGCCGATGATGGTGTGCTGCGCAATCATCGCGTCGATCTGCTCGTCCAGTGTGGCCACGTGCGCGCCGGGCTTGGCCACCGGGAAAGTCGCTACGCGCTGGAAATATTCGAGCCACTGCCGCAGTCCGTGCCGCACATTGGCGCGCGCCTGCTCGCGCGTCTCGGCAATGTGCATGTTCTGCACCACGCGCCACTCGGCCCGATCGATCGTGTGGCCGTGCTGGCGCGCCGCCCCGTCCCAGATCTCGTAAGCCGCGGCGAGCGCGTTGAACGCCGCGTCCGACGAGGTCGTGGCCGAAAGCAGCCCGATGCCGAACGTGCCGGCAAGGCGCGGACCGCCCGGCGAGACCGCCGCCGACATCAGGAGCTTGGGATGGGGCCGCGTGTAGGGTGCGATGTGAAGCTGCGCGTCCTGCAGCGTGTAATGCTTCGTCTTCTTGTTCACCATCTCGCCCTTGAGCAGCGGGATGAGAACCTCCAGCGCATCCTTGATGTTGTCGCGCAACTCGGTCTGCTCGCGCCCGATCATGTGCACGTCCGAAGGCAGCGCTCCCGGCCCGAAGCCGAACATCACCCGGCCGCGGGTCTGGTGGTCGAGCTGCACGATGCGGTCGGCGACCATCAGCGGGTTGTGGTAGGGCAGCGACAGCACCCCCGTGCCGAAGCGGATGAACTTCGTGCGCTCCGCCGCGGCCGCGATGAATATCTCCGGCGAGGCGATCACCTCCACGCCGGCCGAATGGTGCTCGCCGATCCAGGCCTCGTCATAACCGAGCCGGTCGATGTGCTCCACCAGCTCGAAGTCGCGGTGCAGCGCAAGGTGGAAGCTCTTCGTCAGGTCGGCATGGTACGGCGCCATGAACACTCCAAACTTCATGGCGTTCTTCTGTAAGACCTGAGACATCGATCCATCCTCCACGAAAATGCAAAAAAGCCGATACGAAAGGGCACACCGGCGACCCGGTTGGAAACTAGAAGTGCAAGGCGTCTATTGTCAACTGGGTTGTCATTTGCGACGAAGCTTGCGGCCCTGGCTTGCGCGGCCGGCGAAGCGCCCTTGCCGTCCGGCCGGCACGGCCCGGCTTTCGGCAGCACCGGGCCGGGTTTCCTAAGGAATCTGCCGGACAGGCGGGTGGGCGGGATGCAGATCTCGCTTGCCGTGGAAAAGAGTCCACATGCTGGACAAAGCTGCAGGCTTGCTGTCGCCGATCGCTTACAGAAATGGCAACCGGCTTGACAGTTTTCAGGTTACGAACGTAGGTTCACGGCCGACTGCCCGGTACGGCTGGCAAGCTGCCACCGCGTCATTGTCGGCTGCCGCAAGGGCAGAACCGGCGGCGCCAGGGGAGTACCGGCGGGATCGCGTCAGACAGGGAGCATCAGTCCGTCCGGACTTCGCTCGACAAAGGGAGGAATCAGTGAAGCATCGCATATTCAGGCCGCTGGCCGCGGCAGCACTATCGGCTGCCCTGATGGCTTCGTCGGCCTACGCGCAGGATTCGATCCGCATCGCCAGCGTCGACACGCTCAGCGGCCCGACCAGCGCCATCAGCCAGGGCGTATCGCGCGGCCTGCAGCTCGCGGTGGAGCAGATCAACGCGGCGGGCGGCATCAAGGCGCTCGGCGGCGCCAAGATCGAGCTCGTCGAGTACGACACGCAGGGCAAGACCGATCTCGTCCAGTCGCAGGCCGAAAAGGCCATTTCGGAAGGCGCGGTCGCGCTGATCGGTATGGCCGTCAGCGGCGTCGCCCTGCCCGCCACCACCGTCGCCGAGCGTGCCGGCATCCCGGCTCTGACCTCTTCCGCCGTCGCCGACCAGCTCACCCAGCGCGGCTACAAATACACGTTCAAGATTCTCTCCAGCGCCGCGATGGGCCGCGATAACATCGCGAACTACCTCAAGCATTTCTTCTCCGGCGAGCTCAAGCTCACCCGCCTCATCCACGTTCACGAGGACGGCGCATTCGGCCAGTCGGTCGAGGAGATCATCTACAAGCCGCTGGCCGGCGTGCTGGGTTACGAGCTCGTCAGCATGCCCTTCAAGAGCGGCTCGGCCGACATGTCCGGCCTGATCTCGCAGTTGCGTCGCCAGGAGGCCGAGGCGCTGATTTTCACCGGCTACGGTCCGGACGCGATCACCTTCGTCAACTCGGCGCGGCAGGCGCGCGTGCATTTCCCGTACTTCGACGTCGGCATCAACATCCAGGACAAGAATTTCCTGGCGACGGTCTCGGCGGAGAACCGGGACAAGCTGATCGGCTACCAGTTCTTCAACCCGGTCGTGCGGCCGGTGGGCAACGAGGATGGACCGGCCGAGTTCGACAAGGCCTATCGGGCGCGCTGGGGCGAAGCGCCGGCGCTGCACAGCGCAAACGGCTGGACCTCGATGATGGTGATGGCCAAGGCGCTGGAGCAGGCCGGCAGCACAGACGGCGCCAAGCTGCGCGACGCTCTGTCGGCGGTCGAGTTCACGCCGGCGGACGGCCACATCCTGGCCAACCCGAGCGTCAAATTCGACGAGACCGGGCAGAACATCAACTACACGATGCTGACGGTCCAGCAGGCGGGCGAGAACGTCGTGCCGGTCTGGCCAAGCGACTTTGCAACCGCCGACATCATCCTCGTTACAGAATAGCGCCCTCCACGCCTGACGAACGCTGGCCGGCCCCGTTCTCGGGGCCGGCTTCGCGCGGAAAGCGGGCACGGTGTCCACCCAATCCACGGAATTCATTCCCTCCATGAATCAATCCAGACCGCCCGCGGCAGCGGGCGTGCCTCCAAAAATGCTCGCCATTGCGATCTCGCGCCCCGGCGACCCGTCGGTGCTGCAGCCGACGACGCGCGACGTCCCGCAAGCGCGCGCCGGCGAGATCCTCATCAGGACGAGGGCTGCGGGCATCAACCGGCCGGACCTTTTGCAGCGCCAGGGCAGCTATCCGCCGCCTCCCGGCGCCTCCGACTTGCCGGGCCTCGAAGTCGCCGGGGAAATCGTTGCCGTGGGCGAAGGCGTCGAGCGCTGGAAGACCGGAGACCAGGTCACCGCGCTCACGCCGGGAGGCGGCTACGCCGAATATTGCAGAACCCACGAAGCCTGCGCGCTGCCGATGCCGCAGGGCTTGTCCTTCGAAGAGGCAGCGACGCTGCCGGAAACCTTCTTCACGGTCTGGTTCAACGCATTCGAGCTCTGCCGGCTTCAGCCGGGCGAGACGCTGCTCGTGCATGGCGGCTCGTCGGGCATCGGGACGGCGGCGATCCAGATTGCCGCCGCGCTCGGCGTGAACGTCATCGCGACGGCCGGCAGCGAGCGCAAATGCGATGCGTGCATGCAGCTGGGCGCGGCGCTGGCCATCAACTACCGTGACGAGGATTTCGTCACGGCCATCGCCGATCACACGCGCGGCAAGGGCGCCGATGTGATCCTCGACATGGTGGGCGGCCCCTATGTCGCGCGCAACTATCGGGCGGCCGCCCATCGCGGCCGCATCGCACAGATCGCGCTGCTCGAGGGAATGGTGGCCGAAACCGACTTTGCGACGATGATGATCAAGCAGCTCGTCCATACCGGGTCCATGCTGCGGCCGCAGCCCGTCGAGCAGAAGGCCGCGATCGCGCGCGCCTTGGAGCGGCAGGTCTGGCCGCTCGTCGAAGCGGGCAGGATCGTGCCGGTGCTCGATACCGTCTACGACCTGGCCGAGGCCTGGCAGGCGCATGCAAGAATGGAAACGGGTGACCATATCGGCAAGCTGGCATTGACCACGGGCGACGCCGGTCGGCAGGCTGCCGTCCGGCGTGCCGGTCGGGCGCAGGCGCATCACGGGGGGCGCTCTTGATCTTCGACGTCTATTATCTTGCCGAGGTGCTGCTGAACGGCCTGCTGGCCGGCGGCACCTACGCGCTGATCGCGGTCAGCATGACCGTCGTCTTCGGCGTGCTGAAGCTGATGAATTTCGGCCATGGCGCGCTGGTGACCGTCGGTTTCTACAGCGCAGCGATCGCGGCTGCCTGGGGTGTCGACCCGTATCTGGCGATCGTGCCGGCGGCGATCGTGATGGCGCTGGTCGGCCTGCTCGTCTACTACGCCTTCATCGACACGGTGATCACCAAGCCGGCGCTCAGCCAGGTCGTGTTCACGCTCGGCCTCGGCATGGCCATCGAGGCGATCATCGAGATCGTCTGGACAGCCAATCCGCGCGTCGCGCCGTCGGCCCTCTCGGGCGTCTTCTTCGTCGGCGACATCATGGTCTCGCTTCCGCGTGCGATCGGCTTCGCCGCTTCGATCCTGCTGGCGGTGGCGTTCTGGGCGCTGCTGCGCTGGAGCTGGTGGGGAATGGCCATCCGCGCCGTCTCGCAGCACGACAGCGCCGCGCGGCTGATCGGCATCCCGCGCGGCAGGACGCTGGCGCTGGCCTTCTGCATCTCGGTGGTCGCCGCGGTCGTCGCTGGCCTGCTGATCGCCCCGTCGATCACGGTCTCCCCCTATGCCGGCCATGTCTTCCTCGGCATCGCCTTCGGCGCCGTCGTGATCGGCACGAAGGGCAACGTGCTCGGCGCATTCCTCGGCGGCCTGATGGTCGGCCTGATGGAGGCGGCAGCCATCGCCGTCCTCGGCGACGACCTGAAGGAAGCCGTCATCTTCGGCCTGATCCTCATCTTCCTCTTGTTGCGGCCCGATGGGCTTTTCGGAAAGCGCGCCAATGCTTGAGATGACCGTTGAGGCAAGCCGCCGGTCGGCGCGTCCGCGCGCCGCGACGGTTGCCGCCATCCTCTGCGCAGCGCTGCTGCTCGTGGCGCTGTTCTTCCCGATGTTTGCCGGCCGCCACTTTATCGCGCTCGGCATCAGCGTCCTGTTCTGGACCGCCTTCTCGGGAAGCTGGAACATCATCGGCGGTTATGCCGGACAGTTCTCGCTCGGGCATGCGGCGTTCTTCGCCGTCGGCGCCTACAGCTCGTCCTGGCTCTATGCGCGCTTCGGCGTCCCCACCGTCTACGGACTGATCGTCGGCGTCGCCATCGCCGCCACACTTGGAGCGGCCGTCGGCTGGATCGTGTTCCGCTACAAGCTGCATGGCACCTATTTCGCCATCGGCACGCTGGCGTTGAGCGAAGTGCTGCGGGTGCTCGCCGGCAGCCTGCCATGGTTCGGCGGCAATGGCGGCATCCCGATCCCGCTGGCGCAGGAGCGCGGCTGGATGCAGCTGCAGTTCCAGCCCGTGACCTATTATTACATCTTCCTGGGCCTCGCCCTCCTCGTCATGGGCATTTGCGCCTGGATCTCGCGCAGCCGGTTCGGCTATCAGCTCGCGGCCATACGCGACAGCGAGGACGTGGCCGAGTCGATCGGCATCTCGCCGTCGTCTGCCAAGCTTCAGAGCTTCGTCTTGTCGGTGGCGCTGGCCGCCGCGATCGGCACCTTCTACGCCCAGTACATGATGTTCGTGGACCCGCCGACCTTCTTCGGGCTCCTGCTCGCCATCCAGGTCGTGCTCCCCGCCGTCATCGGCGGGCTGGGCACGGCGATCGGCCCCCTGCTCGGCGCCCTCATCCTCACCTTCGCCATCGAGGCCGCGGACCGCCTCGCGCTCAGGCCAGGCATCAACCTTCTCATGTATGGCGTCATCCTGATGGGCTTCTCAATTCTGCTGCCGCGCGGCCTCTGGCCGCTGATCCTCAGGCATTCGCGCGAGTGGCTGCGATGATCCTCACGCTCACCAACATCGCCAGGCGCTTCGGCGGGCTCATCGCGCTGAGCGACGTCAGCTTCGATGTGACCAAGGGCGAGATCCTCGGCCTCATCGGCAAGAACGGCGCCGGCAAGACGACGCTCTTCAACCTGATCGCCGGCCGTTTCGCGCCGACCGAGGGCACGATCCGCTTCGAGGGCAAGGATGTCGGAGGCCAGCCGGCCAGCGCGCGGGCATTGCTCGGCATCGGCCGCACCTTCCAGATCCCGGAGCCGCTGCCGCGTCTCAGCGTGTTCGAGAACGTCCTGGCGGGCGCGTTTGCACGAATCCGCGACCGCCGCGGCGCTGCCGAGCTCGCCCGCGAAACGTTGGAATTCTGCGAGCTGGCCGGCAAGTCGGACATGTCGTCCACCGAGCTGACCGTTCCCGAGCTGAAGCGCCTCGAAATGGCGCGGGCGCTGGCGACCCAGCCGAAACTCCTCTTGCTGGACGAGGTGATGGCGGGTCTGCGCCCTTCCGAGGTGGACGATGCCATGGCGCTTTGCCGGCGCATTCGCGAGCGCGGCGTGACCATCCTTTTCGTCGAGCATGTCATGCATGCCGTGATGAATCTGTGCGACCGGGTGATCGTGCTCGATCAGGGGCGCATCATCGCCAACGGCACGCCGGCCGAAATCCGGCGCGACGAAGCTGTGATCGATGCCTATCTGGGACGCGAAAGCCATGCTTGAGCTCAAGGACGTTTCGGTCCGGCGCGGCCGGCTGACGGTGGTGAAGTCGGTGAACCTGACCGTGCGTGCCGGCGAGGTGGTGTCGGTAATCGGCACCAACGGCGCCGGAAAATCCTCGCTGATGCTTTCGATCGTCGGATTGCTGGCGAACAGCGGCGGCGAGATCCGTTTCGACGGCCGCCGCATCGACGGGCTGAAGCCGGAACAGCGCTCGGAAGCCGGGATCGCGCTCGTGCCGGAGGGGCGCTGGCTCTTCCCCGACATGACCGTCGAGGAGTGCCTGGCGCTCGGCGCGTTCCGGCCTGCCCTGCGGCGGAACTACCGGCAGTTCATGGACGAGGTTTTCGAGCTGTTCCCGCGGCTGGGCGAGCGGCGCTCGCAGGTGGTCGCCACGCTGAGCGGCGGCGAGCAGCAGATGGTCTCCATCGGCCGCGCGCTGATGACCCGGCCAAAGATGCTGCTGCTGGACGAGCCGTCGATCGGATTGGCGCCCATCGTGGTCAACCAATTGTTCGAGACGCTTCGGCGCATCATCAAGACCGGGCTTACCGTTCTCCTGGTCGAGCAGAATGTCGAGCAGGCCCTGCGCTTCTCCAACCGCGCATATGTGCTCAGCAACGGGTCCATGGTGCTGGAAGGCGCCTCTTCCGAACTGCTCGGCGATGAGCAGGTGGTCGGCGCCTATCTTTCGGTCTGATCGAACGGCGTTCAGACCGAAGCGCTGAAGCCGTCAGTGGCCCTCATGAGCGCTACCGATGGGCCACTCGTCCCGCCCCGAGTTTACGCCAGCTGAAGCTCGGCTCCGATCAGCTTGGTTTCCCGAGCAAGGATCGCGGCGACGGCGGCAGCGTTCGCAACAAGCGAACCCGGTTGCGACGAGACGACGGCGACCGAGGCGTGGCAGTGACCGGGCCGGGCGACGATCGGGACGGCAACACTGGTCACTCCGTCGACGAAGTCGCTGCTCGAAAGGCTGTAGCCGTTGACGCGGGTCTCGCGGATCTTCGTCCAGATCAGCTGCAGCGTTGCATGGCCAAGATAGGCAATCGTCCATTCGTGCTCGAACAGGATGTCCTCCACCTGCTCGTCGCGCAGTTGCGAGAGGATGGCCACGCCGAGCGCGGTCGGCCCCAATATCCCGCTTGTCCCCGGCTTGCCGAAGGCCGGATGGTCACCCTCCGCTCCGTCGACGCGCGCCACGCAGGCGCAAAAGCGTCCGTTGCGTGTGCCAAGCAGTGTCGTGAGGCCGGTTTCGGCGGCGATCCGCTCCAGGCCGGGGCGGCACGTCTCGACGAACCGCGTGCCGCGCGCGTCCAGCGCATCGAGACGGTGGCCGAGCGGTCCGATCTTGTAGCGATGGGTGCCGCGCTCCTGTACGACGAGGCCCGAGTCCGACAGTTTTTTGAGAATGCGATGCGCCGTCGGGCGCGACACGTGGGTTGCTTCGGCAATGTCGACGAGACGCTGGCCGATCGGGCTTTGCTCCGCCAGCTCGAGCAGGATCGATATGGCTCGATCGAGGCATTGTGTGCCGCGCGCCGCCTCCGTCTTCGATTGGCTGCGGTTCTGGCTGGCGACTGCCGCCATGGCGTCCCTCCCTTGGGCGGCCGACCCGTTTCTCCGCCCCGGCCGACCTCCCCCATTTTAGCCGCCGGCGAGCCACGCACCTCGTTCATCAGGACTAGAGCCTGCCGTCGAAGGCAGAGCGCTTTCGCGGCAGCCATATCCGGAGGTCGCGCCCCGCCCCCGCTCACAAATTCCACCATATGGACACGGCCCGTGCTGCCCCGTTGCCTCCCCTCCCCGCACAACGCAGCTTGTCGGCAACGCGGGCTCAACCGCGGCGAAAATGGCAGGCTGAGATGGCTGAAACCGAGACTACACCGCTGGCAGTTCGCGATACGCCGATCGAGGGCGTGGCGCGGATCACGCTCAACCGGCCGCTCCAGCGCAACGCGCAGAACGTAGCCTTGCTCTACGAGCTCGATCGGCTGTTCGAGGCGGCGGCGCGCGACGCGGCCGTCCGCGTGGTGATCCTCGCCGGCGCCGGCGTCGACTTTTCCACCGGCCACGACCTCAAGAGCACGCAGGAGATCATGGCGACCGCCGCCGCCGAAACGCCGATCGGCGGGAGCTGGGGCGGATATGCCGAAGCGGGCGCGCATGGTTTCTATGCCATCGAGAAGGATGTCTATCTCAACCTCACCAAACGCTGGCGCGAGCTTTCCAAGCCGACGATCGCGGCCGTGCAGGGGCACTGCATCGCGGCCGGGCTGATGCTGGCCTGGGCATGCGACATCATCGTCGCGGCCGACAATGCCCGCTTTTCCGACCCGGTGCTGACCTTCGGCATGCCGGGCGTGGAGTGGTTCGCACATCCCTACGAGCTCGGGCCGCGCAAGGCCAAGGAATTGCTGTTCACCTCCGATGTCTGGGATGCTGCCGAAGCGCACCGCCTGGGCATGGTGAACCATGTCGTCGCGCCGGACCAGCTCGAGAGCTTCGTCCTTGCCATGGCGCGCAAGATCGCCGGCAAACCCGCCTTCGCGCTCAAGCTGGCGAAGGAGGCAGTCAACCGCTGCGAGGACCTCGGCGGCAAGACGCAAGGCATCGAGGCGTTTTTTGCCGTCCACCACCTCGCCCATCAGCACAACCAGCTGCTTTTCGGCGCGCTGATGGATCCGAGCAACCTGCCGCGCATGACGAGCATCCGCCGGCGGCAGGATTAGCCCGTGCATCTGGTGCTTTCCGAAGAGCAGCGCCTGATCCGGGAGAGCGCTGCCGGCCTGTTTGGCGCCGCCGGGCGGCAGCGGCCCGCCGGCGGCGCGCTCTGGTCGAAGCTTGCGGCCGATGGATGGCTGGAGATGCTGGCGGACCCCGCGAGCGGCGGCGTGGACGTTGCGGTGTTTTTCATGGAGGCCGGGCGCGCAGGCAGCGCCGCACCCTTGCTGGAAAGCGCATTGATGGCTGGGCGCATCCTTGCGCATGCCGGGCGGCCGGAGATGTCCGAGCTTGTGTCGGGCGTACGCATGTTCGCCTTCGCATCCGAGCATTTGCACGCCGGCGGACCGCGAAAAGCGGCAAGCGAGCGCGAAAGCTGGCGGATCGATGGCGGCTGGCTGGCGCCGGAGGGAGGCGAAGCCGAAACGTTCCTCGTTCCGACCGATGTCGGGGTGTTCCTGCTCGACGCTGCCATGCCCGGCCTGCTTGTCGAGCGCCGTGCCGGCATGGATGGCGGCGGCGCTGCCCACCTGACATTGAGCGGCGTGCGCGTGGCCGAGACGCGGCGACTGGACATTTCCGCCGACGTGCTTGCCGGCATCCGGGCGGCAGCGGCAGCCGCGGCCTGTGCGGCAGCCGCAGGCATGATGGCGTTCCTGGTCGAGGCGACCGGCATTTATGCCTCGCAGCGCCGGCAGTTCGGACGGCCGATCGCGTCCTTCCAGGCGATCGAGCATCGCCTTGCCCGCATGTTGATCGCGGTCGAAGAAGCGAAGGCGTTGGCTTCCCTCGCCGCGATACGCCTTTCGGCCGATGCGGCCGCGCGCGACCAGGCCGTGTCCGTCGCCAAGGCGAGGATCGGCGTGCTGTCGCGCTTCGTGGCGCAGAACGCCGTGCAGACCCATGGCGGCATGGGTGTCAGCGAGGCGATGCCGATCGGCCACTATTTCCGGCGCCTCATGGCCTTCGAGGCGCGGCTGGGCAGCACTCGAAAACACCGCGCCCAGGTGGCCGGCTTCGTGCAGGCGACCGACGATCTCGGCCGGACGTTGATCGGCGGCCTTGCAGCGGGAGGCGGCAATGGATCTTGATCTCAGCGCCGACGAGATCGCCTTCCGCGACGAAGTGCGGGCGTTCTTCCGCGACAACCTGCCCGAGCCCCTGAAGCGCGGCCAGCGTCTCAATCCCGGCTTCTTCTCCGAGCCCGACATCGGCGTGCCGTGGAACCGCATCCTGTTCGAGAAGGGCTGGATCGCGCCGGCCTGGCCGAAAGAACATGGCGGCACCGGCTGGTCGCTGACGCAGCGCCATATCTTCGAGATCGAATGGAATCGCGCCGGCGCTCCCTACCTGCAGATGCAGGGGCTGCGCATGGTCGGGCCGGTCATCATGCGCTACGGCACCGAAGCGCAGAAGGCGTTCTATCTGCCGCGCATCCTGTCGGGCGAGGATTATTGGTGCCAGGGCTATTCCGAGCCCGGCGCCGGCTCGGATCTCGCTTCGCTCTCCACCCGGGCGGTGGCCGACGGCGACCACTATGTCGTCAACGGGTCGAAACTCTGGACGACCCACGCCCACTATGCCAACCGCATGTTCGCGCTGGTGCGCACAGCCGAGACGGACAAGCCGCAGAAAGGTATCACCTTCCTGCTGATCGACATGGACACACCCGGCATCGAGGTGCGGTCGGTCATCACCATCGATGGCGCGCACGACGTCAACGAAGTGTTCCTGACCGATGTCCGCGTGCCGGTCGCCAACCGCATCGGCGAGGAGAATGGCGGCTGGGAATGCGCCAAGTATCTGCTCGAGTTCGAGCGCGCCGGCGGCCTGGCGAGCGGGCAGCTGCGCATGGCGCTCGGTCGTGCGCACAGGCTGGCACGGGCGACTGGCGACGGAGCACGAACGGCGCTGGACGATACCGCGATTGCCGGACGGCTTGCCGACATCCTGTGCGAGACCGACGCGCTCGAGATGATGGAGCTGACGGTCATGTCGCAGCTCGACCTCGGCCAGAATCCCGGGCCGGTGTCATCGATGCTCAAGGTGCGCGGCAGCGAGATCCGGCAGGCGATCAGCGAGCTCGTCACCGACATCCTCGGCATCGAGGCGCAGCTTTGGCACGCCAGGCGGCCGCTGCACCACAACCGTTTCGCCGACGCGCATGCGGAAGAAGCGGCGGCGGCCTCCGCCATCTACCTCTCCGAGCGCGCGCACACGATCTTTGCCGGCGCGACCGAGATCCAGCTCTCGATCATCGCCCGCTCCCTCCTCAGCCTGGCAGGAAACCCATGAACGACATCACCCAACCCTCGTTGACGGGTACGCGGCCTGCAAAGCTCTCCCGGCTGCTCGATCCGACGTCGATCGTGATCGTCGGCGCCACGCCCAACCTTGCCCGCATCGGCGGTATTCCGCTCGCATCCCTGCTCGCCCACGATTTTCCGCGTGAGCGCATCCTGCTCGTCAATCCGAAATATCCCGAAATCGAGGGGATCCGCTGCTACCCCAGCATCGACGCGCTGCCATGGCCTGCGGACCTTGCGGTGGTCTGCGTGCGCGCCGAGGAAGCGGTGGCTTCGCTCGCTGCCCTGCACGACAGGGGCACGCAAGCCGCCGTGGTTTTCGCTGCCGGGTTCGGCGAAGAAAAGACGGCGACCGCGCAGGCTCTGCAGCTCGAGCTCGAAGCCCTGGTCCGGCGCACGGGGATGAAGATCGCAGGCCCGAACACGATCGGCACTGCGAACGTCCGCGACCGCACCAACGCCTCCTTCAGCTCCACCTTCGCCGAAAAGCTGCCGGTCGGCCCGCTGGCGCTGATCGGCCAGAGCGGCAACACCATCGCCATGATGATGCTGGCGGCGCGCGACGCCGGGCTCGGCATGTCCTATTTCGTCTCGACCGGCAACGAGACGGCGGTCGAGTTCGCAGAGTATCTCGAGCATTTCCTGGCCGACCCGGGGACCGGCGCGGTGCTGGGCTACATCGAGCAATTGCGCGACGGGCCGGCTTTCATGCGCACGGCCGACGCGCTGCGCGGTGCCGGCAAGGCGCTTTTCCTGATGAAGTCGGGAAACTCGGACAAGGCGCGCGAAGCCACCGCCTCGCACACCGGCGCGATGGCCGGCGACGCGCGTGTCTATCGCGCGGCGTTCAGGCAGCTCGGCATCGGCATCGGCAAGGATCCGACCGAGGTGCTGGAGCTCGGCCTGTTGTGGAGCCTGAAGCGCGACGTCGCCACGCGCAACATCGCCATCGTCTCCCTGTCCGGCGCCGGTTGCGCCTTCCTCTCCGATCTCTATACCGCGCATGGCTGCACGATCCCGAGTTTCGACGAGACGACGCAGGCCGCGTTGCGCACGGTCATCCCCGCTTACGGCATGGTGACCAATCCGGTCGACCTGACCGGCAATGTCATCAACGACATCAACCATCTGCGCACGGTGATGGACGTGCTGATCGCCAATCCGGCGATCGACACGATCATCATCTACCTGATGGGGTCGCTGCTCGATTGGGCAACCGACATCGTCATCGAAGCCGCAGGCAAGACGCAAAAACTCATCGTGGCGCTCGATCCCTCGCCGGACAGGAAGACCCGAAATGGCGAGTTGCGGGCAGCCGGCGTCGCCGTGTTCAACGACGTGCAGCGCGGCGTCACCAGCCTGTCTTCGTTCCTCGACTGGGCGGAACGGCAGGCCGGCTCCCACTGGCGGCCGGATGTGGGTTGCGCGACGGCCTTCGAGCCGAGCCGTGCGATCCTGGCCGGCGCGGCCGCGGAGCAGCGCGCATTCCTGAATGAGGCCGAGGCCAAGCTTTTCCTCGCGGCAGCCGGCCTGTCGACCGTGGCGGAATCGGTTGCCGACACGCCGATCGGGGCGGCGGACGTCGCTGATGCAGTCGGTTATCCGGTCGTGGTGAAAGTGCTGAGCCGCGATATCGCGCACAAGACCGAAGTTGGCGGTGTCGCCCTTGAGCTGGCGGATCGCGCAAGCGTCGAAGCCGCGTTCGCGAAGGTCGTCGCCGCCGCCCGGCATGCGCGCCCGGACGCCAGGATCGAGGGCGCGGTGATACAAAGCCAGGTGACCGACGGCGTCCCGATCATCCTCGGCGTCACCACTGATCCTACCTTCGGGCCGGTGATGACCGTGGGTCTGGGCGGAATCGCAACGGAGCTTCTGCAGGACGTCAGCCTGCGGCTGCTGCCGGTCGATCGCGCGACCGCGCGGGCAATGCTCGACGAGCTGAAGACTGCGCCGCTGCTGCGCGGTTACCGCGGCGCCGTCGTCGCCGACGAGGGCGCCCTGCTCGACACGATGGAGCGCGTCTCGGAACTGGCATTGTCGCTGCGGGGCCGCTGGAGCGAGATCGAGATGAACCCGGTCCTGGTGCGGCCGCAAGGCAAGGGCGTGGCGGTCGTCGATGCGCTGGTGCGCCTGGCGCACGGACAATCGTAGAGGAGCTGCGACATGGCCGGCGCCGGCGACAGCAATCGAACAGCGGACGCCACCAGCGGCAGCTCCCGGATGAAGGTCTTCGCAGCAATGGCGAGGGGGCTCGAAGATCACGGCATCGACACGATGTTCGGCATCATCGGCGACGCCAATCTCTATCTGGTCGACTCCTATGTCCGCGAGCGCGGCAAGCGCTTCGTGTCGGCCGCGATGGAGGCCGGCGCGGTGCTCATGGCAATCGGCTATGCGCAGGTGTCGGGCCGGATCGGCGTCGCCTGCGTGACGCATGGGCCGGCGGTCACCAACACGCTGACCGCGTTGATCGAAGGCGTCAAGATGGGCGTCCCCATGGTGCTGCTGGCCGGCGACACGCCGGTCGAGGCGCGCAATCACATGCAGAAGGCGCCGCAGCGGGACCTTGTCGTCCCGACCGGCGCCGGCTTCGAGCAGGTGCGCGCGCCGGCGACGGTGCTGCAGGATCTGGCGACGGCGTTTCGCCGTGCCCGTGCGGAGCGGCGGCCGATCGTGCTCAACCTGCCGGTCGACTTCCAGTGGACGGAGATCGAATACAGACGCACCGTCCACCAGCCTGTCGACCAGCGCACCGTCGCGCCGTCCAGCGCCGAGCTCGACGATGCGATCGGCATCATCGCGGCCGCGCGGCGGCCTATCGTGCTTGCCGGGCGCGGCGTCGACACGCCTGAGAGTCGCGCGGCCGTCTCCGAGCTCGCCCGCCGTATCGAGGCGCCGCTCGCCACCACGCTGCGCGCCCGCGGCATGTTCCAGCACGATCCGTTCTCGATCGGCGTGTTCGGCATGATGAGCACGCCGATGGCATCGGAGATCATCGGCGAGAGCGATTGCGTCGTGGCCTTCGGCGCCAGCCTCAACGACTTCACCACGCTGAACGGCGACCTGGTCAGGGGCAAGCGTGTCGTCCAGGTGATCCGCGAGCCCAACGCCATCGGCACCTGGTGCCAGCCCGACATCGGCGTCGTCGGCGATCCCGGCCTCACGGCGGAGGTGGTCCGCAAGTGGCTGGACGAAGCCGAAATTCCCGGCTCGGGTTTCAGGAGTGAGGAGCTCGCCCGGCGGCTGGAAGACCGGCGCCTTGCCCCCTTCAAGCCGAAGAACCGGCTCGGCACGGTAGCCGCGCGCGAAACGCTGGCGGCGCTTTCCGCCGCCATCCCGGCCGACCGGGTGGTGGTGGTCGACAGCGGTCGCTTCATGATCGAGACGCTGCGCCAGTTCGAGGTGCAGGACCCGTCATCCTTTGTCTTCACCACGGCGTTCGGCTCGATCGGCATTGCGATGGGCGAGGCGATCGGCGCCGCCGAGGCGGCCGGCGGGCGGCCCGTCGTCACGATCTGCGGCGACGGCGGCTTCATGCTCGGCGGCCTGACGGAATTCAACACCGCCGTGCGCCACAAATCGAACCTCATCGCGATCGTGTGCAATGACGGCTGCTACGGCGCCGAGCACATCCAGTTCGCCGCCAAACAAATGGACCCCGCAATATCCTTCTTCGACTGGCCGGATTTTGCGCCGGTGGCGCAGGCGCTTGGCGGCGACGGCGTGACCATCAGCTCTCCCGACGACATCGGCAGGGCGATCGACGCCATCAAGACGGTAAGCCGCCCGCTTCTGATCGACGTGAAGCTCGATCCTGAAGCGATGCCCAGCATTTATTGAGGAAAGCGGGGCGCCCCTGCTTTTGCGGCATGTTCGTGATTGGTGGAATCGCGAACATGCTCTAAGCCTTTGTTTTGTCGCTATGACGGCCGGGCTCTCCCGCCGCCATTGGGGTGGAAGAGCGGATTCGCTTTCCTGGATTTGCTTTAGGCGGGAAGAAGGTCTGATGCCGACGACGACCAAACGCAAGATCAGGCGCTCGCTCATCAGCGATGATGAGCTTTCCTACGTCCGGCGATCTTATGCGAATGGCCAGGTCGAGCGCGCCGGCATTCCCAGCCAGCGTGATCTGGATCGCTACGTCCGCCTTATCTTCTTTGCCATGATGAACATCGCGAAGGACAGCGACGAGCTGCTCCAGGCCCGCAAGCTGTGGCGCAATCATCATCGCGTGCTTGCAACGCTCAGCACCGGCGATGCTCACAGCCTCAGCGAGCTGGCCGTCAGGAACGGCACCTCGAAGCAGGCGCTGCAGAAATCGATCGCCAAGCTGGCGATGACCAGGATGGTGAAGATGGAGGTCAATCCGCTCAACCGTCGCGCCATGTCGGTGAAGATCACGCCCGAAGGCCGCAAGTTCCGCTCGATACTCGACAAATCGCAGCAGGAAGGCTTTGCCAAGGCCACCGAAGGCGTCGAGCCGGCGGATCTCGCCGCTTGGGAGCGCGTGATGATGCGCCTGGTAATGGCCGAGGCGGAGTAGCGCTCCAGCAAAAATCCTGCTGCGCCATCGCCAGCCGGCAGCGTCACAATCGTCAACCGCATTGTCAATTGCGCGAGGTTCAATCAGCCGCCGTTGCCGGTCGAGCGTTTTGCCGGACCCTCGCTTTACCTCTCCGTAAGGACTGGAGGAGCGCTCTGAAAGCCTTGCGCTAACGCTGATGGCCTTCTTTTCCCCGCGCGAGGGGATACAGGCGAGGGCTGGGAGGCGGCCGCCTTCTTCTCAATCGTGTGCACCTCCTAATTGACAACCCGGTTTACGATTGGCAACATGCCAGTCAGCCGCTGCCGACGGCCAGTGCATGAGGAGGATCGCCGTGTACGAAGCCATCGCGCCCCTGCCCGATGCGGGCGTGAAGATGTTCGACGCACGCGCCTTCAGGCAGTGCCTGGCGCATTATGCCACCGGCGTCACGGTGATCACCACCGCGGTCGACGGCGAGCGAGCGGGAATTGCCGCCAACTCGTTTTCCTCGCTTTCGCTCGATCCGCCGCTCGTCCTGTGGTCGCTCGGCCGCGCGTCCCGCAGCGCGTCGGCTTTCCGGCGCTCGACGCATTTCGCAGTCAACGTCCTGTCGCACGCGCAGCTGCCGGTCGCGGAAGCCTTTTCAAGCCGCTCGACCGACAAGTTTGCCGGCTTCCAATGGCTGCCGGGAGAAGGCGGCTTGCCCTTGCTGGCGGGCTCGGTCGCGACGCTTGAATGCAAGGTGGAAAGAATGCTGGAGGCGGGCGACCACGTCCTCTTCATCGGCGAAGTGCTGCGCTTCCGGCGGGAGGACGACGCATCGCCGCTCATCTTCGTCCAGGGCAGATACACCATTGCCGAGGGCGCAACGCGCTGAGCGTTCTGCTTTCTGGCGGACGCGGCGCTCTGCGTTGTCCGCTCGGTCCTGCGCACGGGCCGAGCTAATCCATCCGGGTCAAAACCTGCTCGATGGCGTCCAGGTAGCGCTTCCACCCGACTGTGGCGCCCCTGTAGTAGGGCTGCTGATCGGGACGGAAACCAGCCTGCTCCATGCGCAGGCGGGTGCCGGCGCGTGTCGGGGTCAGCGTCCAGGTGATGACGCTTCGGAGGTCCTTGGTGTCCCACGTGTAGGCAAGCGTCTTTGCCGGCTCGAGCGTCTTGACCTCGCAGTCGACTCCGCCCCATTCCGCAGTCAGGCTGAAACGGTGCCCCACGGCCGGCTTGAAATCGTTCTTCATCAGCCACTCCTCGATGAGATGCGGCTGGGTGAGCGCGCGCCAGATCTTCTCCGGCGGAAAAGGCACTTCCCGCTCGACGACGACGGAAAGCGTTTCGGGCGCAGCATTGCTCATCGGTCCGTCCTGTTCCTCGCCTTCCGCACCCTGCGCACGATGCGTCAGACTTAGTTGAGGCTCAAGCGCTCTTCGCTTCCTTCCTGGCGCGGGCGGGACGGGCGGAAAGGTTCAGCGCCACGGCGGCGCGGACAAGCGCCGTCAGCGCCTTGTCGTTGATCTTTTCGCCCTTGCGGATATCGATGGCGCGACGAGTGTTGCCTTCGAGGCTCGAATTGAAGAGGCTCGCCGGGTCATCGAGCGAGGCGCCTTTGGCGAAGGTAAGCTTCACCACCTCCTTGTAGGTCTCGCCGGTGCAGATCATGCCGTCGTGTTCCCAGACCGGCACGCCGCGCCACTTCCACGTCTCGACCACGTCGGGGTCGGCTTGCTTGATCAGCGCGCGGATCCGGGCGAGCGTCTCGCCGCGCCAGTCATCGAGCTCCTTGATCCTCTGGTCGATCAGCTGAGAGGGAGATTTTTCTTCCATGCTTTCCTCCAGGCCAAGCCCCGAGCGTTACCGACAATGATTACACCTGCACGGGACGAATCTCGACTGCGCCGTAGCGTGCGCCGGGGACCCGCTCGGCCACCTTGATCGCAGCGTCGATGTTCTCGACGTCGATCAGGAAGAAGCCGGCGACACCCTTGCCACTCGTGTCGTACGCAGCCTCTGCGGTCTGCGTCCTGCCGTCGCGCAGGCGCACGCTGGTTGTGCCTGCCGGCCACGTGGCTGTTCCACGCGAAGCGCCGCTCTCGGCAAGGAAGGCATTGAGCTCGCCATAGCCCTCGCCGATGGCCTGCTGTTCCTGCGGGCTCGCGGCCGCCATCTTGGCTTCGTCCTGATAGATGAGCATCAAATAGAGCATCGTCTTTCCTCGATGGATGAGTTGGTTTGCATGCGCCGGTCGCCGTGAACCAGGCTGGCGCGCGACCTGGGTTGTTGGCCGCGCGCGCTTCGCGCCGCAGCTACATTTTTTCGCCGGGCAGCTTGCTCGCCTGCTTCACCCAATCCGCAAACTGCGCTTCGTCGAGCTGGTCCTCGTGGATGTCGAGGTAGCGCACTTCCGGATGTTTGGATTTGCCCGCCGGCATGGGGCTGAGCGACGTGCCGCGGAAAAAGGTCACTTTGATGTAGCGGGCGAAGACGTGGAACGAGACGAACCAGTGATCGTCCTCGAACCCATAGAAGGGCGAGTTCCATTTGACGGCCTTGCGCACGCCGGGAACGGTGCGTTCGATGATCGCGTCGAGGCGCCGGCCGACATCGCTTTTCCAGCCCGGCATCGCCGCGATGTAGGCCTGGATCGGCTCATCCCCATAACCCTTCGCGATCTGCGGGTTGCCGCCCGAAAGCAGGACCGGCTTTGCGCCCTTGCCTGCCGCGGCCTTGCGCGGCTTGGGCTTGGCGGCCGCCGAGCCCTTGGCGGTTTTCGCCGCCGGTTTGCTGGACGATTTGTCGGCCATGCTTCTTCCTCCTACTCGCCATTGCGCCCGCCGCGCCACCTGACGGCATGCGGCAGAACGAACATATAGAGGCCGGTGACGAGAAGCAGGACGAGCGGCAGCAGCGCCACAAGTCCCACCCAGATGACGGGCTCCGCCCGCCCCAGCATGGCGAGGTTGAGGATCACGGCCACGGTGAAACCGATAGCCAACCAGCGATGTATCTGGCGAATCCATGTGCTCCAGTTCAAACGTGTCTCCTTTCAAGTCGGGGGCTTTCGTGACGATCTCAGCGCCGTGTCGGGATGCCGATCGAGCGGCTGGATGCCCGGCTCACTGATCCATCCGTCTGAGCAGGTCCTCGAGCGCATCGAAGCGGCTCTTCCAGAAGCCGGCCATCTCGCTCGTCCAGTCGATCAGCGGGCTCAGGCCACCGAGTTGGGCGCTGTAGTGCGTCAGCCGGCCTTCATGCCGATCGCGCACCAGCCCTGCCCGCTTCAGGACCCCGAGATGTTTCGACACGACCGGCTGCGAGACGCCGGCCCGGGCAGTGAGCGCTCCGACCGTCTTCTCTCCTTCGCGGCACAGCCGTTCGAAAATGCCGCGGCGGGTCGGATCGGCGAGCGCGCTGAACAGTGCATCCTGGGCGGTCGGCATCAATCAATACCCATTTGGCTATTGATTGATGTATACGCGCCAAACTGCGCCCATGTCAAATGGGGATGTCGGCAGTGCGCAGCTCGACCGCCCTGCCCGTTCGTGCAGACTCCTCGGCGGCGGCGCCGATCATCACGGCCTTCAGGCCGTCCTCGAGCGATACTTCCGGCGTGCCGCCATGGCGCACCAGCTCGGCGAATTTCCGATGCTGGAAGAAGGTCGAGCCGTGGTGATCGCCGGCCGCCAGGATGCCGTGGTCGACGTGGATTTCCTCACGTCGCTCGATCTTGCTTTCGCGCGGCGACACGACGATCTCGGAGTTGCGCTCCTTGCCCTCGCGCGAGAAGCGCGCCGGACCGGGGATGAGTGCATCGATGCGCGCCACGTCGCCGACCACCGAGATCTGCTCCTGCCAGTGGGAGCCTTCCGCGAACATGCAAAGGTCGAGCATGGCGCGCATGCCATTGGCGAAATCGACGGTGACGAAGGCGTTGTCGATGATGTCGGGCACGCGGCCCCCATAACGCTCGTCGAGGAAGTTGACGTCCATGGCTCCGGAGGCATAGACGCGCACCGCCTCCGACTTCGACAGAAGCCGCATCAGGTCGAAGAAGTGGCAGCATTTTTCGACCAGCGTGCCGCCGGTGTTCTCGTTGAAGCGGTTCCAATCGCCGACCTTTTTCAGGAACGGATAGCGGTGCTCGCGGATCGAGATCATGTGCGGCAGCCCGGCCGCGCCTGCGTCGAGCTCGCGCATCAGCCGCTGCAGCGGCGGCATGTAGCGATACTCCATCGCCACCCAGACCTGCGTTCCGGTTCTTGCCGCCAGCGCGAGCATGTCGGTACAGTCGGAAACCGTGGTGCAGAGCGGCTTTTCGACCAGCACCGGTTTTCCTGCCGGCAGGACGTCTCGCAGGAGCGCGGCGTGCGTGTGGTTGGGGCTCGCGATCACATAGGCGTCGCAAAGATCGACTGCGAGCAATTCGCGATGGTCGGCGAATGCACGGGCGCCCTCGCCTGCCAGCCTTTGCGCAATGCCGCGCATGCCCTCGTCCGGATCGCACACGCCGACGACCGCGGCGTCGCCGACGAGGTTGATGTTGCGGATGTGCTCGTGGCCCATCATGCCCGAGCCGATGATGCCATAACGAAGCGTGCCCACGCGCAAAACCTCAAAGCTCGAAGACGGGAATGCCGAGCGCGCGCGCCGCAGCTTCGAGCGCGGGCCGATGGTCGCCATAGGCGAGCGCCATGTGGTGCTCGAGCGCCCCACCCATGACTTTCGACAGCACCTGCCCGGCGCCGGCGTCGAAGCGGACCACACCGGAGGTGCCGGTGAAAGCCATCGGCCGCTTCAGCACTTCGCCAGCGCCGATGACAGCCGCGGTCGTTCCGCGCGCCTGGCTCACGCGGAAGAAGGTGACGCGTCCGGGCCTCAAGGGAAACTCGAACAGCAACGGCATCTTGCGGTTGGTGTGAATCGTCGCGCGCGGTGCGAAATCGGGGTCGGCCATCGAGATCGGCGCCTGGCCGCAATGCCAGACGACGCCGCTGTCGTCATCCGCATCGAGATCGACGAGATCGACCAGGAAGGCCGGCTGATCGGCGACGCGCTGCAGGATCATGGTCGTCAGCGCGCCATAGACGTCGGCCTCGCAGGCGCAGGGCGTACGCGCCTCTCCCATCATCGCCACCGGTCCGCAGACCGCGCCGCCATACTCGGTGAAGGTTTCCGGCCAGCAGCGTATGGCGAATGCGTCGTAGCCGCCTTCGTCGCGCAGCTCGGCCAGTGCTGCGCGAAGCCGCAGCGAGCGGTCGAGCTGCGGCTGGTCGACCTTCGCCAGCCCGCGGACGAGCGCTTCGGCCCGGGTCCGTTCCGCCGCCGCGTCTTCCGTGCCGACCATGGTCGCGCGGCCGAACAGCGCCGTCAGCTCGATCGGGTCGACGCTCACACCGGCAAGCTCCTGCAGCCGGGTCACGTCGTAGTCGCAGGTGAAGAAGCCGTCGGGGCGCTGGCCGATGCGGCCGATACGCGCACCGCGCAGCGAAGCGACTGCGTCGGCGCCCGCGGCATCGCCCTCGCCTGCCGGCCTCAGCTTTTGCGGCCTGGCGAGCCTCTGCCCGGCCAGGAGCTCGCCCAGCGTTTGAGCCGTCGCCTCGGCATCCGGATCGGCAAGCAGATAGCTGAAGGTCTGGTTGGAAAGGCCTAGCGCGTGGGCGGCAAGGTTCAGCCCGCAGAAGGAATTGAGCCGCAGCCGCCCGCCCGCGCGCGGTTCGGGAATGGCCCAGATCGAGAGCGGTTGATCGAACGCGCCGGCGATCTCCACCGCCATCGTGGCGTCGGTGAAGGTCACCTGCAGGATCAACACCTTGTCGATCCTCTCGGCCTGCAATTGCCTGACTGCTTCGCGGGCCGCGGCAGCGTCGAAAAGCAGGTTGCGCGGGCCTTTCAGCGCAAAGCCGGTGTCCTCCAGCCGCGCCAGCATGGCGGCGAGGCGCGCCTCGGCATAAGGCACGTCGAAGGTCGGCCGGCCGAGCGGCAGCACGCCGACGGTCGTCCACAGTTCAGGGCTTGGCTTGTCTTTCATCGCGCTTTCGCATCCCTATATGCCGGCGAAACAAGAGGAAGCCGGATGGCGCGTTTCATATTAGCCTTGCTTGCGGCGCTCGTGCTGTCGCCGGCTGCCGCGACGGAAGCAGGGTGGGCGCTGCTGCGCGATGGCGGCCACGTCGTGCTGCTGCGCCATGCCATGGCCACCGGCACCACCGATCCGGCCAATTTCGACATCGAGAAATGCTCGACCCAGCGCAACCTCTCCGAGCGGGGCAAGCAGCAGGCGCGCAAGATCGGCGCGCTGTTCGCCGCGCGTGCGGCCGAGGTGGAGCGGATTCTTGCCAGCCGGTACTGCCGCACATTCGATACGGCGCGGCTCGCCTTCGGCGAACGCCAGCTCGAAAAATTCGAGCCGCTCGACCTGCTCGCGCCCGACGGCAGCGACACGCAAGCCAAAACCGTTGCCGTGATGGCCGAGATCGGAGCGTTCACCGGCTCGGGCAACATGGTCCTCGTCACGCATCTCGAGAACATCAAGGCGCTGACCGGCCAGAATGCGCGCGAGGGCGAAGCCGTCATCGTGCGGGTCGAGGGCGACCATCTGCACATTCTCGGCCGCATCGTCTTCAACTGATCCTGGCCCTTCACGATCGTTCCCTGATGAAAGCTTCGGCCTCGCTGCGGCTCGGCACGCCGGCGCGGCCGCCGAAGCGCGTGCATTTGATCGCCGCGACGGCGTTGGCGTAGCGGATGGCGTCGGGCTCGGCCATGCGCTGCCCGAGGCAGAGCGCAAACGCCCCGTGCCAGACATCGCCGGCGCCGAGCGTGTCGACCACCTCGACCTTGAACGCCGGAACGTGTCCGGTCTCGCCGCCCTTGAGCCAGGTGACGCCGTTCGCTCCGTCGGTGACGCAGACCCACGCGCCGGTATCGGCCGCCGCCTGCCTGAGCCCGCTCTCGACATCCGCATGGCCGGCATAGTCGCGCAGGCCCTGCATCGAAAAGGCGATATGCGTTCCTGACCGCACCGTATCCGTCGCTTCACCGATCGGTGCCTCGGCATCGACGATGGCAGGAACACCTTTCGCGCGCGCAGCCTTGAGCACAACCGGGCCGCCTTGCGGCCAGCGTGTGTCGGCAAGGGCGGCATCGAATTTTTCCGGCAGCAGCGGGCTCAGCCAGTCCGCGTCGAAGCTCATGCCCATGTCGCGGAAATTGACGATCTGGCGTTCGCCCTGCGCATCGATGAACACCGAGGAGAAAGACGATCGTTTCCCCGCATAGCGCTTGATCAGCGCGCGATCGACGCCTTCGTTCTCGAGTTGCGCTTCGATCATGTCGGCGATCTGATCGTCGCCGAGACGCGTTGCCAGCATCGCCCGCCCGCCAAGCCGCGCCACGGCCACGGCGGCGTTGGCAGCTCCGCCGCCACCCACGATCTCGGCGGATTTGGCGCGATACTTCTCGGCGCGGCGCGGCATCTCGTCGAGCTGGAACACGAAATCGATGACCGCTACGCCGGCTATGAGAATGGTGGTCATCGATCGAAACTGCTGCTGGCTGCCGCGGGCTGAGCTGGGATTGAAGATACCAAGTCTTATATAAGATACAAGACTTGGCTGGGCGATCCGCCAGTTCGGCCGCGATACACCCCGCAGCGAGAATACCCATGCTCCGACAGACGGTGGCAGCTTCGCATGGGCATGAAGGGTCGCGCAGCCGGCGCAGACTCCAGGGAGCTAGGCAAGTATCGGCCCTGCGGTCGGTACCGGCCCCTCGTATGTGCCGCAGCAACAAAATTGACGCGGCGGAAGACGGGCATGATTTTGCCCGAATTGGCCCGTCAAAGCGCTCGCCCGGTCGCAAAGCCGGATCAGCGTCGAAGGCTAGGAGCTCTTGTCTCCGCCCGCGCAGGCGGCATTGCCGTCCGGCGTACGGATGCTGGTTCGGGATCGGCAGGCGGACGTAGCTCAGTGGTAGAGCACCGGAGGAAATCCGGAGGTCGCGGGTTCGATTCCCGTCTCTGCTCCAGGATAGCTCAGTGGTAAGAGCATCAGGCTGTAAACCTGACCGTCGAAGGTTCGAATCCTTCTCCAGGACGGCTTTCCAAGCCGTTTCCCTCTGGGAAACTTTGCGGCCCGGGGACCGGAATGCGGAAGGCCTGAGCGCCGGCCGCGACCTTCGGGTCGAGGTCGGAAGGATGGCTCGACGCCGTCGGCCTGCGGCCAGCCCGCGGCGATGGATGCGACGCATGCCTGCCGGCAAAGGCAGCCTCGGCTGCCGGCGCCCGCTCGTCATGCCGCGCATCCCTCTCGCCAGGCGCCCGCCGCCGGCGATGCCACCGGTCCCCGGGTCTTTGGCCGGAGCATAGGTGACTGAACTGGAACTGCCGCGAAGCGGCGGCCGACAAAGGAGACGGCCATGATGGTGCTTGTTGAAAAGATGCTGCAGCGCAAGCGCGTGCTTGTGCGCGAAAACGAACGTGCGGTGGCGCTCTACAAGGGTGAGGTGCTCGACATCCTCGGCCCGGGTGAGCACCTCTTGCCGAACGCGCGCGGACAGTTGGAGATCCACCGCCACGATTTGAGCATCACCGGCTTCGTGTCGCCTTACGAGAAGGCGCTTTTCGCGAAGAAGCCCGATGTGGCGGCGAAGCACCTCACCGTCTTCCGCACCGGCCGCAACGAGGTGGCCGTGGTCGAGCGCGACGGCGTGATCACCTTCGTGATCCCGCCTGATCGCAAGATCGTGGTGTGGACGGATGCCGGCCCGTGGGCAGTCGAGACGATCGACGTATCGGCCCGCCTGGCGCTCGAGCCGGCGCTGTTGCGCCGCCTCGTCCAGGCCAAGCGCACCGAAATCGTCCTCGTCCAGGCGGTCGCCGATGGGCAGGCTGGCCTGCTTTTCTTCGACGGCAACCATGCCGGCCGGCTGGCACCCGGCCTGCATGGCTTCTGGACGGTCGGCGGAACGGTCGAGGTGACCACGGTCGACCTGAAGCGCCAGACGCTCGACGTGTCGGGCCAGGAGTTGCTGACGAAGGATCGCGTGACGATCCGCGTCAACATCGCCGCCGAGTACCGGATCCTCGATCCGCTCAAGGCTGTGAGCACGGTGAAGGACTACGAGGATGTCCTTTACCGCGCGCTGCAGTTCGCCTTCCGCAAGACGCTCGGGGCGTTGACGCTCGACCAGATCCTCGAGAAGAAGGTGACGGTCGACGAGGAGGCCGCCGGCGAGGTGCGGGCCGACATGGCCGAGATCGGTCTGGAAGTGTCCGACATCGCGCTCAAGGACGTGATCCTGCCGGGCGAGATGCGTGACATCCTGAACCAGGTCGTCGCGGCAGAGAAGCAGGCCGAGGCGAACGTGATCCGCCGCCGCGAGGAGACGAACGCGACGCGTTCGCTGCTCAACACGGCCAAGGTCATGGCCGACAACCCGGTGATGCTGCGCCTCAAGGAGCTCGAGGCGCTCGAGGCGATCGCCGGCAAGGTCGAGCGGCTGACCGTGCACAACGGCACGGGAGGCCTGCTCAACGATCTCGTGAAGCTGCGCGAGAATTGACCCACAGGAAGGGGCTGCCCGGCCGGCCAGGCAGCCCCTTTTGCATTTTACCATCGCGAGCGGCGTGCGGTTTCGCCCCCTTTTCCTGACCGGAAAAAGCGACTAGACAGCCGGAATCTTCCAATACCTTACCCGCCAGCAAGGGGTTTGCCCGTGCCGTCCACTTTTGAGAAAGTCGCCAAGATCATCGCCGACACGAGCGAGATCGATATCGCCACGATCACGCCGGAAAGCCACACGATCGACGATCTCGGCATCGACAGCCTCGACTTTCTCGACATCGTGTTCGCGATCGACAAGGAGTTCGGCATCAAGGTGCCGCTCGAGAAATGGACGCAGGAAGTGAATGACGGCAAGGCCTCCACGGAGGAGTATTTCGTCATGAAGAATCTCTGCGCCAAGATCGACGCGCTGGTCGCGGCAAAGGCCACCGCCTGACCAGAGCGTTTCGGCGAATCGCGAAACGCCCAAGTTCCTTGGTCAGCCGCAAAAACGGCGGGGTTCTCCCGCCGGTATCGGGTCGGAAAACCGATTTCCACTTTTCCTGGATTTGCTCTGCCCACTTGACGCAGCCCGGCGGCTGAAAGACAAGCGCCGGCATGAGCACCCGCGACGTCGTCATCACCGGCATTGGCCTGGTCTCGTCGCTGGGCGAAGGCGCCGAGGCGCATTGGCGTGCGCTTTCGGCCGGTTCTGTCGAGCCCGTGCTCGAAACCGAGCGTTTCGCGCCCTACACCGTCCACAAGCTGCCGCAGGTCGACTGGAACTTGCAGATCGCCAAGCGCGGCGACCAGCGCCAGATGGAGACCTGGCAGCGGCTCGGCACCTATGCGGCCGGCCTCGCCCTCGACGATGCCGGCATCAAGGGCGACGATACGCTGACGACGACGATGGACATGATCATCGCGGCCGGCGGCGGCGAGCGTGACCAGGCGGTTGACGAGGCGATCCTCGCGGCGTCCGAGACGCGCAATGACCGCGACATGCTGCTCAACGAGAAGCTGACGACCGAACTGCGGCCGACGCTGTTTCTCGCCCAGCTTTCGAACCTGCTGGCCGGCAACATCTCCATCGTGCACAAGGTCACCGGCTCCTCCATGACGTTCATGGGCGAGGAAGGGTCCGGCGTCGCGGCAATCGAGACGGCTGCGGCACGCATCCGCTCCGGACAGTCGACACATGCCCTCGTCGGCGGGGCCTACAATGCCGAGCATCCCGACATGCTGCTCGGCATCGAGCTCGGGCGCAACCTGCACCGCGGCCCCTGGAAGCCGGTCTGGCAGCGCGCCGGTGCTGACGGCGGCGGGCTGGTAAGCGGCTCGGGAGGCGCGTTCCTGGTGCTGGAATCGCGCGACCATGCCGAGAAGCGCGGGCGCCGCCTCTATGCGAAGATCGACAGCGTCAGCTCCGGCCGTGCGCGGCGCGGCCGGGACGATCTGGCGGACAGCATCACCGGGCTACTGCGCGCGACCAGGCCCCCGGCGGGCCCGCTGCTTGCCGTGTCAGGCGCATCGGGAGCGCATGAGGCGACGCGCGCCGAGCGCACCGCGCTCGACCGCTTCGACGGCCTCGCCTATCGCGGACTGTCGACTGCCATCGGCTCGCTGAGAGAGGCGCAGTTTCCCTTCGCCGTTGCTGTCGCAGCGCTCGCCGTCCATCATGGAACCGCGCTGGCGCCGTTCGATGCCGGGGAAAAGCCGTTCGCCGGCGCCCCGACGGCAGCCCTCGCGACGGCGGTCGGGTTCTACCGCTTCGAAGGCGCGGCTCTCGTCGCGGCAGCCTGACGTATGTCCACCGAACCGAGAGTCCGCGGAGCAAAGGTGTGCAACGGTTTCGGGCAAGGACATGCGTAAATTGGTAATTTTGGAGCATGCAGCGCGAAGCTGGTTTCACCTCACCTGCTCTAAGAGGAAGCGCGCATCATGACCAGCATGACGGATCACATGGGTCGCCCGATCGTTGCCGTGACGGGCATCGGCATCGTCACCTCGCTCGGCGTCGGCAAGAAGGATAATTGGGACCGGCTGACCGCGGGCGCCTCCGGCATCCACCGCATCCAGCGTTTCCCAACCGATCACCTCAACACCACGATTGCCGGCATGGTCGATTTCCTCGACGCGAGCGGCAAAGGCGGTTCGGCCCTGACCTACGAGCTCGCCGAAACCGCCGCGCTGGAGGCCGTGGCGCAGGCCGGCGTCGATACGGACGATTTCGGCGGCCGCTTGTTTCTTGCCTCGCCGCCGGTCGAGCTCGGCTGGCGGGATCGGTTCCGGCTCAACGGCAAGACCAGCGAGGATAGCGGCTATCGGCGGCTGCTGAAGGCTGCCCGGTCGAGCCTCGAAGAGGAGATGTACGACAGCGTCATGTTCGGCGCGATCGCCGACCGGCTTGCGGATCGCCTGGGCACGCGTGGACTGCCGATCACCTTGTCGACCGCCTGCGCCTCGGGCGCGACCGCAATCCAGCTCGGCGCGGAGGCGATCCGCCGCGGCGAATGCGACCGCGCGCTTTCGATCGGGGCTGACGGCTCTGCGACGGAGGAAGCGCTGATCCGTTTTTCGCTGCTTTCGGCGCTGTCGACGATGAACGATGTGCCGGAGAAGGCCTCCAAGCCCTTCTCCAGGGATCGCGACGGCTTCGTGCTGGCAGAGGGCGCGGGCGCACTCGTTCTCGAATCGCTCGAAAGCGCCAACGCGCGTGGTGCCGAGGTGCTGGGCATACTGCGTGGCTGCGGTGAGCGGGCCGATGACTTCCATCGCACGCGCTCCAAGCCGGACGGCTCGCCGGCGATCGCCGCCGTGCGGGCAGCGCTTGCCGATGCCGGGTTGCACGAGGACCAGATCGACTACGTCAACGCGCACGGCACCTCGACGCCGGAGAACGACAAGATGGAGCACCTGTCGCTCTCGACCGTGTTCGGTCCGCGCATGCGCTCGATCCCGATCTCGTCGAACAAGTCGATGATCGGCCACACCCTGTCGGCGGCCGGTGCGGTGGAGGCGGCCTTCTCGCTGCTCACCATGCGTGAAGGCACGATCCCGCCCACCATCAACTACGACAGTCCGGACCCGGCAATCGAGCTCGACGTCGTTCCGAACAGGAAGCGCAGCGCGGCGGTACGCACCGTTCTGTCCAATTCCTTCGGCTTCGGCGGGCAGAACACCTGCCTTGTCATGGCGCGCGAACCGTTCTAAGCGACCGGTTTTCCGCTTGCCGGGGCTTCATGCGCGCATTGCAACTCGTCGCCGATCGACGGCTTGAGACCGTCGACATCCCGCCGCCGCCGCCGCCGTCCACCGGCGAGGTGACGGTGCGCGTCAAGGCGGTGGCGCTCAACCACATCGACGTCTGGGGCTGGCGCGGCATGGCTTTCGCCAAGCGCAAGCTGCCGCTCACCATCGGCGCCGAGGCGTCCGGCGAGGTCGAGACGCTCGGGCCGGGCGTGGCAGGCATCCTGCCCGGTCAGCTCGTTTCGATCTACGGGGCGCGCACCTGCGGCCTCTGCCGTGCCTGCCGCGGAAAACGCGACAATCTCTGCGAAAATGTCTCCGGCGTGCACGGCTTTCACATCGACGGCTTCGCCCAGGAGCGCATCAATCTGCCGGCGCGTCTGCTGGTGCCGGCTCCGCCCGGCGTCGACGCGGTCGGCGCCGCGGTCTGTCCGGTGACCTTCGGCACCGTCGAGCACATGCTTTTCGACAATGCCAGGCTGGAGCCGGGCGAAACCATCCTCGTCCATGCGGGCGGCTCGGGCATCGGCACCGCCGCAATCCAGTTGGCCAAGCGCCTGGGCTGCACGGTCATCACCACCGTCGGCTCGGCTGACAAGGTCGAAAAGGCCAGGGCGCTGGGCGCCGATCACGTCATCAACTATCGCGAGGATCGCTTTGAAGGCGTGGTGCGCAAGCTGACGAAGAAGCGCGGCGTCGACGTCGTGTTCGAGCATGTCGGCGCCGATACCTGGGCCGGCTCCATGCTTTCGCTCAGGCGCGGCGGCCGCCTCGTCACCTGCGGCTCGACCTCGGGCGTGTCGACCGAGATGAACCTGATGCAGCTCTTCCAGCAGCAGCTGAAGATCCTCGGCTCCTTCGGCTGCCGCATGGAGAACATGGCGAACGCGATGCAGAAGATGGCCGCCGGGCTGGTCCGGCCGGTCATCGACACCGAGGTCGATTTCGAAACCATCGGCGCTGCCTTGAAGCGCATGGAGGGGCGGGACGTCTTCGGCAAGATCATCCTGCGGGTGGATTGAGATGGTCTTGCGGACCTTCGCAGGGCGGGAATGAGACCGGTTTCCGTGCGCGCTGCACGTTGGCTGCAGCAGGCCAATTATTGGTGGATCGCGCAGGTCGCTTTCGGCTTTCTGTGGCTGCTGCGCCGGCTTCCGCCGGAACGCGCGCTGAGCTTTGCCGACCGCGCCGCCCGGCGCGTCGGCCCCTGGTTCGGCCGCCACCGCGTGGCAGTCCACAATCTGACGCACGCCTACCCGGAGAAGAGCCGCGAGGAGATCGAACGGATCGCCTCCGACATGTGGGGCAACATGGCGCGGCTTGCGGTCGAGTATCTCTACCTCGATCTGCTGCTTCAGCGCCGCCCCGGCGAAAAGATTCCCGACCGGCTCGAAGTCGTCGGCGAGGAGAATTTTCTCAGGCTGCAGAACGAGACGGGCAGGCCGCACATCCTGTTCACCGGCCATCTCGGCAATTTCGAATTGCTGCCGATCGCCGGGGCGCTGTTCGGGGTCGAGACGACGGTGATGTTCCGCCCGCCCAACAACCCCTACATCGCCGATTACATCGCCCGCACGCGCGGCGCGATTATGAACAATCTCGTGCCCTCGACCACCGGCGTGGTGTTCACGCTTGCGCGGGTGCTTGAAGCCGGCGGCAATATCGGCGTCCTCGTCGACCAGAAGCTGCATCGCGGCAGCGTGCGCACCACCTTTTTCGGCCGCCCCTGCGAGACCAGCACGCTGCTCCCGAAGCTTGCCCGGCAGTTCGACTGCGACGTCTATCCGGCCTACAGCGTCCGGCTGCCCGGCAACCGTTTCCGTCTCGTGCTCGAAGCGCCCCTGACGCTGCCGCGCGACGCCGAAGGCAAGGTGGAAGTGACCGCAACGGCGCAGTTGCTCAACGACATCGTCGAACGCTGGGTGCGCGAAAATCCGGGGCAATGGACCTGGTTCCACAAGCGCTGGACCTTGTCTCATTTCCCGCGCGCCGATCGCGGGCAGGTCGCGGCCGGTCAGCCCTCGTAATAATTCATGACCGCGTGGCGGGCCTCGGCAAAAAACAGCCAGCGCTCGACCAGCAGGCCGACACCGTAGCCGACGATCGCGACCGCCGCTGCGGCCACGCCGGCGCCCTTCCCCGCGATGACGGCCACAAGCAGGCATGCCAGCGGGACCCCGCAACCGGCAGCGATGGCGACTGCCTTGAGCTTGCGCGCATGCTTGCGCGCCACTTTGAAGCCCATCTCGCGCGTCAGGTAGTTGTCGAGCGTGTGCGGGCGTTCGAACAGCCGCACTTTTCCGATCGGGCCGAGGCCGGTCGCGCTCTCGGGCGTCGATCGCGGCGGCGACGTCAGCAGCCTTCGCCACCAGCCAAGTTTCGCAAGCCATGCGCAAGGCAGGAGGATGCCGGCAGCGATGACGAGCGGCAGCACCGGCCCGTCGCCCACCGCCGCAAAGAACAGCCCGAGCAGCGCGCCGCCGGCCGCCGAGAAGAGCAGGTAGCAGAGCGGCGTGAGCGGCGTGTGCCAGGCGTCGATCGACTTGAGCGAGGCATAGATCATCGCCGTGCAGAACACGGTTGCGATGCTGAGCAGGCTGCCGGCGATGCCCGGAACCGGCAGGTAGCGGTCCTCGAAGATCGACAGCCACGCCGAGACGCAGAGCGGGATGAAGGTGAGAATGGCAAGCACGCCCTCGCGCGACAGCCAGCTCGAGCGCCACTGCGAGAACGCCCGCCATGCGCGCTGCGGATTGCCGAGGTGCAGCGTCGAGGAGAGCAGCCCGCCCGATATCATCGCCAGCGCGATGAAATGCGCGATCTTGGTGGCGATGGCTGCCGGGTCGAGCAGGCCGAGCCCGAGCACTGCCGCCAGCCCGTAGCCGAGCCCCGAAAGCGTCGTGAAGACGATGATCGAGAGCGCCGGATGCATCGCGTCAGCCTGCTCTTGCGGACATTCAGATGCGGTCCAGCGTCCGGTCGAGCCAGGCGAAGAAGCCGGTGGCGCCCTCGGTGCTTTCCGCCGGCGCGGCCTTTGCCAATGGCTTGCGCGGTCGCGGCGGCAGGTATTTGTTGACCGGCCGCGTCCCCTGCTCCGGCATCAAATCCATGCCCCCGCGCTCCGCCACCATGATCGACACGGCCGAGCTCGGGTCGGCGAGGTCGCCGAAATGCCGGGCATTGGTCGGGCAGGTCCGCACGCAAGCCGGCACGCGGTCCACCTCCTGCAGGGTCTCGTTGTAGATGCGGTCGATGCACAGCGTGCATTTCTTCATCACGCCGGCCGCGACATCCATCTCGCGCGCGCCGTAGGGGCAGGCCCACGCGCAGAGCCCGCAGCCGATGCATTTGTCCTCGTCGACGAGCACGATCCCGTCGGCGGAGCGTTTGTAGGAGGCGCCCGTCGGGCAGACGGTGACGCAAGGCGCATCCTCGCAATGCAGGCAGGATTTCGGGAAATGCACGATGCGCGCATCGCCGGTTTCAGCCACGATCTCGCCGCCGTCGGGCAAGACCTCGAAGCTGTGAACGCGGTTCAGCCAGGCGCCCGACACGTCGGCGCCGTAAGGATGCTGGTCCGAGAGCGCCGCGCCGTAGCCGCCGGTGTTCCATTCCTTGCAGTTGACCACGCAGGCGTGGCAACCGACGCAGACGTCGAGGTCGATGACGAGACCAAGCTTCTTCGGCGTCGGCGCTCCCGGCAGCATGGTCATTGCGACCACTCCTGTCCGTAGCGCAGTTCTTCGGGCGTCTCGCGCTCCGCCATCACGATCGGCGCAAAATGCGGCTCGCTGCGCTCCGCCGGATCGGCTTTCTCGATGCGGACCCGCAGATCGTACCAGGCCGCCTGTCCGGTCACGGGATCGGAATTCGACCAGCGCAATCCATCCCCCTTCGGTGGTAGAAGTTCGTTGATCAAGTGGTTGATCAAAAATCCTTTTCGTGCCTCGGGCGCATCACGGTCAAGGGCCCAGGCGCCGTCTCGCTTTCCAATGGCGTTCCAGGTCCAGAGCGTGTCACGGTTGACTGCGTCGGTGCGTGCGATCTCGACCTTGATGCGGCCATGCCGCGAGGTCACCCATGCCCAGTCGCCGTCGCTCAGGCCATGCTCGTCGCAGACGGAGCCCGGCACGAAGAGCACGTTGCGCGTATGGATCTGCCGCAGCCAGGCGTTCATCGAGCCCCATGAATGGTACATGGCCGCCGGCCGCTGCGTGATTGCATGCAGCGGAAACTCCTTTTCGCTGACTGCCGCTTCCTCGAAGGGCTGATACCAGTCGGGCAGCGGGTCGAAAGCCGCAAGGATGCGTGGCCGATGCGTTTCGGGCGCAATCGGCTCGCGCCGGCCTTCGGCCGACAGGCGGAACTTCTGCAGGATCTCGGAGTAGATCTGGAACGTCACGGGCCGCGGCTGGTCGAAGAAGCCGAGGCGGACGGCAAAATCCTGGTAGGCCTGGTTGGCATGCTTGAAGAACTGCGCCTCGAGCGGGATGTGCGCGGCAAAGAACGAGCCGTTCGCCTTGTAGCGCTCGAGCTGATCGGGATTGGCCGTGCCCCTGCCCGCGCGCGTTCCGTCGGCGCCGCGAAACCCGGCGAGCGGGCCGATGCCGGGCCGCCGTTCATGGCGGACGATGTAGTCGGCGAAATCGGCGTACAGGCCCTTGCCGCGATGGTCGACGAAGCCGGGCAGCTTCAGCCGCGTCGCAAGATCGATCAGCACGGTCTGGAAGCCGCGCACGTCGCGATCCGGCTCGACCACCGGCCAGCGTATCGCGTCCTGCACGGCATCGGGCTCGGAGATCGGGCGGTCGAGCAGCGAGATGCAATCGTAGCGCTCGAGATAGGTCGTGTCCGGCAGCACCAGGTCGGCATAGGCGACCATCTCGGACGCGTAGGCGTCCGAGTAGATGATCTTCGGGATGCGGTACTCGCCCGTCGCCGGATCCTTGTCCTCGAGCATCCTGATGACGCCGGCCGTGTTCATCGAGGAGTTCCAGGCCATGTTGGCCATGTAGAGGAAAAGCACGTCGATCGGGTACGGATCGCCGGCATGCGCGTTGGCGATGACCATATGCATCAGCCCGTGCGCGGCGATCGGGGCGTCCCAGGAGAAGGCCTTGTCGAGACGGGTGGGCTTGCCGTCCTTGTCGATGAGCAGGTCCTCCGGCCCTTGCGGAAAGCCGAGATGCGGACCCGACAGCGGTTTGTTCGAGCCGAAATGCTCGGCCCTGCCATGCGGCGTCGGGTGCGCGTTTATCGGCTTCGGATAAGGCGGCTCGAAGCGGAAGCCTCCCGGGCAGTCGACCGCGCCGATCAGCACCTGCAGCAGATGCAGCGCGCGCGCCGTCTGGAATCCGTTCGAATGCGCCGAGATCCCGCGCATGGCGTGAAAGGAGACCGGCCGGCCGACATAGCCCTGGTGCTGCTCGCCCCACACATCGGTCCATGGCTGCTCTATGAAGATCGCCTCGTCGAAGGCAACCCGCCCGATTTCGGCCGCCAGTCCGCGCATAGTTTCGGCCGGAATGCCGGTTTTCTCCGCCGCGGCCTCGGGCGCGTATTTCGGGTCGAGGTATTTTTCGGCCAGCAGCTGGAAGGCAGGCACGCCGAAACGGCCGTCGCCAAGATCGAAGCGGCCCGACAGCGCGGCCCTCGCCCCTTTCGTGCCGTGCGGAACCGGCCGTTCCGTCACCGTCTCGTAGACCAGCGGCTTGCCGTCTGCGTCGCGGGCGAAAAGGCCATGCTCGGCCGTCCCCGGCGCATCGACTACCAGCCAGGTCGCATTCGAATAGCGCACCAGATAGTCCACATCGATGCGCCGCGCCTTGAGCAGCTCGTGCACCAAAGCGAGGATGAGCAGGCCATCCGTGCCTGGCCTGACGCCCAGCCAATTGTCGGCGATCGACGAATAGCCGGTGCGCACCGGGTTGACCGAGACGAAGCGCGCGCCGCGCTTCTTCAGCTTGGAAATGCCGATCTTGATCGGGTTCGAATCGTGATCCTCGGCAACGCCGAACATCACGAACAGTTTTGTCCGGTCCCAGTCCGGCGAGCCGAACTCCCAGAACGCCCCACCGATCGTCATGATGCCGGCGGCGGCCATGTTTACGGAGCAGAAGCCGCCATGCGCTGCGTAGTTGGGGGTGCCGAATTGCTGCGCCCAGAAGCCGGTCAACGACTGCGACTGGTCGCGTCCGGTGAAGAAGGCGAGCTTCTTCGGGTCCTTGCGGCGCACCTCGCCCAGCCATTCGCTGGCCAGCGAAAGCGCTTCTTCCCAGGAGATTTCCTCGAACGCGCCGGAGCCGCGCGGTCCCTTGCGTTTCAGCGGCGCGCGCAGCCTTGCCGGCGCGTAATGTTGCATGATGCCGGCCGAACCCTTGGCGCACAGCACGCCCTTGTTGACGGGGTGGTCGCGGTTGCCCTCGATGTAGCGGATCCTGCCGCCCTTGATGTGGACATCGATCCCGCAGCGGCAGGCGCACATATAGCAGGTGGTCTTGCGGACCTCGTCGGAAACGGGCCGCGAGAGCTCTGCACGCGACTCCATCTTCATAGGCGGGTTCCTCGCAAGCCGATTCTTATAGATGACCTTTTCTCAAAGGAACGGAGGAACCGTCAGGCCAGGGCGGGATTTCAACAAATGTATATACAAAAGCCGCGCGGGCTCCCCCGCGCGGCTTTTGAGCTCGACCCTGACGGGCCGGAGATCAGTTGGTGACGATGATGCGGGTATTGCCGGAGCCGACCTGTTTCACCAGCGAATAGAACGTCGCCGCGTTGGCGGTGTCGAGACGCACGCAGCCATGCGAGGCCGGCGTGCCGAGCCGCTTCACCGCATTGGTGCCGTGGATCGCGTAGCCGCCATGGTAGAACACCGAATATGGCATCGGCGACATGTCGTATTTGCGCGAGTACCACATGCGATGCAGCCTTTGCGGACGGTAGGTGCCGCGCGGCGTGATGTAGCCCGAGCGCGCCGTCGAGACGCGCCATTTGTAGATCACCTGGCCGTATTTGCTGACGGTCATGGTTTGGGACGAAACGTCGATCTTGGCGACCAGGCTGGCCGCCTGAGCCCCAGCAGCGGCGCCAAAAAGCATCGCGGCGAGCGATGCCGCAACGAGCACAAATTTTCTCATGCTAAATAACCCCAAAAAGCCCATCGTGACGCTAGTTGCCTGACCATGAACGCCACATGAACGACGCTACACTGAATTTTTGATGAAACCTCTATGGGCCCTTGAGAAATTTGAACAATTTGCGGTGAGCGTTGCATTAACGGCACGCTGGCGCGTGGACCGATCCGTTTACCTTGCCAAGCCGCGCGCCCGCCTGCACAACTCCCGCCATGCGTGAAAAACTCTTCCGCGCCATTGAGAAACGGCGCGATGAAATGGCGGCCCTGACGGCAGATCTGATCCGTTTTCCGACGGTAAATCCGCCGGGTGAAGATTATGCGCCCTGCGCCGAATTCGTCGGCAGGCGCCTGAAGCAAAGCGGCTTCGGGGTCAAATTCGTGCGCGGCGAAGGCACGCCCGGCGACACCGACCGCTATCCTCGCACGAATGTGATCGGCCGCTTCGACGGCCGCAGCCCCGGTGAGACGGTGCATTTCAACTCGCATATCGATGTCGTTGAGGCCGGCCGGGGATGGACGGTCGATCCGTTCGGCGGCGAGATCCGCGACGGCCGGGTCTATGGCCGCGGTGCCTGCGACATGAAAGGCGGGCTCGCGGCATCCATCATCGCGGCCGAAGCCTTCATCGAGGTTTTTCCGGATTTCCCGGGCGCCATCGAGATCTCGGGGACGGTGGATGAGGAATCAGGCGGCTTCGGCGGCGTCGCCTACCTGGCCAAGCAGGGATATTTCTCGAAGCCGCGCGTCGATCACGTGATCATCCCCGAGCCCCTCAACAAGGATCGCATCTGCCTCGGCCATCGCGGCGTCTGGTGGGCGGAGATCGAGACCAAAGGCGAGATCGCGCACGGTTCGATGCCTTTTCTCGGCGACTGCGCGGTCCGCCACATGGGGGCGGTGCTCGACGCCTTCGAGCGCGACCTCTTCCCGGCGCTGGATCGAAAGCAGACGCGCATGCCGGTGGTGCCGGAAGGCGCCCGCCGCTCGACCATGAACATCAACTCGGTCCATGGCGGCCAGACCGAGGATTTCAGGCCCGGCCTGCCCTCCCCCAACGTGCCGGATTCCTGCCGGCTGACGATCGACCGGCGCTTCCTGCTCGAGGAAGACATTTCCGCGGTGAAGAACGAGGTGACGACGATCCTCGACCGCCTGAAGCGCGAGCGGCCGAAATTCGATTACCGCATCAGGGACGTCATGGAGGTGCTGCCCAACATGACCGAGCGCGATGCGCCGGTGGTGACGGCGATCGCCGCCGGCATCCAGGAGATCTTCGACCGCGAGCCGGATTACGTGATCTCGCCCGGCACCTATGACCAGAAGCACGTCGCCCGCATCGGCCACCTGTTCAACTGCATCGCCTACGGTCCAGGCATCCTCGACCTGGCGCACCGGCCCGACGAATGGGTCGGCATCGACGACATGGTCGAATCGGCGAAGGTGATGGCGATCGGGCTCGACATCCTGCTGCAGGGCGGCAGGGGCGCGTGATCCGGGTTGCGTCGCGACGCGCAAGGGCCTTTCGCAGGCTGTCGAAAGGAACTTGGACACGGCCGGCTTAACGCTGGGTCGAATGCAGGGAGGCATGTCTCATGAAACTCTGGAAACCGGTTTTGGCGGCAGCCGCGCTGGCGCTCGTATCGAGCACCGCACTCGCCGCCCGCACCGATCTCGTCGTCGGTGTGGTGCTTGAGCCCCCGCATCTCGACCCGACCGCCGGCGCTGCCGCCGCGA